>Ga0214917_10003002_pt1 | contig 20015 bp, 13 predicted proteins | sample LL_1208_BB_MetaG_FD_177983 | JGI IMG/M metagenome (GOLD analysis project Ga0214917, IMG submission 177983) | Freshwater microbial communities from Lake Lanier, Atlanta, Georgia, United States - LL_1208_BB | ecosystem: Environmental > Aquatic > Freshwater > Lake | place: USA: Georgia | collected...
CGAATCTACCGGGGGACAATCTTCTTTTTCCAAACATTTTTCATTCAGTGAAATTGCTCGTGCTTGTGGCTACTCAATGGGCGTTGAAATCCATGATTATAATCAATCCATTCATCAGCTCTTAACGAGCCAAGTGGGTCCAAAAATGATTCATTGGAAAATAACAGCTGAGGTTCAAAAGATGCCGCCTGCTCGAATTCCATTCGATCTTTCTTTTAATACAAAACGACTAAGAAAATTTCTTACTCAATCTGAGAAAGCTATCCTTAAAAAGCATTAAATCATTGGTTTGAATATCACCCCAGGTACAGATCCTAAAAGATGATTGTGGCTGAAGAGTTCCCGGGTAAAGAACAAGCCCATCAGACCGCAGTCCCTCAAAGAGGTCGATCCAAGACATTGTTGAGGGGAGGATGACGTTTCGGAGTCCAGCAATCAATTGGCTTCTTTCTCCTAAAATTTTGAGCTCCAAGCCATCTAGAATCTCATCTAATTGATGCGAAATTTCTTGCTGTCGTTTCCATCTTTTTTTTGGTCCCTCTGCTTCAAGGAGTTTCAGCGCCTCTAAAAGCCCCCAAAAAAGAGGTAACGGTGGAGTGAAACGAAATTGGCCTTTTGCTTCAAGACTCTCTTTCTGAGCTCTCAAATCCCAAGAGATTGGACAGTTTCTTAACGCGGGCCGTTTCCAGAGTTTTGAGTGAATAAATGCTAAACCCAACCCCGGGGGTCCCCAAAGCCACTTACCAGAAGTGCTGGCGGCACAACTGATGAACTCCCATGGTATATGACAAAAGGGAAAGCTACTCACCGTATCGACTAAAGTATCGACACCCTTTTGATGCAGCACTTGGCATATGCTTCCAATGTCATTAATCACTCCACTAGAGGTTTCACAATGAACGAACATTCCCCAGCGAAAACGGGAGAGATCTCTTGGCCTTTTGATTACTTCTGCATCGATAGGTTTAAAGGGATCCCCATGGATGACCTCAACATTTTTGAACCATTTTTTGGCGATTTCTTCGATGCGTTTTCCATAGTGACCATTCTCAAGCACCAGAACTGGATCCGATTCATGACAAAAATTCATGACCAACTTTTCGATTGTCTCAGTTCCCGAGCCCGGAATCATTTGAATTTCAATTTCCGGATTCAAAATATAACCACGTAACAGTTCGACTATGCCAGTGTAGATGCGAGTAAATTCAGGAGTTCTACTCCCCATTTCCTGCACCATTGCCTGCCGCACCCGCAACGGAATGTTGAATGGGCCGGGTGTGAATAAAAGGGGGAAATGGCTTGGTTTCATATCGGGATCATATCTTCCAAAATCCAATCAGAGGGTATCCAATCCAAGCCAATGGAATGTTCAGACTGATCGAAAAGATTCCAAAACTTCTTGAGAAATACCAAATTTCGAAGGGGCCATAAATAACTAAACTCAGAAATCACCCAATGCCCTTCGTGATTCTTGATAAAATCGACACAGCCAGAGTAAAAGCCGGTATCCAAGAATAATCGACGAGTAATATCACAAATTTCATTGGGTATTGCTTGGAGCGACTCTTTGAGACCAGAGCCGGAAGCTTTGAAATCAAAAGGATGGCATTTTCTCAGATAGCCTGTCACTTGGGAGCCAATGCAAACGACTCTGATTTCGCCCTTGAATCCGGTGCAAAACTCCTGGACCAAACCTGGATAATGCATTTGGGTGAGATCCAAAATCAACGAAACCCCTAATCCATCATGTCCCTGGCTATCCTTCCTGACGAGCGGAAATAAAAGCCCCTCCTCTGCCATGAATTGTTTCAATTCAACCTGATTCGTAACCCAAGCCGTTTTAGGAATTGGAAAGTGATGAGCTTTTAAGAACTCGCACTGCTTTTTCTTGTCATCAAAAAATTGATAGAGATGAGCTCTCGGAAATATTTTTTGAGGTCTAAATACGCTCTCCAACTTTTGAAAATTTTCTTTTGAAATAGGCACCTTTGTATCTGCATTATCTTTGGGGCGAGCTATCAGCAGATCCCCCGACTCAACTTCTTTGGTGAGAAATTGAAGTAAAGCCGGCCAGTCCGAACCTGAAAACTGATTGATTTTGATGATTTCTAAATCGCCTCTTTTCTCAGCTGTTTTTTCAAAACATCTTCCCCATTCCTTTGCACTTTTGGCTTCATCCCACAAATAAAAAATACGCGATTTTCTATTTTGAATCATAGAAGGCAAGTCCTTCCTGACAGGGGCCATCAAATCGCAATTTTGAGTTTTCTAAAATGAGCACTCGATTACAGATTCGCTTAATTAGCAGCAAGTTATGAGAAACGATCAACACTCCAGAACCGGAGGTTGCTTTTCTTTTTATCTCTTGCTCACAAAAATCTCTAAAGCTTTGATCTCCGGCCCCCAGTGTTTCATCAATAATAAAAATTCCCTTTTTATGCTGCAAACAGAGCGCCAGCGAAAATCGTGCAAGCATCCCTGATGAATAAAACTTAAGCGGCTTATCTAAATGGTTTCTTAGGCCAGAGGTTTCGATGATGTTCTCTTTTTCAATTTCTAGCTCTTGCTGAGACCAGCCCAGAGCTGTTCCCTCTGCAAAAAAGTTTTGATGTCCTGTGAGCTCCCCATTGGTATTAAGAGCAGTATCAAGCAGCGGGATAATTCTTTCTGAACAGATAATTCGCCCTGAGTCGGGCTGAAGGGACCCCGTTATCAATCGACACAAAGTAGACTTCCCCATGCCATTTCGCCCCAAAAGACCTACGATATCTCCTGGAAACAAATCAAAGCTAACCGCTTCTAGCACAGATGGAGCGGAGGGAGAGGAACAATCTGAGTTTCGATTTGAACCAGAAATCAAGCGCTCGATTTTTTCGTAAATCAAGGAAGAAGGCGCTGAATGAGCAAACTTTTTTGAAATATTCACTGCTGTTAAAATAGGCGTCAACATGCGTTGTTCTTATAATCATTTAAAGACTCTAAGAGCTGATGACGCTCAACTGCAGGTCTTTTGGAACAAGAGCGACATGCCTCGGGGATGCTCTCACTGAGCAGACCTAAGCGATAATGCTCGGCTTCGTGGCACGAGACTGCTTGCTTCAGATCTCTTCCCGAGAGCTTAGTCACAGGTGGCATTCTCTCGCAGAGCGCAACTCCCAAATCAGCGTGAACTACTGCTCGGCTCCAGGGATCCAGGCACAAGCGAGTCTGACCCGGATTCAATTCCTGGGGGTAAGAGATTGCTTGAGTGACTTGAAATGGATGAGACCGTCTGGCTGCACCTCCAGCTGTATTTCTATCTAATGAGCGGATTGAGAGGGTTTGAAGCTCCCGCAGCTCTGGAAGGCCCTGAAACTCGTATCCAATTTTGTAATGTTCTAAAAGCTGGACTATGTTCTTTAGTTTTTCTAAGACCCCTGGGATTTGGTCAGGGGCTTTCCAGATACTGGTCGCTCCCTCTAAACCTTTGATTTCAGTCAAGTTGCAAAAAGAAACAAATCTCACATTGAGCTCACTAGCCACTTCAATGAGTTGGGGAAGTCTTGAAATTGTTTCTTGGCAAAGCACTGAATTCCACTTGTACTGACGTTGAATATTCAGCTTTCTTCGATAAGCATTGATTCGCAACATATTCGTCAACACTTCTCCTAATTCGCTGCCTCTTCTGATTTCTTTAAATCTGTCATTTTCCACGGTATCAATACTGACCCACAAATCCAGCTGAGCTAAAACGCTTATTTCAAAATCAGTAAAGTGCTTAGATAAATTACTGAGCAGAGAGATTTCAAAGCCTTTTGACGTCAAACTTCGGCAGAGCTCCGCCCAGTCACTTCTTACTGTGCTCTCTCCATGAAGATGCAATTGAATGTTCTTACATTTTAGTTGCTCTGAAAGTTCAATAATATCAGTTTCAGTGAGAGGACTGTTCTGTCCTCGATAGTCGGGGTGACTCACTGAACAATACGTACACTTCAAATTGCAAAGAGAAGTCAGTTCGATAGTGAGAAGGCGTGCTTTAAAGAATGAATTCCCCATAGAAAAAGTATAACATGTCCAACGTGAAGAAATTTCAAAAAAATCACACAGTCCAGCTCGACTTCTTCATTTTTTCTGTACTCAAAGAACTCCGGCCCAAGTACCGTATTTTTTTATTCGGTTTACTTTGGACTTTGGGACAACCCCTGCTCTCAAGCTGTGTGGTCACTTTCATTTTCAGAAATAAGCTATCCAACTTTGTCATACAGCAGAATTATTTCTTCTTCTGCTTTGCAGGCTTAAGTATTTGGACTTTTTTTTCAAATGCAATCAATCAGGCCGGATCTGTCTTTCAAAATCGAGTCAAACTGATTAAGAGCTCTTCTAACAATCGGCTTTTGATTGCTTTGGCGCCTATTACAGCCCTATTTCTAGAGCTCTTGATTTCGCTCTATTTTGCCCTATTTGTTTTTGAGCTTTTGAGTTTGCTCTCCTTCAAGCCACTCATGCTGATCGGGGTTTTCCTGGCTGCTTTATTGGTATTTGTTTTTACGGCTTCCTCAGTGCTATTGATTTCTGTGATCAGTCTAGAGTTCAGAGATCTTCGGTACTTAATTCCCTTTTTGGTCCAACTGGGTTTTTTAACTGCTCCCGTTATTTATGAGGCCCCCCTTGAGGGATTTCTCGGAAGTCTCTACCATTCCAGTCCCCTTGCGTTATCCATGCGTATCTATCGTTGGACTTTGGGACTCCAAACATTCCCTAGCCGGACTCAGTTCATGACTGGGATTGTCATCGTTTTATTTTGGGCGTTTGCGTGCGGATTGTTTTTTCACTTAAAGTCAAAAAAACTGGCAGAGTTTCTTTAGGGATAGGACGTTTTCTAAAACTTTGTCATAATAAGGATTCTTTTATCTCCAGGCTAGGGGGGTTGAGTAAATGATTCGACCATTCGTATTTCTTTTAGCAGTTTTCGTATTTTCAGCCACAGCGAGTTCCACTCCTTTCTCTTGGGGAGTGATTGACGAACCCAATCCCGATGAGGAATCGAAGCGTTTTTTGGCCCTTCATCAATTTTTAGCTGACTCCCAAAGCAATGAACTCAAACTTAAACCCTTTAAGAACCTAGAAGCAGCAAAAAAAGGCTTGGAATTGAACGAAGTGCAGCTATTAACTCTACGCCCCGCCGAGTATCTCGAAATTCGAAAACAACCAGGCACGAAAGCCATCGCTATTTTTCTCTTCCGGGACAATCCCTACCACCATTCACTTTTTCTGGCTCGGTTCAAAACCAAAGCAAAAACACTGACTGATTTCAAAGGCAAGAGGCTGGGGCTGGGACGAGCAAACTCCCTTTCTACTTATCAGGTCCCCATGCGAGTGCTGGAGCAACAAAAAATCACTCCGACCACTTTTTTTTCAAAATTAGCTATTGATCTCAGCCATGCCAAACTGGAATTGGCACTGGTCAAAGGTGAACTCGACCTAGTTTCAGGTTCTGACATTGTTCATGACTCGCTTTTAAAAAGTCAAAAAATTAAGGAATCAGATTTGAAAATCATTCATCAATCTACACCCATTCCCAATGAAGTCCTGGTCGTACGGGAACAATTCCTCAGCTCGCCTCCGGGTAAAAAATTGAAAGATAAACTTTCGGAATTGATCAGCAACAAGACCCAACTCCCGAAGGGACTTTTACCTGAACCTTGGAGTGGCATCTCAGAAGTGCCTGGCTCACTTTTTGATACTTTTGAGAGCAGGTTAAAATCCCCATGAGATCCTCGCACTCTTTTTTTAATGCTTTTGCTAAAAGCCAGAAACTCTCATTCTTGGGGGTAGGCGATGGTGTGTCTGCGCTTTTAGCAACTCGCAGTGGAGCTTCAGCATTGTGGGCCTCTTCTCTTTGCGTGTCTACCTCACTGGGGTTGAGGGATGCCAGTGAGCTCACTATTACAGAACTTGCCCGTGTCACTTCCCTCATGCGGGATCAGACGGAACTCCCTATTCTTGTAGATGGTGATTCTGGATACGGTGAAAATCATGTGACTCTACGATTGTGCCGAGAGCTAGCTCGAGCCGGAGCTTCGGGAGTTTGTCTTGAGGACAAACCTTTCCCCAAAGTAAACTCTCACTTTGGAGAAAGACCAGAGCTCGTAGATATTGATGCGTTTTGCAACAAGCTGGATTGTCTCAAGCAAAATTTACAAACAGATTTCTTTTTAGTAGCACGGACAGAAGCATTTGTTGCAAAAAAGACCCTCGAGGAGGGACTGGAACGCTGTCAATTTTATGCAGAGGCAGGAGCAGACGCGATTTTATTTACTTTGAGAGATTTCGATGAATTGCTTCTCAAACGTTTTTCACAACAATGGTCAACTCCTGATGTCCCGCTGATTTTCATTCCGCCTCCCAGTGTCTCAGTGACCAATGAAGCTATTTTTAAGCTGGGATATCAAGGAATTGTCTGGGCCAATCAAGCGATGCGTTCTGCTTTGAACGCTTTTGAAGAGAGCTGCCGCATTCTCATTCATACGGGCAATTCAGCTGAACTTGAAAAATCGTGTCTTACGATGAAAGAGCTTTTTGATTTTTTGGGATATGCTCTGATTGAACCTCTCAATCAAAATAATCGGAAACTAAAATGCAAAGAGCGGGCTTTTTAATCCTGGGGCTTTTAGTGGCCTTTCTTTTTCTTCTGAAGGGTCTTGACTTTCTGCTTGGAAAAATTTGGATAAACCCCTACCAGTTCGGAAACACTGTGAGCGCTGAAGTTCCTCTATATCCAGCGAATCTCATAGTAAAGGTTCAAGTTCCTTCGATTTTCGAATCGAAAAACCAAGATAAAACTGTTTGGGTTCGCACGAATGCATTTCGATCCCTTGACTCACCCAACCCCACTGATTATTCCGCCATAGCGATTGGTTCCATGACCACCAGTAACGAATTAGTTGAGGAGAATCAACGATGGCCTGCTCTGCTTCCGGAAAAAGCCGTTAATTTTGGGTACCGAGGTACGGGCTATGCGCTTGCTAAGAACACTCTGAAATTTGTACTAGAAAAAACTCCCATACGTCCAAAAACTATTTATCTCTTGAGTGCTCTCACAGATGTTCGTTGTTTTCTTGAAAATAATTGTCTCCTTCAGCCGGAAGACTCTTTTCTTAAACGCATCCAATCAAATGGAGAGAACTATCTGTTTGGGGAAGCTATCGAGAAGAGCACTCTCTATTCTTTCCTTTCTTTTCAATGGAATAATTTTTGGGGCTACCCACTGGATGAATCGCGTATCTTATCTATTCCGGAAAATGAAACTGATGTTCCACAAGACTTGTTTGAAGTCCTGAATCAACAAATCACCACGCAGTTAATGCCAAAGAGAAAACAGTGGCTCAGAGAGCTCATCCATCAAAAGCCTGCTGATATTCAACTGATTTTACTCACCCAGCCTAATGCTTATCGTACTCCTTTGAGGCCAGAAAAGAAGGATCTTCGCAATCGCCCCATTCTGAGGATGGCAGATAAAAAATACGTTTTCACAATTCGTCAAACAGGGCAATGGATTGAAAAAATAAATGCGCAGACGAAACAACTGGCAGCACTTTTTCATCAGGACCATGTAGATTGGTTGGATACAGACACTTGTGTCATGCAGAAGCTGTCTGAAGGAGCCGTTTATTGGAAGGGCCAATTTTCACCTGAAGGTAATTTAGCCATGGCTGAGTGTATTACTTCAGAAGCTCAAAAAAGTAGGCAGCCCCCAAAGAAGCATTGATTTCAGTCCCCACCAACATGCGATTTGCTGACAGAGAAATGCCACGACCAAACTTCTGGGGTCCCCCCAAAGCAGCAGGACTATTGATGTAGGCAGTCGGAATCCAAGCTTGGTCCTTCAAGGTGTATACAGTGACAGAGCCAAACGGTCGGGGTTCTGCTTCCGCAAAAAAATCCTCTGGTAAAAGAGGCGGTAAAAAATTGAGAATAGAGTTTCCGGGGTGCGGGTCCCCAAGACTCCCCACAGCTATCAGACTTTCCGTCATTGAAAGCCAACTCCCAAATTGTGCACCGGACAAGCTGTGCAGGGCGCTTAGTGTTTGAACAAAACTCCACTGGCAAATACCCGCTCGCTTAAAAACATGAACCCGTTCCGATGCTGAGATAGCCAAATAACTTTCACTGGCTGCTAGCATGTTTCCGAATTGAGATCCGACGTCAAATCCCAAAGTGGTCGAAGAGAGTTCATGTGAGGAGTTTTGAAAGTGATCTGCACTTTGGTAACACCTCACTCGATGGTTGTCGCCGACCAGAATCTCATTCTTGTAGAGAGCAAAACCAAGACCAGTTGAATTGGATAATTCAGAAGAAAAACTTCGAATGAGTTCACTGCCTGGATAGGTGTAGAGGTGAAGAGCATTCAGTGATGCAATTACGAGGTGAGAGCTTGAGGCCTCCATTGCGCCACCAAAAGCAGGATAAAGCGCTGTATCTGGGCTGTTGATTTCTTGAAAATTTGCAGCACTGAGCCCGTTGAGTTGAATGTCTTGAACGGAGTACCGCCGGATCAAATTGGATTCCCTAAGCCCCACTAAGAATAAATCGCCCGAGAGAAAAACATTCGAGCCCAGGCCTTGCCCTAACATTCCCTCTAAAGAGTCGTTGAGATTCCAACCGGTTTGGGAATCGTGATGAAATAAACTCACTTTGCCCTGTGAACTTCTACAGCCCTGGCACATAGAAGTGTTCAAACCAAAGTCAGGAGAAGCAATGACTGCCCAGTCTCCAGATAAAGCCACTCGCTTACCAAAGAGATCTCCCACTTGTCCGTCCATTGAATCTGCTACTTCTTTCCGAAGAGCCCAAGAGCCTGGGGTGAAACTTTCAATGACTGTCTGGGGAACCTCCGGAACCGTGGGGCTCCTCCCTAAAGGCGGTGGAGCTGTGTTTCTCTTCGAAGTGGATGAGGCGGGCGCGCAAGAAAGGAGCAGCCCCGTAACCATGAGAGCCACTGAGGCCCAGCTAGATTTTACTTTTAAATGCGCCAAACGTTCCACCTGTGTATTTCTGTTTTATTTAATATATTAAATTATTTAACGCAATAAGTCAAACATGGGGGGCCTGCATTATTATGGAGAAATCTCAACAATTGAGGGCTTGTTCCGGATGATTTGATGTGTCATGATAGAGGGAGTTGAAAGGCGGTACGTATGCGAGTCAAAACTTTCATCTCTATCCTAATCCTCTCTGCTTTAGTCCAAGCATGTGGTAATTACTCCCTTTCTGTAAGCGTTGAAGTTCCCTCAGCAAGCTCGTCAACCACCCCGGCTTCAGTCACCTTACCCCCGCTTGCTGCTGTGGATGAACCCCCTGCTCAAAGCGCTCTCCATATGGCCACTTCCGCACCTTGGGTTTATTTGAATAGCATGGATGGAGAATAAGATACCTGATCCCTTTTGAATTGAACGAATCCATCAGCTCCACTTTCAACCACCACATTTGTCGCGCATGGCAAGAAAAGTATGGGTCAGGATTAGATTAAGGGTTCTAGAGCAATAGTGTAATCCCCAAGCGATTCTGACGGCACTTAATTCCCAAGGGAAAATGACGGCAAGGGTGCGTTAAACTCTCCTCTTTTCAATCAGTTAGAAAAGAGGGGGTACGGCATCATGGAGTTTCTCGTGGGAGCAAAAGCACAGCTTAAATTGGATGTGATTACCAAAGTAGAACAAGGAAAAATCCCAAGAAAACAGGCAAGACAGATTCTAGGAAAGTGGGAAAGAACACTGGAACGCTACATCGCCAGCTTTAGAAAAGAGGGAGTCGTTTTTGTACGGCATGGGAACCAGGGGAAAAAGCCTCGAAATAGAATCGACGAGGACCTCAAACAAAAAGTACAGGCTCTGGTCAGAAACAAATATTTTAATTTCAACATGACCCATTGTCTTGAGAAGCTTCGAGATGAGGAGAAGCTACTGATTCGAGCTGAAACTTTTCGAAAGTGGTGTCATGAAATTCATCATGTGAAGAGAAAAAAGCGAAGAAGAGCCTGTATCAGGCATTATCGTCAAAGAATGCAATCTACAGGGCTTCTTCTTCAAATGGACGGTAGCCCGGTTTGGGAATAAAGACTCCACTCTGATTGCTGCCATTGACGATGCAGATAGCGATATCGTTTTATCGAGTCACTGAGCCACTGCCCGCTGTAAACCGATAAATATACACTCCAGGACGACTTGTAGTGTCGACAGTGTATGTTAAGCCAGAGCTGACATTTGAAAGCGGTGTGGAAGTTGCCAAAATAACGACTCCACTGCCGCCATTACCAGCACTTTGTACATTACCCGAACCATTACCATCGTGTCCGCCACCGCCGCCGCCGCTCCCACTATTAGCAGCCCCATCAGTTGCCGTTTTTGACAAATCCGTAATGCCTCCATTTCCACCCACTCCAGAGCCTCCAGTACCGCCAGACCCATAGCCACTCCTAGTTCCACCGCCGCCGCCAGCTCCATAAAACCGAGTGATACCAGTAATGGATGAGCTCACGCCCGCTCCACCATTCCCACCTTGAGAGGAGACCACTCGAGTCTCGCCAGCTCCACCAGCGCCGCCGCCGCCGCCGCCATTATTTCCATCTCCCCCCCCTCCTGCATTTCCCTGACCGGGTGTTCCAGCAACAATGGTCCCGTTATTTCCTGAGCCGCCAGCAGAAGCGCCGTTGCCGCCGGGGGAACGACCATCTTCACCTCCATGGGCTCCTCCATATCCACCGCCCAGAGCAACAATATCAGCCAAATTTGAAGATCCCCCTGCAGCCCCCGCTTGACTTGAGCTGTTCCAAGCCCAGCCACCCGCTCCGCCAGTTCCAACACTGACTGATAAGCTCTCACCAGAACTGAGATTCCGAGAACCAGTTAGAACACCGCCGCCGCCGCCGCCGCCGCCAATCACTCCGCCGCCGCCGCCGCCGCCGCCGACCACAAGATATTCAAACGTTGTCAGTCTGTAGGCGCTCAGAGTGGCGCTACTGCTTTGGAGGTTTGAGCCGCCACTAGCAGAAACAATGACTCGATAGCGGTTGTTGTTCTGGGTGATTTGCACTGGGTTTATCTGATATTGATTGCTTGTGGCTCCTTCGATATTGCTAAAGGTTGCACCTCCATCTGTGCTGACTTGCCACTGATAAAGAGGAGCAGTGCCGTCATACACTCCTGCCACTACTGAAAACTGAGCAGATTGTCCTTCCCATTGGGTGACTGAAGTCGGTTGCGTTAAGATGTACGGAACCGCTGCGTAACTTCTGTACCTGACAATCACTATTCCAGAGCCTCCATTCCCCGCGTTCCCGAAGGTATTTCGTCCGCCACCACCACCGCCGCCAGCTCCAGTGTTCGGTAAACCGCTAGTTGCGTTGGGCGCTGCATCCGTTCCACCCATGCCACCACCGCCCAAACCACCCGCTCCGCTATAGCCACCGCCGCCGCCGCCTGCCCCATAGTAGCTCCCAAAATAAAGGGCTCCAGGGCCGCCTGCCCCACTTTGTACACCAGAAATAGTATTCCCTCCCAACCCGCCTGCACCGCCGCCGCCAGCCGAAGGACCACTGACATGCCATAAACCTCCACCCGTGAATCCCTGTCCAGGAGTGCCATATCCACCAGTAATCGCGTTGTGATCCTGTCGGCCAGCACCACCGCCGGAACCACCCGCCCGGCCCCAGGGGTCACATCCCCACTGGCATGCTGAGCCGCCGCCGCCGCCACCTATCGCCACTAGAGCACCCAGGGAGGAATTAGCTCCATTATTTCCTACATACATACCGCCAGTTCCTGGATTGGAACCCCCTGCCCCCACAGTGACGGTTTGGCTCGTACTGACAGAATACCGTTCATTATAGAGAACACCGCCACCGCCGCCGCCACCAGCCCCCATTCGGCTGCCACCGCTACCGCCTCCCCCGACCACGAGAACTTCGAGTTCGCCCGGAGAAGTCACGGTGAGGGTTCCGCTGGACCTAAAAGTATGAGTGATGATTCCATTCGAATCGACTGTTCTCTCTCCACCCGTAATCACAGGAATTTGAGGTAAAGTGAGAGTGGCTGGATTGGAGTACGCAAAACTGTTTGCATTTGCAATTCGAGCTCGATACCGACTGCCATTATCTGCGCCGAGCAATGTGGCCAAACGCAAAATGGGAGTATTTTGTCCCAAGAGTGTCGACCAAGTGCTACCGTTATCTCCGGATTTTTCCCAAGTGATGGCACAATTAAAACAAGGCGAAGCGACACTAAAAGTGGCAACGCCCGCTGGTGTTGCAGTTACATTTTGCGGATGACCGCTCACAGTGGGGAAAACTTCGGACTCCATACGAACCCCAACCACTTTACCGCTGTTAACTAATGAGGATGCTGCTAAATACACTCTTCCAGCTCCCCCAAGGTTTCTGGAACCGGGGTGATCCGTTGAATGAATAGAAAACTCCCCTAAAATGACATATCCCCATTCCGGGCGAAATACTCTCCAGTAACGAGCCCTGATATTGGGAAAATAGTCTTGGTAGCGATTGTGAACCACTCCTGAAATGGTCACAAAGGTAGTCCAATTTACATTGTCCTGACTGTACTGAAGACGAGCTCCGTTGACGTGGTTCGTCCAATCTCCATAGCAGTTATTGGCACCCAGACGTACGCGTTGAACGGTATACTCAGCGCCTAGGTCCGCATTCACAGCTGCATTAGTTTGGTTTCCAGTTCCCACCCCACTGCTAAAACTAAAATCCATCAAGCTGGTATCGGTGTTTTGGGTGTTACAATGCCAAGCAATAGAGCTTTGAGTCATCGTGAAAGGTATTTGACTAAAACCCCCACCGGCAGCCGAAATGGTACCCGAGTTGGCGATCGATTCTCGAGCTTCTATTTTTAATGACCCTCCACTACCCCCACCTCCCCAATAGCTTCTTCTATCTCCGTTACTTTCAATGAACCCCGCATTGATAATTTTCCGAGCATTGATCACCAAGGCTCCACCCCCAAAGCCCCCTCCGTGCGAACACGCAGAACCGCCACCGCCGCTCCCCAGATACAGTTTTTGCAGAAAGTCGCTTTCCCCATACACTTCGCCTGAGGGTGAACTGGTCGCCCAACTTGAGGCCCAGGAATCAGGCTTGGAGCCATAACTGCCGCCGCCGCCGGGAATCCATCTGTGATAGCAAGCTCGATTATTTTCAGATTTCCCTGCTCCTCCTACGCCATACCCTTGCGGAGAGTACCCATGCGCCAAAGTTCCGCTACTGCCCGGTCCAAACCCGCCTCCCTCATACCCTCGACCAGACATGGTGACAGTTCCCCCTGCTTTTACATCCAGTGTTCCTCGGACATTTAGAACCAGAGTCCCATTGCCTGTAACGGGGCTTGCGTTGTTCAGTCGAAAATCATTTGCAGAGGAGTTACTGCGCGAAAAGGCAGGTCCGGTTAAAACGCCGCCACTGTGAATAGTGATGTTTCCAATGCTTCCAACAAAACTGGGATCAATTCTCACGACACCTTTATCATAAATAGTAATGGAGCTGTAGTTGACGTTATTGATCAGCACTACGGGATTTGCTTCATCACTCCACTGGGCCGGAGAACAGAGCGTTGAGTTACAATAGTTGATCCCAGCCCCATCGAGTGTTGTTCCCCAAGCAACATTTCCGTAGACCACTAGCACAGAACCTGCAAAAGGGGTGCTGGTACTTGCAGTCAAAGAACTTGAAAAATCACCAGCGTCATTTACTGCACAAATTCTAAAAGCATATTCAGTCCCATCTGTAACCCCTTGCAAAGCATACGAGCTACTCGTCGATAAAACGGAACTGGAAATCACTGTATTGGATTTACAACTCAGAGGAAGAACTGAGCCAATGGCGTAAGCAATTTGATGTTTTTGATTAAGAGCCCCTGCAGTCCAGCTCAATTGAATGGTAGTGCCATTGGTTGCAGTTGCAGTAAAGTTGAGAGGGGCGACCGGGGGATTGACCACCGTCACCACTTTTTGAGCAGAAAAAGAACCAAAAGTAGAGGAAACAGTGGTAGGTCCAGCAACAGTTCCCGTCAGTGTCACTGCGTTTTGTGTGTTACTCAAACTGGCAATGGCTCTATCTGAAACCGATTGACTGACCAGCTTGGAAACATCTTGAGTTTGCCCATTAGCAAACTTAGCAGTCGTGGTGACCTTCACGCTTTGCCCTAAAGTAACCGAGGACGGGGCAGTCACACTAATATCGGTGAGTCCCTTTGCAGCTTGAAACACTGCTGTTGCATTCACTGCACCGGTTCCGTCTCCTTTGTCGTAAGTCACCCGCAAATAATCAGCCACTACTTTTTGTTCAGTGGGATTAAAGTTAATCGTAAACTGACACGATGAAAAAGGAGCTAATACAGTCCCGCACTGACTCCCATTTTGAAAAAAGGTCGTTGCTGCTCCAGAAAAACTGCTCGGCATTTGAACATCACTAGGAGCAACCGCTGCAGGCGCAATAGTAGCAGCCCGTGAAGAAGGGTTTTTGACCGTAATCGTAATTTGTCGACTGCTTTCATTTGCTTCCAAATTGACCAACTCAGGCGAAATCACTGCTAACTTTGCACGCGAAGTGGTTTGAAACTGAAACGTAGCTAAAGTTTTTAAATGATAATTTGAATTGCTATCAGGGGCTTGTGCTTCACAAAACCACACGTCTTGCCCAGAGAAGTTATTCCCAAAAAGACACAGTGCTTTTCCAGTTCCAGAAATACCTGCCCGACTAAAAGTGCCTCGGCAAAAACCAGGAGCCGGTGCATTGAGTTCGCTACAATTGAGGACGCCAAACTCAGTGGCTTGGGAAAAATCAGCCGGGTCTGAGGCTTCATAAATTTTAAATTCAGTGCCTGCTGCATTGTTGGGAGTCGCATAAATAAACTTTCTCGTTTCTAACCACTTCTTATAATAATGCGTATAAAGTCCTGCATACGCTTGGCCACTCTTACTGCTGAATACTTGGGCATCGAGCGATTGCTGAGGCAAAAGTACCCCAGCTTGGTAATTTCCAGTAGACGACTTCCAAAAACCATAATCAGCAGTGAAGTAAGCAATGGCTGTCGTATCAAACACCGAAGGACTCTCAGCAGTTTTGGTGACTATGAGTTTGCCATTCGAACAGCTTGCTGAGCGTTTGTTATAAGTAAAAGCGGTGGAGTCAGCAGTGTTCTCTAAACTCCATCGCTGATTGCCGGTGAGAGCGCCAGAGGTGGGATTATAAGTAACTGCTCCGGCCGCAAAAGCAGAACTGCTTGAAAAATCTAATCCTGCATCGGGTGTTCTTGCCCGAACCAATAAGTAATTATAAGTTTGAGAGGCGCTGGGGCAAGTAGCGGGGCTTGCAAACACATCAAAATAAGTTTCATCTAGAAAACTTCGCATCAAGCGAAAATTTCCCAATTTCAAACCGCTTCGCTTTTGATTCACTCGAGATGAAAAAGAACCGCTACAGCTAGAAGCTGTAAACTCGACAAGCCCAGAATGGTGATTGGACATTTGTCCCTGACAAGACGCTCCAGAAACAGTGGCGGAACTAACGGAAAACTCACCCGCTGCGCCAATCTCCACATCTTGTACAGAGAGTACGCCCCGGTTGGTAGTTTCTGCACCTGCTGGGCTGAACGCCAGAACTAAACTCAGTGCTAACACGGAGGCTCGGCAAGTTATTTGAAATGTCCTCATACGTACTGCCTTTTCATATTGCTTCATTAATGAGAATACTCCCATTAACGCGATTGGTCAATACACCGACGCAATCTCCCCAATCCCATTTTTACTCATCTTTTCGGCTAATTATCGATAGAGTTTTAATGCTCAAATATGGAGAAATCTCAACAATTGAGGGCTTGTTCCGGATGATTTGCTGTGTCATGATAGAGGGAGTTGAAAGGCGGTACGTATGCGAGTCAAAACTTTCATCTCTATCCTAATCCTCTCTGCTTTAGTCCAAGCATGCGGTAATCACTCCCTTTCTGTGAACCTCAATGTTCCGGCCGCCGCTAGCTCTTCTCTCACCCCAACACCGGTCACTTTACCTGCTCTCACCGCTCAGGATGAAGTCCCTGCGCAAAGCGCCCTCCATATGGCCACTTCCGCACCTTGGGTTCATTTGAATAGCATGGATGGAGAATAAGATACCGTTTGGGGCTTGGAAGTTTTTTCTTTATCTTTATCTGCTCGAGACACGGGCCGATGATTTTGAAGTCCTTCTTTTGGACAACAAGGACAATCGAGAGCTAGCACCACTCCTCATCACGCCCATTCAAAGGGATCCGGGATAACTACTACTGTTTATCGGACATAGATTTCTACCCGAGCGCTGCGGTTGATGCCAGTTGCATCCTGACAGCATTTCACCATATCCCCCGCTGAATAATTTCCCCAACTCGGATCCATCCCAATTCCGCCAGAAACGTCATTGGAGCCCATGGCGCCCACTGAATTCCCTGGAAAGAGCCCTTCTCCGTTTTCATTCCAGCCAAAGCCCCATCGAACGTTAGCACCCGCTGAAGTCCAACCTGGATTCTTTCGGTAGTTAAAACCATAAAAACGGATGTCACTCTGACCACTGAAGATTCCAGAGGCCCAACCACTGAAGGTTTTGGCATCTCGAATGAATCTGCCGGAGCCGCCATTATTCGCGGGGTAGGAGGTAATTGAGAAAAATGAAATAGGCGTTATTCGGGCACCGCCATTAAAATTATTTTCCAACCAAGTCCATCCTCGAGTTGACGAAGTGATTGACCCTCCATTCTGGATATCGGGCCAAATGGCGAGTAGATCCTTGCCCGCAAACTTATTCATCACATCAAATTTCGCATCACCATCAAGATTGTTTGTCTGAGATGGATTGAGAACATTATCAGTAGTCCAGTAGCTTGCATAATAGTTAAAAGTGGTGCCACGTGTTGCCTTCATCATGAGCATCCAGCCACCACCATCCATCGCTGAGTTCATGATGCAGTAAATTTGTGTGGGGCCTGACGCCGGTAAATCAATCCAATACACACCATCCGTGGCGTTGGGGAAATTTGCCTTAATAAACTGCGCGTTAGGTGCAGCTCGCTCCGCTGATGAACCATCAGCTAGCGCCGAGAACACTTTTAAAGTAACTGCATTACTTTGAACTGAACGGGCTCCCGAAAACGGCACTCCACTGGCACTAACGACGACTCGATACTGATGATTATGTTGATTGAGGCTTACCGCATTTAAGAAGTAAGAGCTACCAGTCGCTCCATCGATATTGCTGAAGTTTACACCGCCATCGGTGCTCAGTTGCCATTGGTAGAGAGGAGCAGTGCCGTCATAAACTCCAGCACCTACAGCTAAACTCACCGGGTTACCTTCCGCAAAAAAACCAGCCCCAACTGAAGGCTGATTACTAATATACGGCACAGCATCCATTGCGATGCCAATAATACTGCCAGAGTTATCAATTGAATTAGCTGCAAACTTCACTCGGCCTTGTCCTCCTTTATTTGAAAGGAAGGCCGAATCGGGAGCAGCAGAAGAATCCAAAACAAACTCACCCAACAAGATGTGCTGGTACCTGCGATGGTCTGGGTTAATGATTCTCCAATAACGGGCATTGATATTGGGAATAAAATAGTTATTACGCGCCAATGTGGTCCCATTCATCGTTTTATACGTTACCCAAGTAGACCCGTTGTAATACTGAAGCAATCGATCATTGAGGTAATCGTGAGGCCACCAGTCGTGGGGACTGATAGTAATGACATCCACGGTTTGATTTGCGCCCATATCCGCTTGAATCCAAGACTGGTAATCGCCCCAAGTTCCTCTTCCATCGCCTTTTCTATCATTGTAGAGGTACCAAGGATCGGTGAAGAGCACATTATTCCAACCATTCCATTGGTAGAAAGAACTTTGGCTGAGGGAATAAGTCATGACGCCTCTGCCGCCTTCCGCATTCACTTTTCCAGAGTTCGTAATGCTTCCAGAAGCTTTCAGAACAACCGTCCCACCACTGCCACCTCCACCGTTTCGATGATACGCTTTCCTACCCGATGCATCGATGAGGCCTTCGTTCACAATCTGAGCTGCTTCTACATAAATGGCCCCGCCTCCCGTTCCTCCACGTTCCCAGCAACCAGTACCACCACCGCCGCTCCCCAAATAGAGTTGCGTATCAAAGTCTGTTGCTCCATACGTAGTTCCTGCAGCGCCTCCATTCAGCGTACCTCCCACAGAACCGTAACTGCCGCCACCCCCATATTGGTAGGAGTGATAACAATTGATTCCTGTTACAGCCCGCCCAGCACCGCCTAGCCCATTCCCCTGAGGCGATTGGCCATGAGCCATCGAACCATTATTTCCGGGTAAATTTCCACCGCCCAAATAGCCTTTTCCGGACATCATGACATAGCCACCCGCTTTAACGTGGAAAGTGCCTTGAATGCGATCCAGGATCAAACGGCCATTCCCGTAATTTTTTCCGGTGGAACTTAAATTAAAACTATCGTTACTGGGGTTAGTGGTTGCATAGGCATTCGCAGTAATGACTCCCCCACTTTCCACCGTGACATTGCGAGGCTGACCCCAACTGGCGTTCAAGTACAAGTGCTGTTGATCTCCCACCACAATGTCGTATCCGGCCTTGTCAATAAAAGCGTTGAAGTCAAAGTGCCCCTGGCCTGCAAAGTGGAGCTTTTCAGAAGGCGCTTGTGACCCCATCACGAGCTTGAGCGCCGTCATATTGGGAATCGTCCCTGTTTTAGCCGAGAAGGTGCCTCCATAGGCCGAGCCACTTAAAGTAGTGGCGCTGTCATTTAGGGCTACTTGAGCAGTCCGTAAGACCGATTCATGAGAAGGGATCACGCCCGTAAGGGTTCCTGTCATAGAGCCAAACCCAGCAGCACTGAGTTTTAACCGACCCGCTCCACCAATATTGGACGAAGTTCCATTGGTACCGCCCTCTGTGGTAATCACACCGGTGTGGGTGATATCCCCAGAAGCATTCAAAACCACCGTGCCACCGCTGCCGCCGCCACCATTCACACTGGGCTTTGTACCTCTGGCTGAAATGGTACCCGCAATCATCATAGTATTGGCTTCAATGTAAATAGCGCCACCGCCTTTTCCTCCTTGATCCCAACAAGCACCCCCAGCGCCGCCACTGCCTAAATACAGCTTCGTTGTAAAATCAGAAGCACCAAAACTAGCGCCTCCTTGGCCCCCTTGGGCCATGGGAGCTCCAGAACCTCCTGGAGTTCCATATCCCCCTCCTCCCCCAGCTCTCCAAGTATGGTAGCAATTTCCAGTGGGCGCAAAATTAAGACCGGCTCCCGCAGCTCCGTAGCCCGAATGAGAAAGCCCGTGGGCTCTTGAGCCATTGTGACCAGGCCCGTTGCCGCCGCCCGGATAGCCTTTTCCGTCCATCGTGATGAGTCCGCCAGCCTCTACCCTCAAATCACCCGCTAATTTCAAATACAGTCGTCCATGAGTATTTCCTAAATTGAATAAATCAGCGCTTGGGTTACTGTTGCTAAAGCTATTTGAAGCCGTGAGGATCCCGCCAGATTTGACTGTTAAATTTCCAATGATACCGGAAAAAGAAGGTCCAATGTTGAGAGTGACTCCATTGGGAACAGTGATATTCGAATAAGTGGTGGAGTCATTGAGCACTTGACCGTTGGTAGCTATCAAATCAATGCCAATCACCGGAGTAGCGACGCTTGCTTGCACCGGTGCTGACAGTTCTCCTGAACCATTCGTTGCACACAACTTAAAATGATAGGTAGAACCAGAAACTAGTTCCGTTAAAGTCCTAGAGAGCGCGTATCCTACCGTCTCGGCAGAAATCACAGTGTCAGCGCTGCAATTGGCAGGCACACTCCCCCTCGCGTAAGCAATTTGATGTTTTTGATTAAGAGCCCCTGCAGTCCAGCTCAATTGAATGGTAGTGCCATTGGTTGCAGTTGCAGTAAAGTTGAGAGGGGCGACCGGGGGATTGACCACCGTCACCACTT
>Ga0214917_10003003_pt1 | contig 20006 bp, 17 predicted proteins | sample LL_1208_BB_MetaG_FD_177983 | JGI IMG/M metagenome (GOLD analysis project Ga0214917, IMG submission 177983) | Freshwater microbial communities from Lake Lanier, Atlanta, Georgia, United States - LL_1208_BB | ecosystem: Environmental > Aquatic > Freshwater > Lake | place: USA: Georgia | collected...
GATTCAATTCTCGGTTCGGAGAAACTTTCACTATTCCAGAAGCGCACATCATGAAGAGCTCAGCCAAGATTAATGACCTGCAAGATCCAACAGCAAAGATGAGCAAGTCTTCAGCCTCTAGCGCGGGCGTTATTGACATTCTTGATTCGAGCGATGTGAATGTTAAGAAAATCAAGAGCGCTGTCACTGATACTGGAAAAGAAGTGCGTTTTGATGAGAAAGATAAGCCAGGAATCTCAAACCTTCTCACCATTCATTCATCACTGAGCGGCCGATCAATCTCTGCGCTTGAAAGTGAGTTTGTTGGTAAAGGTTATGGCGACTTCAAGAGTGAAGTTGCCGAGGTTGTTACGAGCTACTTTGAGCCTGTGAGGTCCAAAACTATGGAGCTATTGGCCGATGAATCCTCACTTTTGAGAATTCTCAACGAAGGAAGCCAGAAAGCTCGAGACGTTGCGTCAGTGACCTTACAGAACACTTATTCAGCGCTCGGATTAGTTCCGAAAAATAAGTAAAGCTGTTACCTCGTGAAAATTAGAGCCTTCGTTCTGGCGACGGGCTTGATGATCTCTCTTGTGAGCCCCGTCCAAGCGGAGGAGTTTCAACCAAAAGTAGCTGTGGCATATGACATTGGTTTTCTTGGTGATAACTCCTTTAATGATGCTGTTAATTCTGCACTAAATTTGGCTAAGAAAAAATACAGCCTCTATGAACCCTTTGTCCGAGAAGTTCCGACAAATGGGACCGCTGTAGATCGACTTACAAGACTCAGATTCTTAGCTAAGAACGGTTACACACTGATAATTGCAGTAGGTCCAGGTTATCGGGAAGCTGTCAGGCGAGTTGCAATGGAATACACAGAAACACAATTTGCAATTATCAATGACAAGACTCTTGGTCAATTAAATATTTCCAATATCTATTTTCGAGAAGATCAAGGGGCTTACTTAGCAGGCGTAGTTGCCGCATTGAGTACGAAGAGAAAAGTGGTTGGATTTGTTGGAAGCGAACCTGAATTACTGAGCAGTTTTCAGAAAGGTGTTAAATCAATTAGCTCTAAGATCAATGTAGTGAATATTTCCTATCCCGACGAGATTTCTGCTTTACAAAAGGGATTGAGTCGAGTTGACGTTGCTTACTCCACATGGGATGGCGATTCAACTGTACTGACCACAGTGTTAGCAACCTACTCAAAAAAAGTTAGCCTGATAGTTGAGTCTCCAGATCAGTATTTTGCGAACCTTCCAGGGGCTAAAGGAGTTGTCATCGCCTCAGTAAACAAAGTTCTAAATAAACCCATTGACCAGTTAATTCAAGCCGCTTTTGCTAATAGCTCACTCATTGACGTGCTCGATGAAAGTGCTGGAATCTATGGCCGTGAGTATGGTGTGATTAATGGGGGCATTAGAATCACCATGTATGGCCCTATAAGTAATCGCGTAAAGAGCGCGCTCACTAGGGCGCTGAATCAACTAAAACAAGGTTAATTACCAGCCAGGGTGCGAACTTTTACCACCATCAAAGTCAAAGATGCTTCCCGTTGCAAAACTAAAGGTATTACCAGTAATTGCAAGGGCTAATTGAGCGACTTCTTCGGGGGTTCCAATGCGCCTAGCTGGAACAGTGCTGGTCCACGAATGAAATCCTTCTGGCCATCGACTCTCAAGCTGAGCGTCTCCAATCAAGCCAAGCCTTATTCCATGGATTCGCATAGGGGCTAGCGATACAGCCAATGATCGGGTAATTGATTCAAGGGCAGACTTTGTTGCCCCATACATTTCGTGGCCCGCTTTAGAATGTAATGCTTCAATCGATGAAATGTTAATCGCTAATCGAGCACCCTTGGCATGAGCAGCAAGGATGATTTCCATTGGGGAGAGAAGATTAATCTGAAAAAGCGCTTGGGCTTTCTGAGAAGTAAAATCTTCAAGTTTTAATATCGATTGATCTGCAGCGTTGTTGATGACGCAATCAATGGAATCAATCTGCTCAACTAGTTTGGTGCCACTAGAAGTCTTAGATAAGTCTGCTCTTATAACCTCTACGCCCTCTTTACCTTGAGAGTGATGCACCTGACCAAAAACTTTCCATCCTGCAGAGAGAAATGTTTCGCAGAGCGCTGATCCAATTAATCCACCGGCACCTGTGATGAGTATTGACTGCTGTTCACTCATGAAATAGCTCCGGTAAGTTTGAAATATTTGGGAATTGGGTGAGTAAGTTATCTCTGCGGGCTAGTTCCATATTTGAAAAAGCTGGAGATAGAAAACAGGCAACCAATGAAAATGACCCAGTTGTTTCTGCCGCCATCCAGGTATCTTTCGGGACTCGATAATCTCGAACATCACCATCGGACTCTAGACAACGAGTGATAACTTCTCTATTTTCAATGGTATGCAGTAGCAGGGGGTCTCCAGAGAGATGCAGCCAGAGCTCGGCTTGGGGAAGGCGGTGCCAGGCAGAAAAATCGGGCTTTACAATCATAAAGTAGATGGCATTACTCGAGTCGTCTCGATAGATTGTTGAGTACAAACCCCCTTCTCCGTCGAGGGGTTGTAAATTAAGTTTTGCCACTAGTTCATCCTTCAGCATTTGGCTCCCTATTTAAGGATTTCCTCAGTACTTCTACTTCTGCTGACAATTCTATAAAGTCGATTAAAGGTGATTTCCCATCTACTACAACTTGTTTTCCGTCGACCCAAACATCACGGACATCTCCTCGACCTACAGCAAAGACAAGTTGAGCAAATACATCGTGTAGTGGGATGAGATGGGCTTTATTTAGATCTATAGAAATCAAATCAGCGCTCTTGCCAACTTCGATACTGCCGATTGAACTCTCAAGTCCTAGTGATTGTGCTGCCTCAATCGTGGCCATCCTAAAAATCTTACTCGCCTGTAAATTTTCTGGTCCATTTTTTTGGGCATAAAGGTTGGCAGTGGTACGCATTACTGTCCACAAATCTAAGTCGTTACTCGATGAGCAGCCATCAGTTCCTAGCGCCACACTAAGACCCATACTGTGATACTTCTTCACATCCGCAATACCACTTCCTAATTTAAGGTTACTGCTGGGGCAATGTGCTACGGCAGCTCCTGCGCTAGCGAGTGATTGGATATCTTCATCAGTTAAGTGAATTCCATGACCAACTAATGTATGCGATTTCAAGAGGCCAGTTTCTTTCAAAATCGCTGTAGGTGTTTTGGAAAAGCGTTTATAGACATCTTCATTCTCACCTAGATTTTCGGAGGCGTGAATGTTGATTGAGGCGCTCATTTCTATCGCTAACTTTGCAATGATAACTAAATGATCAGGTGAGACTGTGTATGTCGAGTGAGGCATGAGAAAAACTGGAACTTCTGGACCACCTATATCTTTCAATACTTCAGTCCATTTCTTGGCAACATCCAAACGTTGCTCCCATTCGAGACCATCTAGGCCCGAAAAATCGAGAAAAATAGGTCCAGTTATATGGCGAATGCCTGTTAGTGCGGCACCTCGATGAGCGGAATCCGGGTGCAAGTACATATCCACTGCGGTTGTGGTGCCGCCTAGGAGAGATTCCAATGCTCCCAATTGGGTACCTATGGCAACATTTGAGGGACTCATAATCAAACTTTCCGCAGCCCAGACTTTTTCCAAGAAACTTTGAAGGTTGACGCCTTCAGCCCATCCTCGGAGCAGAGTCATTGCCAAGTGAGTATGTGCGTTAATTAATCCCGGTGCAATCAGTTTTCCTCGGGCATCATACGTTCTGGAACCTTGAATAGTCCCGGCCTTTTGAATAGCTGCAATCTTCTTATCTTTTATTCCAATCGCACAATTTCTTAATACCGAGTCTTTGGAATCCGAGGTAACAATGAATTGAGCATTATCAATTACGAGATCCATTTCACTTGCTCTCATTCAATATCTTCAAAGAACCCTCAATCACTTTCAACACTTTTGTTTTTCCAATTTCTAGCGCGTGGCTAATATCATTCATCGTTATCTCATGTTTACTTAACCCCGCAGCAGGATTTACGACTAAAGCGATACTTGCATAAGCAATTCCTAGTTCTCTTGCCAGACTGACTTCAGGACATCCTGTCATTCCCACAACTGTTGCCCCTGCCATGCTTGCGAGACGAATCTCGGAGGGCGTTTCGAATCTAGGTCCGTTAAAACCAGCATAAATCCCACCTTCGTGCAGCGATATTCCTAAGTTCTGGGCACTGCGGCGAAGTGCGCTCTGTATATTCGAGTCATAAGCCCTCGTTACATCAACATGTTGAACGCTGGACCTCGAACCATCTGAAAAGGTGTGTTCTCGTCCGGAAGTGAAATCAATAAAGTCATCAATGAGGGTTAAGTCTCCAGGAGCAAGTTCTGGACTAATTCCACCAACTACATTGATTGCGATAATCTGCCCGACGCCAAGATCTTTCATAGCCTTGATGTTGGCTCGATAATTGATGAGATGCGGCGGGATGCTATGCCCGCGTCCATGTCGGGTTAAAAATACAATTTCTGATTCGTTCCAAACTCCACGTGTGATGGCTGCATTCCCGTATTCGGTTTCTATCTCCCGAATTTCACTTTCTCTCAACTCGGGCAGGTCATAAAAACCCGTTCCTGCAATTAAGCCAATTAACTTTGGCATCAGATTAGGATGCTAGACCGGCCATCAATCGGCCGATGGTATTTCTATCCGCTTCTTGTGCACTGAATGTTGCAACAATTTTGCCGTTAGAGATCACAGCAATTCTGTCAGCGAGAGATAAAATCTCATCTAGTTCCGCTGAAACTAAGAGGACAGCAGCTCCCGCATCACGGGCAGCAATCAGTTGAGTATGGATAAATTCAATCGAGCCCACGTCAACGCCCCTTGTGGGTTGAGCTGCAACCACTACATCTAATTGCTGACTTAATTCTCGAGCAACAACAACCTTTTGTTTATTTCCGCCGGATAGAGACCCAGCAGTCAGCGATGAACCAGGAGCCCGGATATCAAATTTCTCAACAAGAGCTTCACCATTGCTACTTACCTTTTCTAGATCCCTCACCCAACCTCTAGCAAATGGTGCCTGGTCGTATTGATTTAAAACTAAATTGTCCGCAATCGAATACGAAGTCACTAATCCGTGCTTCTCTCGATCTTCTGGGATATGCGAAATCCCTGCTAAGTGGGCGGCTTTAGGATTCATATTTGGAATGCTTCGTCCCTTGACGAGCACGTCACCACTTAATCTGGGACGCATGCTACAAATTGCTTCAACCAGTTCGCGCTGGCCATTACCTTCAACCCCGGCAAGACCGAGAATTTCACCAGCGTGCACCTCTAAAGACAAGTTTTTAACTGCCTCAAGCTTTCTATCGTCATTGACATGTAGATTCTTAACTGCAAGCAGTACATCTTTTGGTTTTGCCTGAGTCTTTTTTACGCGAAGGACAACCTCTCGACCAACCATCATTTGAGCCAGCTTTGACTCGCTACTCTCATTCGGAGTCGTGGTCCCCATTAACTTTCCACCGCGAAGGACCGCAATTCGATCTGCCACAGCCATCACTTCACGTAACTTATGGGTTATGAAAAGGATTCCAACTCCACGCTTGGCGAGGTTCCTTAGCACTTCTAGAAGTTCATCAGTTTCTTGAGGAGTGAGGACTGCTGTTGGTTCATCCAATATCAGCAACTTCACATCGCGTCTTAGCGCTTTGAGTATCTCGACTCTTTGAGCCATGCCTACAGGAAGATCTTCAATGATTGCATCTGGATCTACGTGAAGGCCGTACTTCTCTGAGAGTTCCAAAGCCTCCGCTCTAGCCTTCTTGACATTTACAACTCCAAATTTCTTTGGTTCATCACCTAAGATCAAATTCTCAGTAACAGTCATTACGGGAACCAGTTGAAAATGCTGATGGACCATACCAACGCCACTAGAAATGGCTGCTGCAGTATCACCACTTTCCATAACTGAGCCGTTAATTTTGATGACACCAGAGTCTGGCTTCACTAAACCAAAGACTGCCTTAACTAGCGTTGATTTTCCCGCTCCATTTTCACCTAGCAGAGCCAGAATCTCACCTTCATTCACCGCAAGGGAAATAGCGTCATTGGCAATTACCGAACCAAATCGCTTGCTCACCTCGTGAATTTCAAGAAGAGTCTTCATGACTTCTCTTTCTCATAGGGAATTCCTTCAGCAGCGGGAGGTCTCACTTTTCCGGCTGAAATTGCCAAAATGAGGATTGTCAGAACATAAGGAAGCATGGTTATGAATTGCGAAGGTATTTTCACAACCTCATCAATCATCAACTGATTTGTAACGGCTTGAGTCAATCCAAAGAAGAGTGCTGCAGCAAATGCTCCCATCGGATTCCATCTACCGAAAATCATAATAGCGAGTGCGGTAAATCCTTTGCCTGCCGTAAATCCACGCTCAAATATTCCCACCGCTTCAAGTGCTAAGTATGAGCCTGCAAGTCCACCAACCGCTCCGGCAATAGTGACATTTACGTAACGAAGTTTTGTGACAGAGACTCCCGCAGTATCAGCGCTAGATGGATGCTCGCCAACTGCTCTCGAACGCAATCCCCAAGAAGTCTTGTACAGAGCAAACCACAGTCCAAGAATGAAAAGAATGCCGAAGTAGGTGATCGGACCATGAAATGAAAGTATTGGGCCCAGGATTGGCCAAGCTCCAACTATTGGAAGATCTATAGGGTTCAAAGTTGAGGGAATTGAATAGTTCTGACGATAGTAAAAAGAGGTAATACCTGCGGCCAAAATGTTGAGAATCACACCAGCAATGATCTGATCCATTTTCCAACTAACGGCCATCAAGGCAAGCAGTAGCCCCATCATGGCACCGGTGAATACGCCGATGAACATACCTTGAACTGTATTCTTTAAAATCGCTCCGGCAAAAAACGCTGTAAAGGCCGAAATTAACATTGTTCCTTCAATGCCGATATTCACGACTCCAGTCCGCTCGCACATCACTCCCACCATCGCAGCAAGAGCCAAGGGAAGTGCGAATTGAATTGCAGTGTAGAGAACTGAGGTAGCAACCAAACTATCTTTACTATAAAAGAAAGCAAAGATTGCGATGAATGAGATTGCCAAGTAGTGGCGAGTACCAAGTTTCACTAATTGCTCCATCCGCTTGTCATCGCAACGTTCTCTTTGCGATTCTTAAAGAATTTGGATAGGAGTGGCGCCGTTACAAAGAATAAGATCATGGCAAGAAGCAGGTCAACTAATTCAGGGGCAACACCGGCTTCGAACTGCACAGTAGAACCACTTGCTCTCATTCCACCAATGAGGATTGCAGCCGGAATAACCCCTAGCGGATTTGCTCGCCCGAGAAGAGCGACGGTAATTCCATCAAAACCAAGGCCGGCATTGAAAGCCGGTTCAAAACGTCCAACAATGCTGAGTGTCTCAACGGCGCCGGCTACTCCAGCAACTGCACCACCAATCAACATACTCAAGATGATGGTCTTCTTAACTGAGATACCGGCATACCAACCAGCATTTTTGTTTCTACCAATAGTTTCAATTCCGAAGCCAGTGGTGGTATTTCGCATGATCCACCATAGGGCTATCGAGAATCCGATTGCCAAAAAGAAACCTAGAGGCAGACCAAATAATTCATTCATTCTCGCCGAAGCTTGAATCTTTGGAGTTCTTGTAAGGGGTTGATCGGGCTCTTTGAAGGGATTACTAGTTAGATAATCTGCCAGAGCAATAACAATACTGTTCAACATAATTGTTGTGATTACTTCATGAACTCCGCGGTAAGCTTTCAAAACTGCGGCAATGAGAGCAACAATCGCGCCAAAGAATGCTCCAAAAATCAGCGCAAGAGGAATATGGACCAAAGCAGGAAGACCAACAAATGTGTAACCAGCCCATGCTGAAGCTAGCGCTCCAGAAATCAACTGGCCCTGAGCTCCAATATTGAATAACCCCGCTCGTAGGCAGATAGCAACAGCTAAGCCACTCAATATTAGAGGTGTCGCTTTTGCGAGCGTGATCGCGATTCCATCGAGAGAGCAAAAGGCAGTTGTGAAGAGGACTTTGTAAGCCAGAATTGGATTGATACCTTGAATGAAAACTAAAATCGCGCCACATGATAGGGCTACAACTACTGATAAAAGAGGGACGAGGACTGGGCTTAGTTCAAGATTTCTCTCTTGCTTGGAATCCACAATTTGCTCCAATTGCTTTCGGCCCGAACTTCACAGTGTTTTAAAGGGAGATACGCCATTTTTAGGCGCATCTCCCTTTTCTTACAACAGTACTTCAGTCTTAGAGTTTAACTCCGGTCTTGATTTGTCCGCTAAGGACCTTGGGAGTGATGCTCTTCAACTTCGCTTGATATGCAGCTGGAACTTTCTTCGCGAAATCATGCAATGGAGCAAGTCCAACATCTCCAAAGTAGTTTCCACCCTTATCGGTTCCATCAACGATATTAGCGATAATTGAGGCAACGCCCTTATCAATCAACTTCATTGCTGAAGTGACGAGGCAAGGACGTGCTTCAGGAAGAGTTCCCCATTGATCGCTATCTACACCAATGCAGTAGGCACCCTTCTTCTTAGCAACGCGAAGCAGTGCACCGTTACCAGTGTTTCCACCTGCTCCGAAGATCACGTCATAACCTTGGGAGAGCAGCTGCTGAGCAGTCGTTCCACCCCAGGCTGGGTCGTTGAATGCGTTATCTGGAGCGTGATAAATCAATTTGCTTGCAGGATATTTCTTCTTAAGTTCCTGAGCAGCATAGGCAACACCATTGCGGTAACCCTCTCCGAAATAACGAACTGGAGGAACTACTTCAGTTCCAAGAACTGCACCAGTCTTTCCAGTCTTTGTTAGGTGACCCGCGAGATAGCCAGCAAGGAAGCCAGCTTTATCTTCTGGGAATACCAAGCCAGTGAGATTTGGAACTGCAGCTCCTTGGAATTGGTCCACTCCAATGAATTTTATCTTTGGATAAGTGGCGGCAGCTTTTGTCATTGCTTCGGCCATAAGGAATCCGACGCCAATAATTACATCGTATTTCTTGCTAGCAAATTGTCCGATGTTCTTTGCATAATCCTTTGGATCGGTTGTTTCAACGTACTTTGCAAAGCCACCATTTACTTTCGCAGCAGCTTTTGCACCTTCCCAGGCAGATTGGTTAAAAGACTTATCGTCTACTTTTCCAGTATCAGTAACGAGCCCAATACAGAAAAGTGCTCCGGTTCCGCAATCGCTTTCTGAAGCTGCTTTCGAAGGTGCAGCAAAACCTAGTGTTGCAAGTGCAAATACAGCCACCATAGCTGTCAAGCGCTTGATCATGAGTCTCCTCTCAAAGAGTTATCGCAATGAGATTTGCGAAAATTAATCGATCGATTATCAGAGGATGGGGAGGGCCACCGATGAACCAAATCCTATCCGTGTAATTTTCATAAGGGAATAAACAAAGAGTGGGCTTTATAGGGTGTCACATCACAATTTGGTAACTCGAACCAGGCGGTAACCGGCAACTTCCCAACCTTCAATAAGCCCTTTAGACTAATGGAATGCGCACTATCGCCTGGAGTGATGACAATGGCGGCGCAATCACACTGATTGATCAGACTCTGCTCCCCGGCAAAGAGACGGCATTACAAATCACGCATCACAATCAATTGATTGATGCGATAAAGCGATTAGCGGTTAGGGGCGCTCCAGCACTAGGAGTTGCTGGAGCATTAGGGGTTGCGCTCATCATCAAGGAGGCTGAAGCGGGTGTTGTGAGTCCCGGAGAGGTTTCGATTGCGATAGAGAACCTCAGGAACTCGCGACCAACTGCCGTCAATTTAGCTTGGGGAGTCGATCAAGTTCTGCCTTTTGTTCCGGCGGGATTTGCCAGCGTGTTGGAGCATGCTCTTGAACTCAGCCGTAGAGATGGAGAAGCAAATCGAGCAATGGGAAGAAATGGCGCAGACTTTCTCATTTCATTAACTGGTGCAAATACTCAGAAAAAAATGAGAATTCTTACTCATTGCAATACAGGTGCTCTAGCTACAACTGATTGGGGTACAGCGCTTGGAGTTGTTCGAGAACTTCACAACCGCAATCTCGTCGAAGAAGTTTATGCCGATGAGACACGACCACTTCTTCAAGGATCACGATTGACGGCGTGGGAGTTACATAAGTTGAAAATAAACTATCGAATACTTCCAGATGGTGCTGCGGCGAGCGCGCTATTTTCGGGCTTGATTGATGCGGTTCTGATTGGCGCAGATCGCATTGCAAGAAATGGAGACACTGCTAACAAGATTGGTTCTCTCGCTGTCGCGTTAGCCGCTTCACAAGCAGGCATTCCTTTTCTTGTTGTAGCTCCTGAATCGACAATTGACCGTGAGATAGCGTCAGGGTCAGAAATCGAGATTGAATTTAGGGATGATAGAGAGGTGACAACACTCGCTGGTGTTTCTATCGCTCCTGAAGGGAGTAAGGCATATAACCCAGCCTTTGATGTGACTCCTCATCGTTACATAACTGCTATCGTAACTGAAAAGAAAGTTTACCAACCTTCGCAGGGTGATGAATTGTGATTGATGAATTGAACGCAGATGAACTCTTAAAATTAGTGAATCGCTCCAAGAAGATTGGTGCTGATCAATCTCTTGTCGTATATGGAGGAGGCAATACTTCTGCTAAGGGAGTTATAACTGATTATCTGGGACGTACTCGAGAAGTGCTGTGGGTCAAAGGTTCCGGAGCTGATATGCAATACGGGGAAGCTGTTGATTACCCTGCTTTATATCTTGAAGAGCTTATTGCGCTCCATAAAATGGAGGCGCTCGATGATGACACGATGGTTGATTTTGTGACAAGGGCATTAGTAAATCCGGGTGCACGGCGCCCTTCCATTGAGACTTTGCTTCATGCTTTCCTTCCAGCTCGACATATCGATCATGTTCACGCTGATGCAATCTGCGCCCTAACAAATCACGAAGGTGGTCGCGATGCAGTAAGGGATGCGCTCGGTGAAAACTTTGCTTATGTGGAGTGGCTCCGGCCCGGCTTTGAATTATCTAAACTAGTGAGCACCCTTAAAGAATACGAAGGTGTTGTCTTAGCTCATCATGGCCTCATTGTTTGGGATGATGACAGCGAAATCTGTTATGCGAAGACGCTCCGCGTAGTGGAACAGGCCAAGAACTACCTCAACTCCCTACCTCGCCCTCCAAGAGCTGAATTCAAACACCATGAACTTTCCGAGAAAGAGATCAGTGAAATTCTCCTCAATCTACGTGGTGCACTAGGAAAAAAGCAGGTTCTACGCGCAGATAAGCGCTTGCGCGAGATTGCAGATCGCCCAGATCTCAAGAAAGTGGTGAGTGCCGGAGCGGCTAGCGCAGATCACATGCTGCGGATTAGACCTTGGTCTTGCGTAATAGATTCATCTGATATCGCACCAATCGTTGAAAAGTATCGGAAACACTACGATGATTATTTTGAAGCTAACAAAGATCTGCTTCCTGATGGCTATGTGAGTCATGGTTCTGACCCGCGAGTATTTCTCGCCCCAGGTATAGGCGCAATTACTGCGGCACCTACATTAGGTGAAGCCCGAATGCTTGCCGATATCGCACTCCATACGCACTCCGTTGGTGCGGCAGTTGTTGATTCTTTTGCTGCTCCACGAACTCTTCCTGATCGAGAAATTTTTGGATTTGATTATTGGCCGATGGAACTTTATAAATTAAAACTTAAACCCAAGCCACCAGTCCTTAGCGGGAACATTGTGATTGTGACTGGAGCAGGAAGTGGGATTGGTCGCGGAATCGCTATCCACTTAGGCTCGCTTGGAGCAAATCTTGTTCTTGCCGATATCGATGAATCCGGTTTAGGAGCAACTGCTGAAGAATTCAAGAAAGCTAAATTTCCAGATCCTCTTACGATCATTGGTGATCAAAGTAGCGAAGCGCTGGTTGCAAAGACAATAGAGCAAACCATTTTGCATTTTGGTGGACTCGATGGACTTGTCGTGAACGCAGGAATTGGTGTCCCAGGCACTTTGGAGGAACTAGCTCTTGCGCAGTGGAATAAGGGAATAGATATCAACTTGACTAGCGCGTTTCTCATTACAAAGTATGGAATGCGGGCCTTTCGGAAGCAGGGCATGGGTGGATCCATTGTCTACATTGCGAGCAAGAATGCTTTTGCTCCCGGCGCAGGTTTTGGTGGATATTCAGTGACTAAAGCGGGCATGATTCAACTTATGAGAATAGCTGCGCTCGAAGGGGGAGTCATTGGCGTCAGAGCAAATGCCTTAAATCCAGATGCAGTCTTTGACAATAGTAAATTGTGGGAAGGTGGAATACGTGAGCAACGAGCTCAGGAACATGGAGTGAAACCCGAAGAATTGGAAGACTTCTATGCTCGTCGCAACCTTCTCAAAGCAAGAGTCCGCTCCCTAGATGTTGCAAAGTCAGTCGAATTTTTGCTCTCTGATAGCTCCTCTCGCACGACAGGCGCGGTGATTCCAGTTGATGGCGGTGTTGCTGCAGGATTTCCGAGATAAGTGAGGTCTAACGTGGACTGGGAACGACTAAGAAAAGAAGCTATCGCTGCAATGAAAAAGTCTTACTCGCCTTATTCCAAGTTTCCGGTAGGCGTTGCTGGGCTAGTAGACGATGGCCGGATTGTTAGCGGCTGTAATGTAGAGAATGCCAGTTACGGATTGACTCTATGTGCCGAGTGTTCGATGATTTCAAATCTTGCAATGACCGGCGGCGGCAGAATTCTCGCAGTGGTCTGCGTTGATCAACATGGTGAACTGCTTTCTCCATGTGGACGTTGCAGACAACTGCTATTCGAACATGGTGGACGAGAATTGCAATTGCTCACCCCAGATGGTCCACAACCAATGTCAGTAATTCTGCCTTGGGGTTTTGGTCCCGAAGATTTGCCTAAGTAGAAAAATGGCCGAAGCATTCGCAGCTGTCGAAATCATCGCAGCAAAACGTGATCATTACGAACTTAGTGATAGCCAAATTGATTGGGTAGTAGATGCTTACACCCGGGGCGTTGTAGCGGATGAACAAATGTCCGCGCTTTTAATGGCAATTCTGCTTAATGGAATGAACGGGCGTGAAATCTCACGATGGACTGATGCCATGATAAAAAGTGGAGAGCGAATGTCGTGGTCTGCGCTGAACGTTCCTACCGTAGACAAACATTCGACTGGAGGAGTCGGCGACAAGATCACTCTTCCACTCGCCCCACTCGTCGCTGCATGTGGCGCAGCTGTACCACAACTTTCTGGTCGCGGATTGGGCCATACTGGAGGAACTCTCGATAAATTAGACGCAATTCCAGGTTGGAGAGCATCGTTATCAAACGAGGAAATGCTCAAGGTTTTGCAGGATGTGGGCGCAGTTATTTGCGCCGCAGGAGCAGGGCTAGCGCCAGCAGATAAGAAACTGTATGCGCTACGCGATGTGACTGCGACTGTTGAAGCAATTCCACTTATTGCATCTTCAATCATGTCGAAAAAGATTGCAGAAGGCACAAGCGCGCTCATTCTCGATGTTAAAACAGGTAGCGGCGCATTCATGTCCGATCCAAAGCGTGCAGAAGAGTTAGCGCGCACTATGGTCTCTCTTGGCACGAGAGCGGGAGTCAAAACACGCGCTCTTGTAACAGCAATGGATGTTCCGCTTGGACTTACTGCAGGTAATGCACTTGAAGTACGTGAATCAGTCGAAGTTCTGGCCGGTGGTGGACCTTCAGACGTTGTAGAGCTAACGCTTCTACTAGCGCGAGAGATGCTTGACGCGGCGGGAGTGAAGAACGCGAAGGACCCTGCAGTTGCTCTTAAAGATGGAAGTGCGATGGATAAATGGCGTGCCATGATCTCTGCACAAGGTGGTGATCCTGATAAGCCACTTCCTGTTGCCCGCGAAAAGGAGATTGTGAGAGCGGAGCAGTCCGGAACCATCGCGTCAATGGATGCTCTCAAAGTTGGCGTGAGTGCATGGCGTTTAGGGGCAGGGCGGGAAAGACAAGGGGAGAAAGTTCAAGCTGGCGCTGGCATTGAAATTCATGCTAAACCAGGCGAGAAGATAGAAGTTGGCGCTCCACTCTTTACGCTACATACTGATGAACCGGAAAGATTTCCGCGAGCACTCGAAGTGCTCAATGGCGCAGTAGTTATTTCTGAGAGTGGAGTTCTTGCTCCTCGCCTTCCGCTCGTTGTTACACGTATCGACTCCCATGACCTCACTTGATATCACTCCAACACTCGATCAGATAAAGGCGCTTCCTAAAGCCTTGCTCCATGATCATCTAGATGGTGGCTTGCGTCCTCAAACCATCATTGAGATTGCGGATGAAATTGGATATGAAAAATTACCAACTAAAGACCCAGAAAAACTAGCGGCCTGGTTTGAGGAATCCTGCAACTCCGGATCCCTGGTTCGCTATTTGGAAACCTTTGATCACACCATCGCAGTTATGCAACGACGTGAAGATTTAGTGCGTGTGGCTCGGGAATGCGTCATTGATCTCGCTCGAGATGGAGTGGTCTATGCCGAAGTTCGCGGTGCACCAGAACTATTCACAACACAAGGCTTAAGTATCGACAAGGTTGTCGAAGCTACCTTGGAAGGCTATCGCCAAGGAATGGAGCTAGCGCAAAGTGAAGGTCACGAGATCCGTGTCGAATCCATTCTCTGTGCACTCCGTCAGAATCATCGTGACCGCGATGCTGCAAAAGCGGTAGTCAAATATCGCGATAAAGGCGTTGTGGGTTTTGATATTGCGGGGCCGGAAGATGGCTATCCTCCAACAAATCAATTACAAACTTTTGAATACTTACGTCGCGAAAACGCACACTTCACGATCCATGCTGGCGAGGCTTACGGACTCCCATCTATTTGGGAAGCGATTCAATACTGTGGCGCAGAACGTCTAGGTCATGGGGTACGAATCATCGACGACATTGATTTTTCAGGGGAGCAACCGGTGCTGGGACGGCTCGCAGCCTATGTACGTGATAGAAGAATTCCTCTAGAGATCTGTCCAACATCAAATCTTCAAACTGGTGCCGCAAAGACCATCGCAGAACATCCGATTGGAAAGCTCTCAGATCTACGTTTCCGCGTAACGGTAAATACCGATAATCGATTGATGTCGCGAACTTCTATGACACATGAGATGAATCAGTTGGTGAGGGCTTTTAATTGGACCCTAAAAGATCTGCAACGTGTGACTGTGAATGCAATGAAGAGCGCATTTATTCCTTTTGAAGAGCGACTTGCAATTATCGAAGATGTGGTGAAGCCTGGCATTGCGAAAGTAGCTGGCTAAATCCCGATTGGATGCCAGACAGTCTTGTATTCCATGAAGGAGAGAATGCGAGCGGGCGATTTTTCAGCTCCAAAGCGATGGATTCTCTTGAGATTCTCAGTGCCAGCGATACGCAGTTCTGCTTCTGATTTCACATCTACTCCGCTGAGATCAATTCCGTCCACTTCCATATGTGAAGCAAGCCATGGCGTGAGTTCTGATGTGAGACCAGTAAGGATATTCACAACTCCAGCTGGGACATCTGAGGTAGCAAAGCATTCTGAGAGCGTAATTCCGGGTAGTGGTCGTTTCTCACTTGTAATAAGAACAGCGGTATTTCCTCCAGCAAGAACGGGTGCTAGGCCGCGGACAACTCCGAGAAGAGAAGATTTTTGGTCGGCAACTACTCCAACAACTCCAAGTGACTCAGGAATAGTGAAGTTGTAATACGGGCCAGCAATGGGATTTGTACTTCCTGCTGTGCTAGAGATTTTATCGGTCCAACCGGCATACCAAACCCAGGTATCAATTGCTTCCTGTACTTGGGAAAGCGCAGCTTTGGAGGTGATTCCTTCTAAAGCACCTATCTCCGTGACGAATTGTTCGGTACGACCCTCCATAATTTCTGCGATGCGATAGAGGATCTGTCCACGGTTATAAGCGGTAGCGCCACTCCATTGTGGATGCGCATTTTTTGCGGCAACAACAGCATCACGCAGATCTTTTCGAGAGGCTTGAGCAGGATTTGCGACAAAGTTACCTCGTGAATCCTTCACAACATATGAACGTCCAGATTCGCTACGGGGGAAAGCTCCGCCGATAAATAATTTGTAAGTCTTCTTCACATCAAGGCGCATTAGTGAGCTCCTTTAATGTAGGCAGCAAGTCCATGGCGACCACCTTCGCGGCCCCATCCAGATTCCTTAAAACCACCAAAAGGGCTTGCGGGATCAAATTTATTAAATGTATTTGCCCAAATCACGCCGGCTTTGAGTTGGCTACTTGCCCAGAGAATGCGTGAACCTTTATCGGTCCAGACTCCAGCAGAGAGTCCAAAAGGAGTGTTATTCGCTTTCTCCATGGCCTCGTGAGGGGTTCTGAATGTGAGCACTGAAAGAACAGGCCCGAAAATCTCTTCTCTGGCGATGCGATGTGCTTGCGTCACCCCGGTAAAGACTGTGGGAGCAAACCAGAAACCTTTATTTGGAAGGTCGCATGGAGCAGACCAGATGTTGGCGCCTTCTACCTCACCAGATTGAGTTAGTTCGCGAATCTTTGCGAGTTGAGCCGCAGAATTGATTGCGCCCAAATCAGTGTTCTTATCGAGCGGATCTCCGACGCGAATCTTTGACATACGAACTTGGAGTTTATGGAGAAATTCATCATGGATGTTCTCCTGCAGTAAGAGCCGTGAACCGGCGCAGCAGACATGTCCCTGGTTGAAGAAGATGCCATTTACAATTCCTTCCACAGCTTGGTCAATCGGCGAATCTTCAAAGACAATATTTGCACCTTTACCGCCCAGCTCAAGAGTGACAGATTTTCCTGTGGTAGCAACACTTTGCGCAATGAGCTTTCCAACTTCGGTGGAACCCGTAAATGCAATCTTGTCGATGTCAGGATGCTTCACAAGTGCGCTTCCTGTGCGTCCATCGCCGGTAACGATGTTTACAACACCAGCAGGCAACTCTGCTTGTTGACAAATCTCTGCAAAGAGCAGCGCAGTAAGTGGAGTAGTTTCCGCGGGCTTTAAAACGACGGTGTTGCCCGTAGCAAGCGCAGGCGCAACTTTCCACGCCAACATAAGAAGTGGGAAGTTCCACGGAATTACTTGGCCAACAACTCCGAGAGGTTTGGGTTGAGATCCATAACCAGCATGTTCAAGTTTGTCGGCCCAGCCAGCGTGATAGAAGAAATGCGCTGCAGCTAGTGGGATATCGACATCGCGAGTTTCTCGAATCGGTTTTCCATTATCAAGCGATTCAACGACAGCAAACTCACGAGCTCGCTCCTGTAGAAGGCGAGCAATTCGAAATAGATATTTGGCACGCTCTTTTCCACTGAGTTTTGCCCAAACTTTCACATATGCCGTACGCGCAGCTTTGACCGCTTTATCTACATCAGCCTCATCTGCAAAAGAGACTTTTGAAAGGATCTCTTCAGTAGCTGGATTGATTGTTTCGAAGCGTTTCTTACTATGAGGCGCTTGGAATTTTCCATTGATGAATAACCCGTAATCCTTCTCAATCCTTGCAATAGCACGGGATTCAGGGGCTGGTGCATACTCGAAATCACTCATGGCTAATCCACCGTAACATAATTCGCACTGGAGTATCGGCCACTCGCCATCTTCATCCGTTGCATCAAAAGATCATTGAGTAAGGCACTGGCGCCTATTCGAAAGAGAGCAGGACTCAACCATTCTGGACCAGCAGTCTCGTTGACGAGAACTAATTGTTTTATCGCATCTTTCGTGGTGCGAATTCCTCCCGCAGGTTTGACCCCAATACGAGTCCCCGTGAGTTGGAAGTAATCTCGAACTGCTTCAAGCATCACCATCACAACAGGAGCTGTGGCAGCAGGGGTGACCTTTCCAGTAGAGGTCTTAATGAAGTCCGCGCCAGCTAACATCGCAAGATAAGAAGCTTTACGGACGTTATCAAGAGTTACTAACTCACCGGTTTCCAAAATGACTTTCAAGTGAGCCTTCTCGCTACAAATCTCTTTTATTGCAACAATCTCGTCAAATACTTCCCCAAGTCTTCCCGATAAGAATGCGCCGCGGTCAATGACCATATCTATCTCGCTTGCTCCGAGTGCGATTGCATCACGAGTATCTTGGATCTTGACGGCGCGCGTTGCTCGTCCCGAAGGAAACGCGGTTGAGACCGCAGCTACAGGAAGGTTCTCTCCACCAATCGAATCTAAATGCTGACGGGCAATCCCAACCATGTCGTTATAGACACAGACTGCGCCAACATGTGGAATGGTAAGGTCACGAGGATCGGGTCGAACCGCTTTAGAGCAGAGCGCGCGTACTTTGCCTGAGGTATCAGCACCCTCCAACGTTGTTAAATCGACCATGCTGATAGCCATATCAATGGCCCATTTCTTACTTGAAGTCTTGATGCTTCGAGTTCCCAGCATTGCGGCGCGTTCGTGAGCACCAATTTGGTCAACCGGCGATAGCGTTTGTAGGAAGCGGCGAAGTGATGATTCCGAGCCGTCAATGAGTGGCTCGCTTAGCCGGTTGGATTGCATGACGCTCAGTCTACCGAGTATCAGGAAAGAAAGGTATGCAGTTCTTTCTCTAGTTCAGCGATGATCTTCTCCGATGTATCGCGATCTTTGGTAATGACTTCGATGTAGCACTTTATCTTCGGTTCAGTTCCGCTTGGTCTGACAATGATGCGAATGTTATCCATCAATTGAATACGAACACCATTTGTGGGAGGGAGTCCATCTTTTGGTTTCTCCAAATCATCAAAAGAGGTGAGAGCAAATCTTCCGATGTTCTTGGGAGTTGCGTCGCGGAATTTAGAGAGAATGGCATCAATCTGTGCCACGCTCGTTGTGCGTACCGAAATCTGGCGTGTGCCGTGGTAACCATGGCGCTTCCATATCTCATCAAGGAGATCAATCAAGGTTTTACCTTGAACTTTCAGATCGGTCGCAAGTTGTACTAGAACCAGTGCGGCGCTGATCCCGTCCTTATCATTAACAGATTGCGAATCAACGGCATAACCTAGAGCCTCTTCATATCCAAACCATAAGTTCGGAATCTTGGCCAACCATTTAAAACCAGTGAGCGTTTCCTGGAAAGGCAACCCGTAGTGGCGGGCAATCTTTGATAATACTGAAGAAGAGACAATGGAATTTGCCAACATAACTTCTTTATTAGGAGCTTTACGCGCCATGTATTCACCGAGTAGCGCTCCGACTTCATCGCCACGCAACATCCGCCATTGTCCATTGTGGTCTTTGATGGCAGCAGCGCATCTGTCTGCATCTGGATCATTTGCAATGACAAGATCTGCCGATTCTTGCTGGGCTTTCTCCAGCGATAAATCAATGGCACCTGGCTCTTCTGGGTTAGGGAACTTCACGGTTGGAAAATCAGGATTTGGTTGAGCTTGTTCAGAGACCAATATTGGTTCTGGGAAAGCAGCCGCTTTGAAGACTTTTCTCAAAGTCTCAGTTCCCACACCATGCATCGCCGTATACACAATTTTCAATGTTCCAGGCTGAGTCGCCAGGCGCGCAGTGGCAGATACATACGCATCGACGTGTGATTCATCGAGCACATTCCAACCTTGTGCTCTCTTCAAAGTGTTAAGTGCAGGAACGGAAGCGATATCTGCCGATATCTCTGCATCAGCAGGAGAGATGATTTGTGATCCTTCGTATCTGACGCCACCAACAGTTCCTCCGAGATACACCTTGTAACCATTATCTTGCGGTGGATTGTGGCTAGCAGTAACCATAATTCCGACATCACAATTGAGATCACGAACGGCGAATGCTAAGACTGGTGTTGGCAATGGTCGAGGCAGAACGAAAACTTCAAATCCTGCACCTTGCATAATCTCGGCTGTGTCACGCGTGAAGTCTTCCGAGCCATAGCGCGCATCGCGCCCAATAACAACGGAGTGAAGCGAATTTTTCTTCATGTATTGTGCAAGTCCGGCT
>Ga0214917_10003004_pt1 | contig 19996 bp, 28 predicted proteins | sample LL_1208_BB_MetaG_FD_177983 | JGI IMG/M metagenome (GOLD analysis project Ga0214917, IMG submission 177983) | Freshwater microbial communities from Lake Lanier, Atlanta, Georgia, United States - LL_1208_BB | ecosystem: Environmental > Aquatic > Freshwater > Lake | place: USA: Georgia | collected...
GTGTTCGTTTCTCTCTCCCCCCTGTGGATAACTTGGCTCACAAAAAACAAAATAAAAAATAAAGATTCGTTATGAAACATTCGCATAATTTGAAATATGGATCGATTTACCGAAAATTGCGTAAATCTATTCTGAGTCAAAATCCGACTTGTTATTGGTGTCACTGGAGGCCTGCGACAACCATCGATCACGATCCTCCGCTGGCCAGCGTTGATGATCTGAGTCAATGGCGTGGAAATCTGAGACCAAGCTGCGCGAAATGCAATTACTCGAGGGGAGCATCTTTTGGCAACAAAAAAAGAAAAGCCGTCCGACCTAGCCGTAAGTGGTAGGCGGCGTCGCGGAGGTAGGCATACGAGAGCTATGAAGCGGATGCTACGCGGTCGCACTGACATAGATGCGGTCACGGTAACGATGCTACTAGGTCTATCGACTGCCTGGGACAAAATCGAGGAGAGTAATCAAAACCTTCATAGCATCCCTAGCATCTCTAAAGAGCTACGCGAGATATGGTTCAAGATCGCGCCTACCGATTCGGTCGATGATCTATGGACGTCCTAAATGTATGCGCTCCCAGGTGGGCGACCTCAAGAGATCCTGATTTACCGACCGATGGCGATAAGCTGGAGAAGGTCGCTAATCTAATGGGTTTTAGCTTGTATCAGTGGCAGCGCCAGGTAGCCGATACAGCTTTAGAAAAGGTCGATGGGCATTACTGGTATCGAACCGTAGGAGTCGGTGTAGGTCGGCAGTCAGGAAAATCCAAACTCGTTGAAACGCGAATAGCTTTCGAATTACTAAAGCCTCGTCATCACGTCGCCTATACAGCCCAGGATCGCAATATGGCGAAACTCAAGTGGCAAGAGCACGTCAATAGTTTCGAACGGTGTCCAGCCATAGCTAAACAGATTCATCGCATTTCATACATAAACGGAAGCGAACGGATCTATATGAAAAATGGATCTAGCTACGGCATCGTCACGCCGAACGATAAAGGCGCTCGAGGTATGAGTCTAAATTTAATGGTGATCGATGAAGCCTTGATGCATCCCCTCTCACTCATAGCTTCATTACAGCCAACACTTGCTACTCGTAAAGATGGACAGTTATGGATCCTGTCTAATGCTGGAATTCCAGGAAAGAGCGAACTACTCCAGCATTATCGATCTGTAGCTCACGCCAATATCGCCGATAAATCGACACGACTAGCCTGGTTCGAATGGGCGCCGACCGAGGAAAAATTCGATTATATGGATGAATCCATATGGCGGCAGGCGATACCTTCTCTCGGTGAAAGTAATGGCGTACTTATCGAAGCTGTCCGAGAAGCTGCGACGACGAATAGCCCTGAGATATTTACAAAAGAGTGGCTCAATGTGTGGCCAGCTCTTGAGGCGGTAGCTGTGATTGACGTAGATCTATGGGATAGCTTGGCTCGAACAGATATAACCGTAGGTAATAAAATCGTTTTAGGTGTAGATATCTCACGAGAGCGAGATAAATCCTCGATCGCCGCATCCTCCACAATTCGCGATAAGACGCCTGTAGAAATTATCGAGGCGCGAGATGGAGCTAACTGGGTATTACCGCGACTTATAGAAATCGCTAAAAAATGGGATGCGCCAGTAGTTATCGATAATGGATCTCCAGCGTCATCGATGATAGGTGAATTAGAAAATGCAGGTATCAAAATCATCTCAATCGGCCTACGCGATTACGCTCGAGCGTGTGGCTCCTTTTATGATGCAGTCCAGGCTAAAACGATATGCCACTTAGACGACCCTAATTTACGAGACGCGATTATCGGATCTACTAAACGAGCTTTAGGTGACTCGTGGGCCTGGTCTCGTAAGAGTACGAATAACATAACCCCATTGGTAGCGGCGACACTGGCGCGCTACGGTGTAATAAACGAACCTGTCGAACTGCCAGTGGCGAGGAGCAAGATTTTCTAATGAAAACATTTCTAGCCGTAATACCACTTCTCATTCAATTAATCGGTACAGCCGTCTTGACGTATGGCGCGTATCTGATTTATCCCCAGTCTGCGATAGTATTAGGAGGGTCTTTTCTCATCCTTTTCGGTATCGCGATGGAAAGAAGGAATAAATAATGCTCGGACGTCTCCTAAAACGGCAGATCCAACCTTCCGTCGTCTATACGTCGTCAGGTTATGTCGATTCTTTAGGTCGCGTAGGTCGAGCATTTCAAGCTAATTGGGCTGGTACTTATGTCGATACGAATACAGCTCTCGGCGTACCTGCAATTTATCGCGGTGTCACACTTTTAGCAGATGCTATTGGAGCACTTGGATTACATAGTTATCGTAATGGTGAGCGCGTAGATCCAACGCCTCCAATTCTCAAACGTCCTAATCCACAAGAAACGCGAATGGAAACTATTAGCGCGATGGCCGCTTCTCTTATTCTCGATGGTAATTACATCGCGGTATTAGGGCCAGTGAACGATAATGGCTATCCTGATTTCTTTTATCCTGTAGCAATAGATCGCGTACATATTGGACGTCAAGATGGCGAACTTATTTATCGCATCGATGACAGGGTTTATCCGACAGATGAAATCCTGCACATTAAAAATTTCACATTACCAGGCGAGGTATTCGGTCGCGGTATCGTGCAGACACAAAAACAAGCTATAGGTAAAGAAATTGCTATCAATGAATACGCGGCTCGATATTTTGATGGCGGTGTAAATCCGACAGCCGTGATTAAAAGCGGTAATCCTGATCTTACTCAAGAGGAAGCCGATGCTCTCAAGGCTGCCTGGTTGTCTATGTATAGCGGTCGCAATCGTCAGCCAGCGGTCTTAAATGCCACGACTGATTTTGAAATACTTTCATCGAACGCTCAAGAGTCACAATTAATCGAAGCGCAGATCGCAGGGCTAACGGAAGCTGCGAACATTCTTGGCCTACCAGCTTATTATCTTGGAGCACCTAACAGCTCTCGTACTTACGCCAATGTCGAACAAGAAAACCTCCAGCTTGTTCGCTGGTCTATTCAACCAATAGCCGAACGTATCGAACAGGCTCTTTCGGATCTATTAGTACGCGGCCAAGAGGCAAAATTTAATTACGATACATTATTGAGAACCGATACGCTGTCACGTTATCAGGCTCACGCTGTCGGAATTCAAAGCGGATTCTTAACCGTAAATGAGGTGCGAGAAATGGAAAACAGAGACCCTATTAATCCTATCGATCAGGATCCTATCGATATGGAAGAACCAGGCTCGGATCTAAGTGAGGAAGATGAAGGAGTGGATAGTAGTGAACTCTGATAATGAGATTCGTAGCTATAACATCGACCTAGAGATTCGTCAGGATGCCGAGGGTCGAACCATTATGGGTATCGCCGTACCCTACGATAAAGAGCAGCGCGTCAGTTCCGATACGACGGAGGTATTTCGTAAAGGCGCTTTCGCAGACGTTATTAAAGCCGCACACCGCGTAAAACTATTGCGTAATCACGATTCTAAAAATCCTATCGGTCGCGCCACATTGTTACGCGAGACAGACCAGGGCTTATACGCTGAATTTAAGATCTCCAAAACAAGAGAAGGCGATGACGCTTTAGAGCTTGTTAAGGATGGCGCGTTAGATCAGTTATCTATCGGATTTATGCCAATTAAAAATCGTAAGAGATCCGACGGTGTTATCGAACGCCTCAAAGCTCATCTCGCTGAGGTCTCCCTTGTTACTTTTGGCGCTTATGGTGATATGGCAGCCGTAACAGGTGTGAGGTCTCAAGAGACAGTCGAAACTCCTCGACTCGATGCGGCTAAAGAGATCCTCAATGCCATACAGCATAAAAAGTAACCATCCTGACTGTAGCGGTTTTGCAGTAGTAAAAGATTCAACGAATGAGGTAATGGGCTGTCATAAAACAAAGGCTCAAGCCGAGGATCAATTAACAGCTATTAATATCTCCGAATACGGAAATCGTGAAGCTAGGGCAGAGGGTTTTACACCTACGGCAGCTATGAAAGCGGAAGCTGAAAGAGGTCTAGCCTGGAGACGTGAATTCGGTCGCGGTGGTACAGCTGTAGGAATAGCTCGAGCAAGAGATATAGCCAATGGTAAATCCCTACCTTTAGATACCGTTTTAAGGATGCGATCATTTTTCGCACGTCATCGAGTCGATAAAGAGGCCGAAGGATTTAGACCTGGCGAACCTGGTTATCCCAGTAATGGTCGTATCGCCTGGGCTTTATGGGGAGGCGATGCAGGTAAATCGTGGGCCGACAAGATAGCGGCTCAAAATCAAGATCGTACTAGCCGTGCTCTTGGTATATTAAAACTTTTACAGAAAATAAAGTAAGATAATCCAATAGAAAGACACCTCGATTTTTAGGATGCGACACCTCGCCACGAGCGACACCTCGCCACGAAAGAAATCGACACCTCTTAAAAATAATTAACTTTTATTCTTAAGGAGAGTAAAACGTGGCAAACACATTTTTATCGTCTCTACGCGAAAAGCGCGAGAGCAAAACCTCGATGATCCAAGCGATCGTCGATCGCGCCGCTGAGGAAACTCGCGACGTAAGCGAGGTAGAACTCGCTAATATCGAAGCTCTTAATGTTGAAATTAAGAAGCTCGATGAACGCATCGAACAGATTTCTGATATCGAATTGCGTAATGCTAAAGCCGCTGAATTGGCAGCTAAAGTAGATAGCACAAAGCCAGCGACAGAAAAGCGCGAAGCTATCAAGGTTATCTCCGAACCTGTCACATATCACGAGCGCAGCGAACACTCATTCCTCTCGGATGCAGTAAAAGCACATTTCAACACAGATGTAGAAGCAAGCGATCGTATTCGTCGCCATCAAGAAGAAATGCGCGTGGAATATCGTGCAGCTAGTACCTCTAGCTTCTCAGGTCTCGTAGTACCTCAGTACCTCGTAGATCTTTACGCACCGCTCGCTCGTGCTGGTCGTCCCTTCGCGGATGCATCTCGTAAGCACACCCTCCCACCACAAGGTATGAGCGTGGTCTTATCCTTGATCGGCACTGGAACCTCAGTAGCAGCTCAAACTTCACAAAACACAGCAGCAGTTTCACAGGATCCAGCAGATTCAAGCTTGACCATTAACGTTAATACCGTTGCAGGTCAAAACTCGGTTTCAAAGCAGGCACTCCTCCGCGGTTACAACATCGAGAGTATCGTTTTGAGCGATCTCATTCGCGCTTATAACACTAAGCTCGATGATCTGATCATTAACGGCACTGGCTCTAACGGCCAACCTCTCGGTATTCAAAATATGACTACAGGTATTTTGGTCACTTACACCGCAACGACTGGAACAGTCGCAGGCGTTTATCCAAAGATCGCAGATGCGATTCAACAGATTCAGAGCAACGTATATGCATCGCCAAACGCGATTCTTATGCATCCACGTCGTCTTGGATGGTTCCTCTCAGGCCTCGACGGTAATAACCGTCCATTAGTCGTACCAACTGCGTACAATCCGACAAATGCGATGGGTACTGGTTCAGGATATCCAGCGTACGGAACGAATAGTGGTTACTCCATTCTCGGTCTGCCGATCATCACAGACGCGAACCTCGCTACTAATCTTGGAGCTGGAACAAACCAGGATTCGATTCACATCGTCGATCTCAACGAGTCACACTTGTTCGAAGAAGCGAATTCGCCTACATATGTCACATTCGAAGAACCAAACGGTAAAGTCGCACTAAATATCGTTATGTTCGGAATGTTCGCATATACATCGCTACGCTATCCAAAAGCGTTCGCGCAAATTAACGGCACTGGTCTAGCTGCACCTAGCTTCTAGTACCGAATGACCTCTCGGCCGTCACACTTGACCAGGCGGCCGAGTGGTTATAACTATCCAGGATCTTTAGGGGCGATACTTATGCGTAATTCAGGAGCTATTACACTAAGCGCCGTCCCATTATCGAAAATACCTGTCCCTATTTATGATGGAGATCCTGGATGGCTATAACTAACGGATATACGACTCTTACCGCGATGAAAACGTTTTTATCGATTTCTGATAACAGCGACGATACGCTTTTAGAGTCATTAATTGAGTCAGCCTCACGCAGTATCGATAAAATTGCTAACCGCCGCTTTTATCTTGATGCTAATGCATCAGCTCGTCAATATCGCGCTTATAACGAGGTTTTGTGTTTTGTCGATGATATTGGATCTACGACGAATTTAGTGGTAGCGCTGGATGAGGATGGCGATGGTACTTTTGAAACTACTCTTACACTTAACACCGATTATCTTTTGGATCCATTGACCGCACCTGCACTAGGTCGGCCTTACACAAATTTAACGATGGTGAATACGGCTTATACCTGGCCTGTATTTCCTGGGATGTTTTCTAATGGCCTACGTCCAGGCGTTCAAGTGACCGCGAAATGGGGATGGCCGAGCGTTCCTGATGATATCGAAACGGCCTGTCAGATTCTTACGGCAGATCTTTACAAACGTAAAGATTCTCCAGGTGGAATTCTTGGATTAGGAGATCTTGGAGCTGTACGAATGAGTCCACTCGGACGCGATGTAACCGCGATGGTACGCGCTTATCGTAAAGAGGTAGCGGCTTAATGGTTCCCTCGACTGTGCGCACAAATCTAAAAAACAGATTAGCGACTATCTCAGGCCTAAAGACCTATGACTCGATTCCTGATTCTGTAAATGTACCTGGAGCAATCGTCGGACAATTAGATCTCAATTTTGATTATACGTTTAACCGCGGATACGACCAGGCGACCTGCACTATACTACTCATCGTAGGTCGTATGAGTGAGTCAGCTGGACAGGCCAAGCTCGACGGATATCTAGCATCTACAGGATCTACCTCGGTGAAGGCCGCAATCGAGGCAGATAAAACACTCAGCGGCGCGGTACAGACCTTACGAGTCACAACGGCTACGGCAGGGTCGGTACAGGTAGCTAGTATCGATTACCTCGCGTATCGATATGTAGTAGAACTGATCGGCTAAAAAAGGAGAAAAACAAATGGCGATCTTTATGGGTAATCAAGTGGCGGTAGTCGCTGGAACGACAACCATCACGACTTTCGTTAGCGCGGTCAGTCTTTCTCGTGAGGTGGACGCCGTGGAAATTACAGCGATGACAGACACCGTTCAAAACCTCGTAGGTGGAATTGAACGACCAAGTGTTACGCTCGAACTGTATAACGATTTCGCAGCATCCTCAGTAAATTCAATTTTTGAAAATGCACTAGGTACAAAATTAGCGATGCAACTCATTCCAGTATCAGGAACCGTCAGCTCGACAAATCCTCGCTATTCGATGTCAGTTTTGGTCGCTCAGTGGCAGCCCATTAACGGAACTCTTGATGGCCCTGCAACTGCATCGATCACGCTTCCAGTAACAGCTCTAACAAAAACAACAACCTGATCCAATTAATAGGGGGCAATAAATGGCTATTCAATTAATCCGTGTAACAAAAAAAGATAATAAAGAGGTTGATTACGAGCTTACGCCAGCGGCAAAGGTGGCTTTTGAAAGTCATTTCAAAGTCGGATGGCGTAAGCGCCTCATCGATGAACAGCGTGAGTCCGACCTATGGTGGTTCGCACATTATCTTATGACTGCTAAAGGCGATGCTAATGGGCCTTTAGACGATGCATTTCTTAACGGTTATAAGGATGTAGATCTCGTCATAGATCCAAAAAATGGATAGACCGACGCGGCGACATATGGGAGGTCGCAGCCGTGTCGGTAGCTACAGGTATATCTCCTAATGATTTACTTGGTTGCGACCCTGCCATATATGCAGCGATAAAATTTATCTTGCAGGAACAGGCACAAAGTCGAAAGACGATGACGCCGCGTAGGAGGTAAAAATGGCTCGAGCTTCCGAATCTATTTTTATCCCTGATTTTGCTAAATTGACTAAAGCATTAAAAGCCTTAGATCCTAAGTTACGGAAAGACTTTAATAAAGCTCTCAACGCCGCGGCGAAACCAATGGTTATGACTGCTCGTACATTCGTACCAGGTCAAATCGTGAATAACAGTGGCGCATTTATCTTTCGTCCTCAGATGCCTACTTATACCTCGGCATCCTGGGTTAATGATCGTACTCATCGATCGCGAGATCCGCTACGCTGGACGTGGCAAGCGAATAAAGTAGCCTCAGGTATCAAGATCAAGCGAACAACAGCTAATAAAGTACCTTTTGGTTATAACAAAGTCGCAGTAGCAGCTCTAGCCGTCGTTAATAGTACGCCAGCTGGAGCCATCTATGAATTGGCAGGTCGCGGCACAGAAAAATCTAGAGCCAAAACAAAGAGCGTCTCTCGTAATCCAAACGCACCTGAGGATTTTCGAAATTTAATGAGTAAAATATCGCCACTTACAGGAAACGCTACTAAAGGCCGTATCCTCTACAAAGCGGAGGCGATAATGGGCGACAGTGTGCGCACAGAGGTAAAGAAGGTTATAGATCAGCGCCTTTTGGCTTTTGTAAAGGAATTCTAAATGGCTCCTAAATCAGAGGTAGCAGTAGATCTAGTAACACGCCTGAAAGATAAAGGGTTTAAGGATTTACAAAAGGAAACTAAGCGAACCGAAAAACAATTAGAGAAATTCGGTAAGCGTCTTAGAAACGTTTTCGGAGCCGCTTTTGTAGCTAATGTCTTACGAAAATCTTTAATAGCTTATTCTGAAAATGAGAAGGCTCTTAAAAGACTGGGCCTACAATTAGATAACCTGAATCTAGGTTTTGCTAAAAAATTCGCTAATGATTTCGTATCGAATCTATCTTTAGCGACTGGGATCGCGGATGACGAGTTATATCCTGCATTACAGCGACTTGTTAGGGCGACCTATACACTCACAGACGCACAAAAGCTCTTAACTCTTGCCGTCGATATCAGTAAGGCGACAGGAAAAGACGTTGAAGGTGTGAGTATCGCTTTAGAAAAGGCATATTCAGGTCAAAATACAGCATTAGCCAAACTCAATATCGGATATACCACCGCATCTCTCAAGGGTCAAAAATTCGGCGATATTGTTACCGATTTACAAAAGCGTTACGGCGGCACTGCTATAGCGACTCAGGATGATTTCGCCACGAGCATCGATCGACTTAAAGTAGCTTTCGATGAAACTAAAGAGGCGATAGGTGAAGGTTTTATAAAAGGCCTAGAGAAATCAGGTTTATCCGTCAGTCAATTTAGCACTAAGTTAATTAAATTAGGCGAATCTGTAGGAACTCTACTAGGTCGTATCGCTTCATTCGCAGATAAATTAACTTTCCTCATAGACAAATTTACATTATTCAAGAATAAAGCAGATGATTTCATAGCGGCCCAAAAAGCATCGGAAGCATCTATAAGATCTACTATTCTTTCGGATTTTGAACGCCTAGCTACTCAAACCGCATTAGCGAAACAAGAGGCTATAAACGCGAAAATTAGAGCAGCCGAATTAGCTCGTTTAGCAGCGGAAGAAAAGAAAAGAGCGGCTGAAAAGAAGCGTACCGCTGAAATCGAACGTCTTAAATCTGCTATCCAATTCCGTTTCGATATCGATGCCATTAATCTCCAGGCAGCATTACGCCGTAATATCTCAGCTTCCGATCGTGAACGAGTATTACAGCTTTCAGCTCTAAAAATAAGTGATTATCAAAATGATGAAGAAGCGATAAAGACGCTACAGGCAGCTACTCAAGGTCGTTATGACGATGCGATGAACCTTGAGAAAATGTATCAATTACTAACCGTTGCAGGTTTCGCTAATAGTAAAGCGGCCATAGATGCGTTAGCTGCGTCTAAACCTCAGATTAAATTCACTGATAATCTTGACGAAGTTATAAATAAACTCAAAGCTATTATTGAAGGTAAATATAGTATTTCTATTGGAGCTACTATCACGGTTCCACCGATACCAGCGCCAGGAAATAGCGCTACTGGCATCGGCCCAGGATCTACCTTTAATCCTGGAGGAGTTCGTAAAGGTGATGAAAGTAGCGGTGGCGCTCTTATACCGCCTCCAGTAGTAGTTAAACCACCTGGAGTCTTATTACCTGGCGAAATTGGCGGCGAACCTTTCGGCGTACAACCAAAACCTTTCGTACCTGATACTGGAAATATCAGATATTTCGATGAAATGGCGAGTAGTTATCTTCGATTAGTAAATGACCTAACTAGCGTTCCAGCTAATTTTGATCCAGCTAGATTTAGAATGAGCGAAAATACAGGTTCAAGTTATCTAGCATTACTTAATGATGCGACCAGCGTTCCAAGTAATTTTGATCCAGCGCGTTTTAGAATGGGCGAAAATGGGGTAACGGTCAATGTCACCGTTCAAGGATCATTATTATCTCAACAGGATCTCGTAGCCGCTGTAACCGATGCTGTCTATCAGACACAGCGAACAGGTAATCCGATTACTTTAGCGGTTTAATATGGCTGCGACGTTCAAATGCACGATCGACTTTTCTAACGGCGCTACATTCGATCCAGCGCTCGTACTCGACGATCCCTCGACGCCTCTTGACATAGCCGTACTAGGTACTGCGGCAAGTGAAATCGTCGATGTAACCCAATATGTATTAAAAGCCTCAATTAAACGAGCATATAATCGAACCTCAGACAGTTTTACAGCTGGTACGGCTGCCGTTCGTCTTATCGATCGTACTGGTCTATTCAATCCAGCTAATACCAGCGGCGCTCTTTACGGCAAGATTTTACCAATGCGTAAAATTCGTTTTACGGCCTCTTATGCAGGTACGGAATATGCGCTCGGATCTATGTACGTCCAATCCTGGAAATACCAATCTCCGACAGGGTTCGATCCTGCCTATGTAGATCTTAATTGCGTCGATGGCTTTCAGCTTCTCAATCTAGCCTCGATTTCTACTGTAACAGGTGGTACAGCTGGACAGACGACGGCGCAGCGAATTACGAGCATCCTAGACGCTGCCGACTGGCCTACAGGTATGAGATCCATATCGACGACTACAACGACTACCGTACAGGCCGATACAGGTACCACTAGAACGGCCCTAGCAGCCTGTCAGAGCGTCGAAACGACCGAACTTGGAGCCTTTTACATAAACCAACAAGGCTATGCCACATTCCTCTCTAGGGCCGATATCATCTCGAGATCAGGTGGCGCATATACGACGTTTAGTGATAGCGGTGCTGTAGGTACGGTTACTTACCAGGCCGTCTCTTTCGATCTCTCAGATTTTGGACTTATCAATAGCTGTACGGTTACTCGTACAGGTGGAACGGCGCAGACTGCTACGGATACGGCCAGCATCGATACCTACTTTTTACATAGTCGAAATCGCAGCACTATCGCGCAGACCGATACCGATAGCTTAAATCAAGCTCTTATGGTCATCGCTAGTCGTAAAGAGGTAGGAGCAGATCTAAGAATGGAAAGCCTCACTATCGACGCTTCCGATAGCGCCTATCCGACTCGCATCATCGCGGCTTTAGATCTTGATATGTTCGACCCAATTAGAGTCATTCAAACTTTACCTAGCGGAAATGCCACGTCGGATACTGTTATTACAGGCTTGGCTTATGACATAACACCGAATACGTTTTTTACTACCTTTACGACCGCGCAACCGTTCGCTAGTGGTTTCGTGCTAGACTCAAGCGTGGATGGCCTTTTGAATGAGGATTCCCTCGCTTATTAAGGAGAAAAATGGCTAAACAAACCTTTACCACTGGGCAGGTACTTACCGCAGCTCAGGTCAATTCGCTTCAAGCTAACGACTTTAACCAGACCGTTAGCGTAAAGACTGCTAACTACACATTAGCGGCAGCGGATAAAGGCACACGCATAGAATTTAATACCTCTGGATCTGTGACCTGTACGGTTAATAGTGGGCTTTTTGACGCTGGAGATACGTTAGTCATCCAAAATAGAGGAGCAGGTACAGCAACGATTACAGCTGGTACTGCAACAGTAAACACATCTGCATCTCTAGCCTTAGCTCAATACAGCGCAGGAACGCTATATTTTGTAAGCGATTCAGCTGCCTTATTTTTTGGCGATGCCGCAGGTATATCGGCGTCTATTGTAGATGCGAAAGGCGATCTCATAGTAGGCACTGCCGATAATACGGTAGGTCGCCTAGCGGTAGGAACCAATGGCTACACACTTGTAGCGGATAGTGTTGAAACAACAGGGTTGAAGTGGGTTGCACCTGCTGGTGGTGGTGCTAATTGGTCTTTGCTTAATGCTGGTGGAACAACTTTGTCTGGATCCTCAACTACTGTTAGCGGTATTTCAGCAGCCGACAAAATTATGGTATTAGTAGAAAGAGCTTCATCGGGAACAGCCTCAATCGAGTTTTTAGTTAGATTTAACTCCGATACGGCTGCAAATTATTACTTTTTAGGCGCGCAATTAAACCCTGCTGCAACAGTAGTACCCTCTAATTTTGAGGAAATGTATAGCGGTGGGCCTGGATTTAATACCAGCATTAAACTTGGTCAAATGTCTAGTAATGCAGGTTCAGCAGTTTCTGGTTATTTGTTAATAAGTGGTGCAAACGCAAGTGGCGTAAAAGTATTTAATAGCATAGGCGCTGCGGGTGCTGCGGGTGGAAACACACAGACTCATTTTTATCTTGGTGGCTATTATAATTCTTCTTCAGTAATTTCTTCAGTCACTCTTTTAACTTCCTCATCAACTTTTGATGCTGGAAAAGTCTTTGTTTATACGAGCGCATAAGGAGCAATTATGAAAATTACTGAAAAAGATTTTAATGCAATTACAGGCGAGGAAACTATCACCGAGCGCGATGCAACTGCTGAAGAAATTGCAGCAGTTGAAGCAGCCCAAGCCAAATCAGCGCAATTCAAGGCCGAATCAGAAGCAAAGGCCGCCCAAAAAGCAGCCCTGCTAGATCGGCTAGGCATTACTGAGGATGAGGCTAAACTGCTTCTAGCATAATCTTGAGGGATAGTTCCTCAAGAATCAGCACTGTAACCATCTTGAGGTATAGTTCCTGTCTATGGTAGACGACATTTATCCCATAACTAGGACTATCGACGATCATATAGACGACTTTGAGGCTGTAGGCTTATAGCTATGGAAAAGAGCGCTAATGGATGGCCTGCCTCTGCAGATCCAGAAGCTATAGATATAGTTCGTAAGCGCGTCCCAGGTACAGATCTAAAGCTGCGTGTCGCTAAACCTGTAGCGCCGTTGTTAATTGGTTTTGCTGCAGAATTTCATAAGCTCGTAGAGCCGATAGATGAAACTAAAACCCTGGACGACTGGGGATACGCATACCGTAAGGTAAGAGGATCTAATACCGTAGTCTCTAATCACAGTAGCGGTACAGCAATAGATCTAAATGCTACTCAACATCCTTTAGCAGCTGTAGGTACTTTTAACGAGGAGCAAGTAAGGGTAATTAACCGTTTATGCCGTAAATATGGTCTAAGATGGGGCGGTAATTATCGTAACCGTAAGGATGAGATGCATTTTGAGATAGCTCTAAATGCAGTGCAAGTCGAAACCTTAATAAGAGGTTTAGAAATGGAGACCGATGAAAGCGAAACAGAAAAAACAGATCAAGACAGCGCAAGAGGTGGCGGCTTCCTGGGGGCGCGCCGCGCTTAGCGCAGCTCTAGCTTATTACTTAGCTACTGGAGATTTAACTGTTAAAGGTTTATCTAGCGCTGCGGCAGCTGCCGTATTACCGCCTCTTATGCGGTATCTAAATCCTAAGGATCCACTTGGACGTGGATAGCCTTTTAATTCAATTAGGCGTAATAGCGGCTGCGACCATATCAGGGGTAGCCGCTATATTCGCCTCACGTGCAGAAAAGAATAGCCGCCCAGTCTCTAACGGTTTTGCCGATGAAGTGTTAGGCGACTTACGAGAGGTACGGCGTATGCTTTTCACGCATCTCAAAGACCACGATCGAGAGGGACAAAATGCAAAAAAGTGTGTTCATTGTACCAACCAGGGGAAGGCCACAAAACGCCGAAAGGCTGCTTAAAGCCTGGGAAGATACTAAAGCTGTAGCGGATCTATATTTCGTGTGCGATTCGGATGATTGGGCATTACGAGATTACGAGAAGATCGATGGCATAAATATCCTGATTAATTATCATACGGCTACTGGTATGGTCGAGCCTTTAAATATGGCTGTAATGACGCTGCTCGATGATTCAAAGTACGATCGTTATGATTTTTTTGGTTTTATGGGCGACGATAATGTTCCGCGTACTCCCTACTGGGACTATTTATTGCGCCTGCTTTTACCTCTAGGTCGGAATGGCATCGCATACGGTAATGATCTTTTACAAGGCGCTAACCTACCTACATCCTGCCTAATGACGCGAGGTATCTGTGAGCGGCTAAAGGGAATGGTTCCAGGCACTTTAAAGCATTTATACGCCGATAATTTTTGGAAGATTTTAGGGACAGACTTAGGGAACCTCCAATACAGCCACGATATTGTTATCGAGCATATGCATCCTTTAGCTCGTAAAGCTCCGATGGACGATCATTACGCCAGAGTAAATTCCAGGGAGTATTACGACCACGATGAGAAGGCCTTTCAAGCGTACATAGACGGACAAGACTATAAAGACCTTCTAGCCAGCCTTTAGGGTTACGGCGTGTCGTCTATTGTGGCGTCGGCGGCCAGGTGTACCTTTATCCCTGTCGAGAAGCTCCCTTAACCCTCTCGACAAGGGACAAGAAAATGTTTGATTTCATTCAACGCAATACAGACGTGATTATTTACTTAATGTGCGTCGGACTTTTTACTATCGGATACTGGTACGGCCATATGGTCGGCCATAGTCGCGGTTTCAAGGCTGGTCGCGCAGCTGCACGTCGTCATCCATCTCTCAGAAATGAGAGAATCTAATGACGATTAAAAATTACGCCATTAGCTACTCGCTTTTAGGCTTTCATATATTGCCGTTAGGCATCCAGGCTAAACAGCCTCATAAGCGCCTTGCACCTCGAGGCCTATACAGTGCTACGGATAATTACGAAATGATAGAGAAATGGTTTCACTTGGAACCTGAAATCAATATTGGAATTGCCTGCCGCGCCTCTAATCTTGTAGTGCTCGATGTAGATCTCCGTAATGGTGGAACTACCGATGGCCTACCCGAGACTCGTCGTATTCGTACTGGAAACGGCTTTCATTATTACTACTCGGCAGATCAATCGATGACTTTTCCAGGAAAGTTTAGGGAAGGTATTGATATTAAGTGGAACGGCTATGTCGTAGCTGCTCCATCACTGCATCCAAGCGGAGCGATATACGCAGTCGATAACGATAGCGATATCAAGCCCATTGGAGATCTAGTAGGTGCTCGATGAAAAGTTCAACCGTTACACCGACTACTCTCGTGGCTGAGGCCAGGGAAAATTATTCATATCTGGCTGCGAATATGCCAGACGACGCGATGAAATTAGCGCGTATCGGCGTTAGTGATCGCATCCACATCCTTTATGAGAATGAAAGCTGTTGCGGTGTTGAGAAAATGCCACAGATCCAGCGTTTCGGAGTCTCATATTACTTTTATGAGAAATGCAATAAATTCGACATATGCCTAAAGTGTCTAGCGACATATTGGTATCGGTGGATCCGATGAATCTAAAAGAAATCGCAGCCGAGTTAGCTGCTCTGACTGTAATTAAAGATGCAGTGACCGAGGCTACTAATCACCTACGCGAATTAGCGAAAGATGAGCTAACGAATGTAGGCGCTGATATGACGAAAGCCGTCGTCGATAATCAAGAGGTAGCGAAAATAACTCTTGTATCGCGAGATATGGCTTTTGTGATAACCGATGAGAAGGCGCTTCTCACGTGGGTATTAGAAAATTTCTCGACTGAAACTGAGACAAAAGTACGCGACTCATTTCGAAAGAAATTTATTGAAACTCTTGCTATCACGCACGAGAATCAGATCTTTAGCACCTTGACAGGCGAGGTCTTATCTTTTGTCGGACTTGAACAAAAGCCAGCATACGTCTCGACTCGGTTCGCTGCCGATGGACGTGAGGTTGTCCTCGATGCGATGCGTGAGCATCGTTTAACGTCGCTTCCCTGGCTCAATAATTACGTTGAATCACAGAGACGGAAAGAGATCGAGTAATGTTTCTACTCTTTAACCGTTACTCACACTGGCGAAATATACAAAAGTATATATATAGAAATCCGATTTTATTAGAGATCGATGCCGAAACTAATAGAGTAAAAGTCGAATTCCTATTGAAACCTGCGGCAATAAAAAAATTAAACCAGATCATCGAGAAAGATATAGATAATGGATGAAAAACAAGCTAAAGCTCTACGCGCTTCTTTCAAAGATGATCTAGTCGAGAAAAAAGTCGTAGGTGCTCGATCATATAACTTTATTAATCACGCGGTAGTCACCGACCGCCTGATATCAGTAGATCCGACGTGGTATTGGCAACCGATGGCGATCGGTGAAACTGGGATGCCGATACTTGATGACCATAACGGTCTATGGATCAAGCTGACCATCTGCGGCGTAACGCGAATCGGTTATGGAGCCTCCGAGCCGCATCAAAAAGGAGCCGACGCGGTAAAGACTGCTATCAGTGACGCTATTAAAAACGCCGCTATGCGTTTTGGAGTAGCTCTTGATTTATGGGGCGCTGATAGCAATCCTGGTACAGCGAGTGAGGTAGCACCTGTCGCGCCAACCTTGCGAGCTGTACCGCCGTTAAAACCTGTTGAAACCGAAAATCCAGCTCTAGCAGAATTCTTACAAGAGCAGCGACCTAATGATCCAGCGCCAGTAGTCATACCACCTGGAGGAGAAGCGCACTGTAAATTCGGCTCTTTTGACTGCCGTATCTACCGCAGCGGTACGAGTAATACAGGTAAGCCATACGAAGGCCTTTTCTGCCAGCGTAAGCCATATAGCGAGGCCTGTACGCCTTTATCAATGGACGGTAAGCCCTGGAAAAAGAGCTAACGTTCGATGACCTACAGATCCGCATCCGAGGCGATAAACCGTGGCGATATTGCGAGTGTTGTCGGTGGTTTTTCGCCCTGGATGTGTCTATTCAGACAATTAATGACGTTCACAGATACCTAAAGAGAGAGAAGGATGAGGCCGCTAAAGCTGTCCAGCCAAGATCAAGATCTAGCTCGAGACGCCGCCGATGAATTTATCCGCTGGTCGATAGATCAAAATAAAACAGATAGACCACATACACGAGCCGTTCCCTGGAAATCAGATCACGAACGTAAATGGGAAATGACGATGGCGTACAGCGCCGAAATCGCTGTAGCTCGGTTATTAGATTTACCCTGGAACGGACTTAATACATTTAAGGAATTCGCTGACGTGGGCGAAAATGTCGAGGTGCGCTGGTCGAGGAGTGAGAACCTCATTCTGCGCACCTATGACAGGGATGGAGATCTCGCTTTCCTTGTTCAAGGATCATCCATCGATCGTCTATTCCTAGCAGGTTTTTTACCTGTCAAAATGGGACGTATCCCTGAATTCAAGTTACCCAATGAAAATACCTGGTTTATCCCACGCGACAGGCTCTACCAATATATGCCGCACAATCAGGCTCTAAAGCCGTTTTTAGGCTATTGGAGCCGACAGGGATAGGCAGATATAGATAAACCAATTACGACGGCTATAAAAGCCGTTTAAGGCTTGGCCTACTGAGGGTACGGCCAATGGCGAGGGACTGGCTTCTATGTGCGGTGTCAGTCCCTTTCGCCTTTTTTGACAAGCTGACAGAGCTAGGGTCTATATTCCGCACTGGTCGATGAGACTGGGGGCAGGAACTCCGAAAGCGACGGTCGAAGGGTATAAAAATACCTAGACAGAGCTATAGAGATCCTTCCATTCCTACCATAAAAGATTTTTAATTTATGGGGGGTAGGGGGGCATTTCTCCTCTTGCTCTAGTCTCAGGGTATATCTATAAAAATAAATAAAAAAAGAATTACAATAGAACCCACACAAGGAAACCAGTGAAGGGATCCATATGACTCTGAATATATCGATCTCTATCGGTGAGGTTTCTACAGATATAAACACAGATGAATCAATGTCATTCGACGCAATCGAATCAATGTTAAGTAGATCCGTTTCAGCCGTCCTCGTTTTATTTAATTCGATGGATCCCAAAGATAGGCAATATGCATTAGGCCTCGATGCCGATGCGAATGATGACGAGACGGACGAGGAAACCGACGCCTGAAGGTTGGGAACACTGTCGCTCGTGCGACAAGATCCTACCTTTAGAGAAATTTGGATGGGTAAATAAGGCGCGAAATAAACGACGCCATCAATGTCAGAATTGCCGAAATTTGGCGAGATGGGTACTGCGTAGGGTAAAATCTGATTATGAACAGCTCCTACAAAAACAAAACTATCGATGCGCTATATGCGCCATACATAACGATATAAGTCGTCTAGGAATAGATCACAACCATAAAACACAAGAGATCCGAGGCCTTCTCTGCCACGACTGTAATACTGGCATAGCCTCATTCGACGAAAACCGTCAATATCTAGCGAAAGCGATCCTCTATCTCATACCGAGAGGCGAATATGAAGCTATTAATGATAAGTCTAATAATGGTGATGAATTCTCCAGCTGAATATCAGGAATACGCAGCCAAGCACGTTCACGCATACGAGGTTAAATGTATGAAAGAACTATGGCGTAAAGAAAGTAACTGGAGGCCACAGGCGAAATCGCCGACACACGATTACGGAATCCCTCAAAGACATATGAAGGGTAAGACAAAGGCCGAGATCGATGCATTTAGAAAATCACCGATGCGTCAGATCCAGTGGGGTATTAATTATGTGCGTCATCGTTACGGTGATTTCTGTAGCGCTTTAGCGTTCCATAAGCGCAATCATTGGTACTAAATAGGTAGCAATAAGGTACATTTTGAGCCATTAAACGTACAGAAAGGGACAGTTATGGATCTACGAGAAAAGATATCGATAGGCGTCTGCTCGCCTGGGGTATGGACGTCGCTATTCGCGACCTCGATCATCGATATTGCGAGGAGTCAATCGCAATTAGGGCAGCTGATTAGCCTGGAAGGATCAGGTGTTATTAGTCGTCTGCGTAATCAGGTTGTAGCTACATTTTTAGAAAAGACGACCGATGAATGGTTATTACAGATAGATACAGATCAGATCATTAAAGTAGATGCATTTAAAAAACTAATTGCGGCAGCGGATAAAGATGAGCGACCTATTGTGAGTGGAATCGTTCACGCCGCGTGGGATACTAACAATGTTTATCCTGAGCCTGTCCCTTGTATATTCAAAGTAGGAACTGAGGGTGGTCTATATGCCGTCCACGATTATCCTGAGGATGAGATCATCGAGATCGATGCGGCTGGTACTGGATGCATACTCGTACATAGATCCGTATTTGAGAAACAAAGAGAAGCCGCTGACCAACAAAACGAGGGAGCGATGTGGGGCTTCTATCGTGATATGCCTATTAATGGATCCTGGGTAGGTGAAGATATCTTTTGGTCTATTCGCGTTAAGGCTCTTGGTTACAAGATGTTCGCGCATACTGGCGTACAGCTGCCACATAAGAGAAGCTACTGGCTCACTCAAGAGCATCACAAGGATTATGGTAAGTACGTTAAGACTCGGCATCACAGCGCCGAACAAGAGATGGAGATAAGTAATGGCGATAACAAGTAATATAATCTCGTGCTCAACCACAGCGCAGGTCGTAGTAAATCTTGACGATGTAACGCAATATGTATCGTTACATAGTAAAGGTGCGATCTATATTGGTAGTGTCGGCGTGACCTCATCTACTGGATTTCTAATTGATAACGGAGACAAGCTGTCTATAACCGTACCTGCGGCCTGTAGCTTGTATGCAATTACGGCTACTGGTAACGCTGATCTCTATGTGCTAACTACGCGAGTCGATTAAATAATGTGGGCCATTTTTTCCCAGGCGAAGCACGAACGATAC
>Ga0214917_10003005_pt1 | contig 19984 bp, 29 predicted proteins | sample LL_1208_BB_MetaG_FD_177983 | JGI IMG/M metagenome (GOLD analysis project Ga0214917, IMG submission 177983) | Freshwater microbial communities from Lake Lanier, Atlanta, Georgia, United States - LL_1208_BB | ecosystem: Environmental > Aquatic > Freshwater > Lake | place: USA: Georgia | collected...
CCCCATAGAGTACAATTACCCCCCGTATGTATCACAAACAAACGCACCTTGTCAATACCAACTGCAAAAACACAACAAACTCGTTGTTTTCTTCACAAATACACCTTTAGATGCACAAAACCCCTTGCAACTCCGCGCAAAATCAAACACGCAGCACTTTCGCTGCGCTCACATTCATGAGGGAAGCATGAACGGCTATGAAACCAACATCAAAGGGGCTGGCTTGTATCAGCTCAACATCCCATCACTGGGTCGCATCGATGCGAACCTGACGGGTTTACAAGCGCTCAAGCTCATTGCTGATCTTGAACGCCAGCTCGACGAACGCATTCCGCGTTCGCTTCGCGTTGAACCGATCTCGAACGCTGAGGTCGATATGCTTGAAGCCCTCCAGGAAGCCCGTTACGCGCTCACTAAGGCTTTAAACAACAGCGCCACTACCAGCACACTGTCCAACGCTTTAAACGCCGTAGAAGCCGTTTTAAGCGCTCGGAAGGCACAATCATGAAACGCACCCCCAAAGCACCACGCGCTTACCCGCCGATTGACGATTTCCCACCATGCCCGCCTTGTACATTTGGATGCGATCAAGTTTGGGATTGCAAAGACCCCAAGACATGCGTTCACATTGAACCGATCCTTTCCGACCAAGCCCTTGCATGGGCCATGGTTGCGATTTGTATCTTGCTTGGTATCTTCGCCTTGATCGGTTGGCTTTAAGTATTGCTACGCGTAACGATTGCGCGTAGACTTTCGATCAACCCTTGGCAGGGTTGTCTCCTGTGAGTTGGACTTGACCCCCGCGCAATGCGGGGGTTCTTTTATGGCTTATCTGAATCGTTCGATTCAGGCTTGCGTCTAATCAGCTCATGAAACGGCTTGCCCGTCACCATCTCCGCGATCCGCATAACCGTCCAGGTCGCGCCAATCAATCCAAAAATCGGTGTAAACATATTGAGCCATGATCCAATCGCTGCAATGACGCTGACAACATCAAGCACTTGCTTACCCATCTCCGCATTGTTCGTTGCCATCACATAAGCCTTCGCACTTTTGATATGTAGTTGACCGTTGTTGCAGGCAGGCTTCCTGACCCCTGCTGCTGATTGTCAAGCACAAATTGTCTGACTCGACCCTCGCCTGCGTTATAGCCTGCAATCGCAAGGCTAACATCGCCTCGAAACATTCTCAATTGCCTGCGCAACAGCAGCGCAGCAGCGGCACTTGCTGCGCCTGGGCTGAAGGGATCGAAGTCAATGCCGGTATCGAGCTTGAGCTGTTGCAGCGCAACGGGTCTGATCTGAAACAAACCCTTTGCATCACGGTTGACCGCATTGGGGTTATAAGTCCCGCCGGTTTCAACCGCTGCAATAGCGTTCAAAACGCCGCCCGGAAGCCCATAGACTTGCTCAAGCAAAGGCCAAACGCTTTGCTGAAGATGCGCAAGATCCATGCACAATCAAGCCAATATTTTGCTCATTGATGCTGCGCTTATATCTTCAGCATCAACCAACATCTGAAGCACCTCGGTAATATCGTCAATCAGTCGCGGCAATGAAAGCTCAATCTTTGCTGTTTTAATGGTGTCGGTTTTATCGTTATCCCATTTAACGCGCTCCCTGAGTGTTAAATTTTTCCTGACATCGATGATCGTCCAGGTTCGCTCAGGCGCGGGCGCAGGCGGCGCGGGCTGAGGCTTAACAACTTGCCCATCGATCCAACCATCACCGTTTACCGCATCATCAGGCACTTGCGTATCGTAAAACACCGCAACATCAGGATGATAGTGTGCTGCGGGATCACCAGCACAAATGTCGCGTATGCGTTCGTTTTCAATCCAAGCGTATCGCATATTAGTAGCCCTCAGTCCAAAGTAAAAGCACCATTCCGTTGCCACCAGTGCCTGATGTTGTGGATGTTGACCCACCACCGCCGCCACCTATTCCACCATTTCCCGCAAATACTGTTCCGCTGCTTGAACCAAAGCCACCACCGCCACCACCTATGCCACCATTTCCCGCGGGAAAATAACCTGCACTCGCAGAACCAGTGGTTCCACCACCTCCGGCACCTACACCACCAGCACCACCACCGCCACCACTTAAGCCACCGCCGCCACCGCCGCCACCACCGATGCCGCCGTTGCCGCCACTATTTGTACCACCACCACCACCACCACCATTCAAAATTGAAGGGTTAATAAAGGCTTGCAAATAGTTAAAATTGTTTGCAAAAAAAGCAGTTGAAGTGCCATCGCTTCCTGCGCCTGCTGAATTGCCTGCTCCACCAGCGCCAGTAATTCCCGCGCCGCCTGATGTTCCATTGACTGCATTTGAAAATGTGATGTTGATCGGAGCATTTGATCCTGAACCACCGCCGCCTGTGCCGGTGCTTGAGGTGCAAAGTGTGGTCGTTGACCTTAAACCACCGGCATACCCCGCACCACCGCCGCCTGTACCGCAACTGCTAATTTGAACGGCGCCACTATAAAAATCGCCCCCAGTACCACCAACGCCAAAACCACCGCCGCCCGTGGCGCAAGCTCCATTAGCACCAGTTCCCAAAAAATTACCACCGCGCCCGCCAGTGCCCATAATTGAACCAGCAGCGCCGCCGCCCGTTGCGCAACGGTCAGGTGTAAAAATGCCGGTTTTGGCACCTCCTGCACCACCTGATGCTGTAAATGTTGAACGAACCGTTGATGCTGTACCTGATCCACCTGTTCCACCAGCTAAGGTAGCTGTTGTGCCGTTTTGGTTCAATCCACCACTACCACCTGTTGCAGATAAAACTGAACCTATCGATGAAGTCCCACCGGCGTTGCCATTGCTGTTGCTTGTTACCGCTGTTCCACCTTGCCCTACTGTGATCGTTGGTAAAGTTTGCCCTGGAATAACATCAATAATTCCCATTGCAAAACCACCACCACCGCCACCTGTTGCTAAATTGCTTCCGGAACTATTGAAACCACCGCTGCCACCGGCACCAACAACCACCGCCATAATTTGAAAAACATTTTGCGGCACAACAAAATCGGTAAAAGTGCCTGGAACCAGATAGGCTCTTGAGTTATTAAAAGTTGGCGGCGCGACCCTTGTTGCCACATTAGGCGGCAAGCCTAAGCCGTAAAGTCCCTTATTCATTAGAAATCACCCCCGTAAGCTATAACGCGTATCCCGGTTTGCGCCACTGATGTTGTTGCTCGCAGCGAATAACCGCTTGGAAAACTAAGCGGCATAATGTTTGCATTGTTATTGCTTGAAAGCACTGCTGCAAAAGCTGGGCTTGTTGTGCTTGAGGTAACAGCCAAAATCGGCACTTGTTGCCATAAAAAATAACTTGAACCGTCATAAACAAACAGATTCACCAAGCCTGCAACCGTTGTTGCCACGCCTTGAATCTCAATGTAATCAATGCGTGACCCTGACGTTCCTGCGGTGAACACGGTGCCGACCGTTGTGGGCGCTGTTAATGAAGTATCGGCTGACGTTAAAAGCGCCGATCCTAGTTTTGGCGTTGATGCGTATTGTGCTTGCGTTGCCATGCTTTCACCTTAAATAATTGCAAATGAATCAACGGGGTTATATGACGCAGGCGCAGCGTTGGTGCCTGTTGATTGCGTAACGAATCCTTGCGCACCGACTTGCGGAGGGCTACTAACCCAAGCGGTGCCGTTACTTGTTAAGACATTGTCGAGCGCACCAACGGCTATTAACCCCGTCCCACCTTGAGCGGGCGGCACCGGAATCGCAGTAATCGTGCCTCCTGGCGTTAAGATAAAACTCACTTTTTCCCCCAATTCGCAGCCAATCGGCTACCAAACAAAAACCCAAAAGCAATATTTGCCGCTTCAAGCGCGGTGATGCGCACAAGCTCCGGCAGATCAGCGACATAAAGCGAACCGATACCGACCGCAATCACCGACAAAGCGCCAATATAACGCGCTGAAGCTCTCAAGTCGATGACCCATTGGCTTGGTGTTCCCCCAGGCTGATCGAGCGCTGCAAGCGCCGTTAAACGGTCGCTTTCAGCCTTCATCAATCGAATCTGCTCATCGACACTTGCGGGACGAACGCCGCCCGTCCAGCGCACAATCAACTGCTTGATCGACTCAGCTGCGACCGGCACCAGTGCGCCGATCAAGGTTTCGACGATCACGCAAAAAGCCTTTGACCTTCAGCAAAGCGGGCGTATGCGAATTGTGGCGCTCGCGGGTTTTGCTGGTACTGATTCCCTGGCAGGCTTGCCCACGCCTTACTGGCTTTTTTCATGGCACCTTCGATATCGCCTAGTTCAATCAAATCCAAAGCGCCGACTTCGCGCAACAGCTCAACAGCGGCGGCATCCTGGCTTGCGGGGCTGAAATCTTCAAGCCCCAGGCGATCACGCAAGCGCTGCCACGTTGGTCGGATGAATTGATAGCCTCCGGCAGCGGTCGTGAAACATGGCGGGTTTAAGTTCGCTGCGCGGCACATATAATCAGGCAGCGGCACCGGGGCAAGCTCGCCCGTGATGACCGGATGATCGCTTAGATCATCAAATCGTTTGCCGCCATAAAATATTCGATAGCAAGCGCCGTTCACAACATCAGTCGGAAAACGGTGCTCGCTTGATCGGATCATGTAGAGAAAAGCATTGACATCAATCGGAAAGCCCATAGCCCTCACCTTATCAACGGGAAAGTATTGATCGGGGTAATCGCTTGGCACCGCATCGGGGTTATTCCGCGCTTGCGGCTGGATCGGCGCGGTATCGCCGCTTGCCTGATCGGTTTCGGCTGCGCTGCGCCTGGGCCAAAACAACACCGCCGCAATCACCAGGGCGGCGATTGCGGTGCGATTCATGGCTAGCCTGGGAAAGTCGAATAGGCGTAAGCCAAAATGCCACCGGCAGCGCTTGAAATCACATACAGATCGTCCTGCGGCACCACGGTATCAAAAAGCACCAAGACACCACTTGAAACGGCAAGCCATGCGCCGGTTGTCGCTTGGGCATTGAAATCGATATAAAGCGTGGTTGCGCCTGCGTTGCGAAACCCTAAAAAGTTGCGCTTACCAATCGGCGCATCCAAAAACTTGATCGATGCCGTACTGACATTGATCGACACCGTTACGACCGAGGCATAGCGATAAACCTCGCGGACATCGACCGTGCCACCGCTTGCAACCGTTTGCGTGGTATTGGGCGCAGCTCCTGGCTCAGGGCGCACCGGTAGATTGTTGGGCGAAGGCGGGATGTACTGCGGCACCCCCCAGGGTTCGCGCTGATTCAAATAGGTTACCGGCGGGAATAAATCGCTCATTGCGCCCTCGCGTTTTTACTTGGTATAAGCCCGCACCAAGACACCGGCCAAAACAATATCAAGCACTGCAAGTGTTCCGGCTGCGGCTGTTGCGTAGTTGGTCACTTGCAAGGTGAGCGTTGATCGTCCTGAAATGATACGAGGGTATTCCAACAAGTTGATGATGTTGGCGTTCGTTGAATAGTTTTCCAAATCAATCGCCGAATTGGTGAATTGCTCATTAGTGCCTGAATCGGTGACCAACATACGCACATACGGGCAATTTTTGCTTGACGCGGTTTGAATCGCGGTCGTATCAACCACGGCTCGATGATGAAAGCCTAAACAAATGAAATCAGCATTAGCCGTTATATTCACGGTATTGGTTTGCGACGTAGATTGTGTCAGCGTTGTAAACGTTGTCACATAAGCGTAGGGTGTCAAGAGCAAAGGCCGACCACCGTAAAAGCGGCTCGCAAATTGCTCGATGTCTGAAATTGAGTAGCTTTCGGATTGCATGATCGTCCTCAAAAATTCGCGCTCGCCTTTTTTGAGGGAAGGCGAGCAAAACCCTGGCGGCGCGGGGAAGTCGCGCCGATTTACTGCGATTACTGCGAAGCGCGCATGAAGTAACCATCCAGGATCACGCCGACACGGGCGTTAAAGCCTGAAGGGGTAGCGACGGCTGCGGGGTACCGGATCACCACTTCAAAATTAACAGCAGGTTGCAAGGCAATGGTTGGCTCAAGATAGTAGGGCCGACCGGCTGCGCGCATGTTCACCGCACCAACTTCAGCAGTCGTTGCTGAATTGCTTGCATAGGCCGCGTCAAGGTTGAAATTAGCCTTGGGCGGGAAAGCAATCATCGGCGTTTCGCGCAGGTAATTTTTGCTGAGAATGTTTAGCTCAAGCATCCCTGATTGATAAAACGAATTGACATCTGCGAGCTGCGATGAAACCGCAGCGGATGCGGTTGCATTGAACAACGCAGGCGAAGCAATCGTGTAGGTGTTTGCCGTGCTCACTGAACCCGGAAAAAACAACACCTCGATCGATTCGATCATAAAAGCTTTGCCGGACGGTCATCCTGTTCATGCAGACTCGCTACTTTCTGCACCGCTCTTGGTTTCCCTTGAGCTGCTACCGCTTTCACGGTAGATCAGACTATATCTTCACCCTCTTTCGAGGGGCTAGGCGCTTCGACCCGCTTGGGCCTACGACCTTTCGGTCTAGTCGTTGAACGTTCCCTTTTCAGGGCTTCGCTGCTGATTGGCTTCGTCTTTCACGGTCAGCGTTTCCAGCAATTCACCTAGAGTTTACGCATCCATTACTGGATGCGGCCCCTACCGTCATATCCAAGGGTGTTCGGCAGCTCCAAATTAGTGTCCCAAAGCGTTTTAGCCGTTCCAGCGGTGCCGCCCAGGGCAGTCGTTAAACCCTGGCCCACGGGAGCCGAGAAAAACGTCAACTGCGTGGTGCCTGCTGTTGCGTAGAGCTGGTAATCATAGAATCGTTGTCTTACGATTTCAGACTGATTGGGGTTGGTAACGCGGCGGGCGTTAAAGTCCGCTGCGGTCGGTAGACGTTCCATAATAGATTCCTCGTAAAAGTTCAAATATTAACGTGCAAAAACGTACTTGCTCTCACGGCTCATCGCAGAGCTGCGATTTGCACTAAGCAAGGGCGTTACATTGGGTCGCGTGTAAGCGTTCAAAAGCGGGCTGCCTTGCGTATAAGCGCCCATGTTGGGGCCGACCGTGTTGGAACCGCGAACGATCCGAGCGGGCGAAGCATAACCAAGCGGCATCGACCCCAGGGGGATCACTTTGCGCATCAGATTAGCCGACTGAACGGTTAAAGCGCCCATCGCCATCTTCCGGCTCAAGCCACGGGTTGGGCGGGCAAGGAAGTGTCCGAGCATCACCGTGATGATCGCTTTGACCGCATCGCCTGCGCCAATGCCGGAGGCCATCGGGTTGCTTTGCAGCGTTGCGGGCAAAAAGCGATTGATCTGACCCATCGCCAAATCGACCGCCACGCTACCAGCACCGCCCACAAAAGCCTCGCGGATCGCTGCCATCAACATACCGGTACCCATGCCGCCAATCGGGTTGCGCCTGCGGCGCATCACACGCCTACGGGCTAAACCAATGGGGTTGCTGCGTCTGCGCCGCACCATCGGCATCGGGTTGCGTCTGCGGCGGCGAGCGACCGCTGCAAGAGGGTTGCGCCTGCGGCGGCGGGCCACGGTTGCAAGGGGATTGCGGCGGCGCTTGGTTGTTCTGCGCCGTCTGCGGGGATTGATTAAAAGCATCTCAGCCATATTTCACCTCGAAGGATCTGATTCATCAACAATGCCTCGCTCAGTAAACGTATAGTTCCCGCCTACCAAGAAAAGCTGCTTACCATCCGGGCTGACCACAAAAAGCGGTTTGTCAGCCTTTCTGAATTTGTGGATGTACTTTTCAAGTACACCATCTCGCACCGTAGTGTAAAGAATACCGTCAACTTCGCCAATAGCAACGCCGACCTTGGGCATCGGGTTCACGCGCACCTTGCCAATGGCTTCGGCTTCATGCCCGCTAAAGCGCTCATACAAGTCGGCTGCGCGACTGATCGCATCGCGGTCGGCGTAACTCACCACGCCCGCTTTGGATGAAGGCGGCACCGGGTTTTTCACGCGTATGTTTTTGCTCACGGCTTTTTTAGGCAACATCGCAGGCATATCGCAATCCCATGCGGCTAGCGCTTTGTTAATGCGGCTATTCGGGTCGTTGGCTTTCTTCGCACCGGTAAGTTTTTTCTTCATGCCTGTCATGCGCAAGCAAAAGGCTTTCCTGCGCTTGGCAGCTGCGGGGAAGGCTTTAGCTTGTTTCAGCGTGACGGGGCGCTTGAGTGTCATTTTCTCTCAAGCCTGCTCACGGCATAGGTTTTGCCGGTACTGTCAGCAATCACTTGAGCAACTCGCATCGCGTTTTGCTTGGATGTAAACATGCCGCCGCTTGCTATGCTTGGTCGCTGCGTTGCAAGGTGTACTGAATACAACACGCGACTTTCAGGCACTGTTCTTGCGGTGTCACGGTATTTCGTCGGATTGCTCTTGCGCGTCACCCGCTTGGGCTTGTCACTCACCAGGATGATCGGATTGGAAGCGCGGGGGTTGCGTTTGTAAAACTTTAGGTTTCTTATTTCCCAGGTTTCAGTCACGGGGCTTCCGTCCGCTGCCTCATCAATTGCAACGATTGCCCTTGTTTTTGTAAATCTAACAGGCGATCCAACTTTAACGACATTGCTTAAAAGCCTGTAATTAAAACCGTGTGAGTTAGCCCAGGCGTCATTATCATGGGCAAAAAATCTTGTTACGGTTTTGCCGTTTACGGTCATGCGAAATTCGCCTGCTTCCTGTCCGCTGATTGGATTCCGCTTCACCTTTCCCGCCCTCTCCTCACTCAATGCAATCGCCACCGCTTGCTTTTGCGGGTAGCCCTCGCGGGTCAATTGCGAGATTTTCTGCGATACGGTTTTCTTCGCGGGGTTGCGCTTGCGCTTAAACGCACCGCTTCGCGCCATCTCAGCGAAGCGCTCACGGGCTGCGATCTGCGCCGGGGTTGGTTTGCGTTTCATCGGGTTTTCCTTTGGCGTTTCTTCAAATCGGGGAAGCGGTGCAAAGCCCTTTAGCCCTTGCGTTAGCCACAAATTGCCGCGCCCGCCTGCGTACTTTATAAAAGCAAGATGAACGTCTTGCAAGGTGCGTCCCTGCTCATCAGCGATGCGCTTCATGAAATCGGCTTGTTCTTGCTCGACTCGAACACACAAAGTCGGGAAGCGTTCGCGCAATGCTTTTTGCCGCTCGGCTGCGCTCGCATACTTGCGCGGGCGTGGGTTTTGATTCGTTACGCGTGATGATATAGCGGCGTTACGGGCTGGCATGGTTGGATCACCAGGGGTGTCGAAGCGCTCTAACGGTTCAGCAACAACAGCGCCGCAATCGCAGCAACCATCAACCAATAACCTGATCCGCTTGCGCCTTTGTTATAGATCGATGTCGGCTGCGCAACCTCATCAGGGCAAGTGCATCCAGGCGGGCGATCAACGATTTCCATTGTTAATATGGCATCGCCTCGTGCTCGCGCTGCATTTCGCGCCGCTTGCCATTCACAAAAATACAAGCACTGTTCAGTTTGTGAAGGTTCCGGCGACAATCCCAAATAAGCCATTACTCACTTCCTTGATACTGTTGAAATGCTTGGTAGGCAAAAAACGCCACCGCACCAATTGCAACCCATTTGACAATGCCCGCAATCGATGTCAGCGGGTTTTGGTCAGCTTGTGCTTTGGCAGCTTCGGTTTTCATGATCGCTTCAGCAACCGCACCGCGCTGCGCCTCCGGCACCGACTCCAACAATTGCTTATCGCGCAAGCGTTGATTGATCCCATCAATCCAAGCCTTGCCCCAAACAATAATCGCAGCGGCAGCGGCAATCGCAGCTGCGCCCGCGCCTGCAACGACTAGGGGCGCAGCGCCAAGGGTTGGGGGCCATTGGATCGTTGGCAAATTAGCTCCAACAGCGTTTAAGCCATTGGATGCAAAATTGATTGCTTCCGCAACCAGTTTGATTTGACCCTTTTTGTTTTGCAGCTCGCCAAATTGAGCGACCAGCTCATCGAGCATCGCGCCTTCAGGCAAAGCGCCGATCAGCATATCGACTTCCCTGCCGGTCGCATCCAGCGCATTGACCAGTTGCTGAAACTCAAGCGCTTTTGTTCTGAAATAGCTCGACTGCACCGGCGGCGCAGCTTCGTCATCGATGATGAAATCGCCGCTTGACATGGCTATTCAGGAAATAAAAAGCTGGCAGCAGTAAAAACATCCATGGCATCGCGCCAGCCATCCAGGTGCGGGAATGGTTGCACTTCAAAATAATTGCGATCAAATTGCCGCCCTGAAAGCTCCCAGACTCCCGGCTGAAAATAAGATCGCGCCGCTCCCCGACCGTCAAGCCCGTAACTCGGCAGCATGGCATAGCCCGCACTGGGTACATCAATCACCCTGGTAGGCCCGAGCGCAATCGCTTGATCGACAAATAACGGGTTCATCGGCGCACCGATTGCACCTAAATCGTTGTAATAAGGGCATCGATAGTTCATGAATCACCTCCGCAAAAGCAATAACAGTGCAAGCGCACCAAAGCCATAGAGTGCCAGATTAGAACGCATTGGTGTTATCGGTGTCAGCGGCGTTGGTGTTACTGGTGTCAGCGGCGTTGGTGTCACCGGTGTCAGCGGCGTTGGTGTCACCGGTGTCAGCGGTGTTGGTGTCACCGGAACCGGCGGCACAACCGGCGCGGGCGAAACAATCACGGGCGTAATCACCGGCGCTGACGGTGTTACAACAGGCGCATCAACTTTTGCGGCTTCGACTTTTGCATCTTGATAAGCCTGCGCTGCTGCGGGATTGCTCTCCAAGCGCGTAAGCGTTAATAAATAATCCTCGGTGTCAATCCTGCCTTCAAAGCGTGTCCCTTCCGTCCAATTTTCATCATAGCTTGCACCGACTCGATCCTCCATTTGCTGATATGTCAAATCGGCTTGTTCAGGCGCATAACCTTGTTTCAAAACATGTTCAGTATTGGCAACTAAATATTGTTTGTTGCTGTACATCAAAGCAAGCGCAACTTCAGCAGCGGTTAAGGGGTCAGCGCTTGCCATGATCGCATCCCAATTGCGAACGTCAAGATTCGCGCCAATGTCTCCATAGAGCGCGGAGCTTGCTCTATTCAAAAGTGCTAAATTGTTTTGATAATTCGGGTTGTTGCTGTTGTAAAACCAATCATCAATAACAACACCTTGAGTTTCGACAAGCTCTTTAAGATTTGGTGCACTCATGGTTTCATCCAAATAAAGTAAACAAAATCGCCACAACCCCCAACAACAAGCCTGTGCCGGGCGTTGGCGTTGCCGGTGTTCCAGGCGTAACGGTCACCGGCGTTGGCGTTGCCGGTGTTCCAGGCGTAACGGTCACCGGCGTTGGCGTGGTCGGCCTGATCGGCGTGGTCACCCCTGTTTTGACATCAGAGGGGGATAAAGGGGGTCGGTTGGCTGGGATGTTTAACGGAGACTTGGAACCGCTTGTCCCATATTGTTGCATCCGTAGCATAATATCCGGGGGTATGGAAGCGGGCTGACCGTCAATATAAAACCCACCGTTGCCCGTGTATTTCACGATCTGAGCAGTCAAACCAATCGCGTTGATAAATTTGCTTGCAAAATTATCATGCTTATTGTTGATCGCCATCAACGCAGCACTCGGATTGCTTTTGTTCTGAGCAGCGTTGTTAATGATGCTCAAAACTTGTGATGCAAGTGCGGTTTGATATTCATCGAAATAAGTTGAGTAGAGGCGATCAACCAGGGTTACGTTGTAAACCAGCGGAGTGCCTGTATTCATGTACTCGTAACGATCCGGTCCTCGCTCCCATCCAATGCCGCCGCCCCATGAAGGTCTGTTATAAGCATCGGCATTTGTTGGAAAGTAAATAATTTGTTCAGGTGTTAGAACCGGCAAACCCTTTTGGTCATAAACAGGCTCAGGCTCATCAGCCAGCGCTAAATAGGCTTTGACATCAGCAAGCGAATAGCCAGTAATAAAGGCTAAATATTCGTCATCCTTATTTTGACTATCTCTCAAGGTTCTAATCTGCGCGGCTTTTTCAACGTCTGAAATGCTTTGACCTAAGATGCGCTGCACTGCGTCATAAAACTCTTGCGGGGTCATTAAAAACATGATGACACCTAGCGCTTCATCAAGGTATTAAGCAATATCAAAGCGCCCGCGCCAAGGGCAAGATAAAGCACCAATTGCTGCGTACCTTGGCTCAAGCCCACATTGACACCAACGCCGGTATAACGATTGATGTCAATCGGGGGCAAGCCCTGGCGGGCGCGGTCAATATTGAGCTGCATGAGCTGGCGCTGTTGCTCGGTCATGACAAGACCGGTGAGAATTTTCTGCGCCGTATCAATCCAGGATTCGCCTGGGGGTTGGTTTTGGGCAATGATTTGCGTCGAATTAGGCGCAAAAGTTCCAAATGCAAACCATTGCTCGCGGCTCATGCCCTGCGGCACTAAGCCTGCGTCGATTGCATCCTCATAACTCATCATTTCCTCCGAGCAAGTAAAGCGACCGCCACAAGGCCCACGCCCGCGATCAACAGGGTTGAATTTTGTATACCAGGAATGAGCGCACCACCAAATGAACCAGGGGTATAAACACCCTGGCTGATTTGAGCAGGATTGACCGACACCGGCACCGTTTGAACTTGCCCGCTCGGGTACTGAATCGTTTGTGTCCCGTTGCCGTTGTTAGTGACCACGGTGCCGTCAGCGCGGCGAATCGGTACCCCAGGCACTTGAGAGTAAGCGGTGCCTGCGGGGTTGGTCGCATAGGGCGGCGTGTAACGTCCGGTTTTTTGCAGCTGTTCTTTAGCAAGGCTGTAACTGGTGATCGATTTGAACCAACTTAAAACCTCTTGGCTCAAAACCTCGAAAAATGGGCGCTCACCTTGCGCAGCGGGCGCAGGGGTGCCATCGGGCCGGTTAGCGCTTCCAGGCTGCGCAACAAAAGTGGAACCGCTCAAGCCTCGCACCTTTTCAGCAAGCGCATTGGCAACATCTTCATCCAACCCGCGCTCATTGAACGCAGCATCGGCTTCAGCTTGGCTCAATATCACTTCATTGGTGAAATCCCGATAGTTGCCTGCTTCATCAATGTAAATGGTTTTGACATAAGTCTCAGGATCGAGCGCGACTGCTTCACCCGTCACCGTGAAAATGTTGCCGAAAGCATCGGGCAGCAAGTCGGTTGCCTCAAGCCCGAAATCCTCAAAAATGGATAGATCGAAATCGACCACGTTTGCGCCGATGTCGGCTAGGCTGAGATCAACATCAAATGATCCTGGATCAACAACCGCAATATCGCCAAGATCGAAATCTTCAAAGTCAAACATATTTGCCCCTATGCCTTCGGCGAGCTTGATGCCGCCTGAAACTCCACTTGCAACATCGCCGACAACCCCAAGATCCACGCCCGGAAGATTATCAACCGATGCCGTCAATTGCGCAACATTCAGGAAGGTTGCGCCGCCGCTTGAAATGCTCGCCAGTGCTGCGCCAATGCCGTAAACGGCAAGCGCCAATGATGCAATTTTCAACAAAGGCCCAAAGTCTTGTAAAAACGCTTTGAAGCCCGTTGCTTGTCCAATCGTTACAAATCGCCATGCATTATCAACCCAGGTCAGATAAGCGTAGGTGATGCCCTCGCCCTGTGAAAAATCACCGATATAAAATTGTTTGTTTATACCAGCAGGCTGCGTGATGATTCGCTGCGTTTTAAGATCAATAAATTGAATCCCGATACGTTCATAAGTGCCGTATTCATCGCTCTCGGTGTAGCTTGCTTCAACAAAACCGAGATCGTTAATATCGGTCAAGCCCGTTGCCTGGATAAATTTTTGCGCAGTAAAACTTAACAATTGCTGCGGGCCTAAAGCCTTCCATGCACCACCGCTTGACTGCGACCTATCTAAGCGTTCAAGCAATTGCCCCATCACCTTGGTGACCGGATCAAGCCCGAAAAAGCCTCGAGGGGGGTTAGCGGTTAACCAGTAAGCAACCGACTCTGAAAAGCAAACACCGTAGTTAAAGTCAAAAACAGCTTTAGCGTTCCAACTTTCAGGAAGCTCTGACAAGTAACGGTAAGCACCGTTCCAATTGAACACGCGACCAAGCAACGCATAGCTTGTTGCGGGCGGGAAACGATAAAACCCGTTTGGTAGTCGCCTTGCAAGCACTTCCACGGGCGTTTTCCCGCCTGAAAAATCAACGATTTCACCAATCTCATTGCTTGGGAAAATTGGCAATGTTGCAATCAGTTGCGCTGCTTTTTGAAACCCGTATTGCTTGACTTCATCAAAGGTGAACGCATTGATCGCGTTGCCAAGCAGTTGCGTCAACCCTTCTTTTGACCCGTCAAAAAGCGGATGCCCTGCGAGATCCACTGCATTAGGCGCGGCTTGACGAATAGTCTGATCGACACTTGCAGCAACCTTAGAGGGGACATCGGATAAAGCATTGTAAAACCTCCCCTCCGGGGTATTCGGCACCAGTAGCGCTGGCGTTCGGGCCATTCACTCAGTCCAGCGGATGACCGGCTCAGGGGGTTGCCAACCCATAGCGACTTGCTCCGTTGGATCAAGCGCAACCCATTGCCCGTTAAGGCATGTTTCAAGATAGACATGCTCCCAGGTGCCGCCATCGCTATATCCCTCAATCACAAAGCGCGTTGGGTAGCCGATGGATTCAAGCAGACTTGCAAGCAGCACCGCTTGATCGTCGCAATCGCCAACACGCATCGCCATCGTTTTGTCGGGCGTTGCAAGCGTTTCTACGTTGTAAACGTCTTTCGTGTATCGAATATGGTCGCGCACAAAGCAATAAAGCGCTTCGATCTCGCTAGCATCATCTTGCGCCGGGGTCATGAAGGTGACATTGAGCGCAGCTTGTCGTATGCCTGGGTCGGTTTTGAAATCATTCACCATGCGCCGCATGAGGCCCAAGGTGTCAAAAATCCCCGCTTCACCGTCTGAAATGGTCGTGCGGGTATAGCTGGCCGGAATTTCAGGGGCAAGGAACATCCCGCGAATCTAGTGGATTCGCGGGCTTGCGTCAATTATGCGGCTTCAGGCTCGCCCGCATCATCGACTTGATCGAACATGGTCAGCGCTTTATCACGCACTTGGGTCAGCCACGCTTTGTGATCTTCAACGCCTGGGGCAACCTCATAAAGCAGGTCGTACCAAGCATCAAGGCCCATCAGCTCAACAATTTCATCGGGCAGTTTGTCGTAAACAAATTGTGCGCCCGTTTCAACAGACTTTTTGTCTTGCGCCATTTTTAACAGGGTGCGCAGATAAGCTTTCAATTGCAAAATCACTAGGGGATTAAACACTTCGTTTTCTCCTTGCGGTTGGGTTTCGGGTTGCGGTTGCGGTTGCGGTTGCGATTGCGGTTGTGGTTGTGAAATGGGTACGTTCATCGAGGGCGGCAGCTCGACCAGGGGCATCGGCTGCGGTTGCGCTTGCTGCGCCATGCCCGCCTGGACAACTTCAAGCATTTTCGGCAATGCGCCGAGCAAACTCTCCGGCGCTTCTTTTTCGGGGTTGATTTCATCGCTTGCCTCGCGCAGCTCACGGATTGCTGAAACAATCTCGGTGATCTGCGAGCGCGGCTGAGAATCAAGCCCCATCGCTTGCCGCATCATTGCCATCAGGCCCAACATTTTGGACATTTCCTCGGTTGGATCTTTGGCCTGCGGGCGCTCGGTCAAGGCTTGCAACATTTGCCGCTGCCCATCTGCAATCGTTGCAAGCACTTGGGTCAGCCCATCATCGCGGCGTGTATCGGGCGCGGTGCGCAACGCTGTTGCAATTGTCACACTCGACTTGGCAACAATCCCATACTTGCCCGTTTTGGGGTGTCTGCCGTAAAGCCTAAGCTCATAATCCCCTGGGCCAAAACTATCGCGCAGCATCGGAAGGTCGCCCTCTTCAAATTGCTCGGGCGTGTAGGTTTCGCACCAATCTAAATGCCCTTGCCGTTTGCGATAAACCCGCAATTGGTCGGCACCCTCATCGGCTGCGCGGCGCAAAATCGTTGCCACGCGGTCGGATGCGGTTTCATCAGCTTCTTCCTCAGCTTCAAGCCTTACAACTTCGGCAAGCGGTTGTTGGGCAGGGTGTATGCCTTGCGGCACCACGCGCTGCTCGCCCGTGGTCGCATTTTCCCAAATCGCAACCGGTTGCCCGTTTTCAAGCGTGGTCGTTTGCACCGTACCCCACGGGTCGGGCGCAATTTTTCGCGGTCTACTCATTGTTTCTTCCCCATAAAAAAGGCGGGCTTGTTGCCCGCCTTGATGATAAACCACTTAAATCAGTTAGACATGGTGCTAACAGGTGTCGGGCAAAATTCAGCGCACCAATCTGAATTTTGCACCACCGGCCAAAGGGTGATGACTTGCACCGCAACCCCATGCGGCTGCGGCATCGCAATGCCTTGCGCCTTGGGCGGGTCGCGCCTGCAAATGCGCCCTGGCTCGCCCTGATCGATTCTAAGGCTCGCATGGGCGCACTCAGCGCATGATGGCTTGCCACTGGCGCTGATGTTGACCATCGTCACGGTGCCTTCTCTGCGGGCCATTTAAGCGGCTTTCTTGGGTTTGGCAAGCGCTAACGTGCCGACCATGCCGCTTGATTCAAGCAAGTTCGCAAGGCGATCGGAAGGTGCTGCTTCCACCAGGGGCGTTACGGTGTATTCGTAGCCTGTCACACTCGACGGGTTTGATTTTGCTGAGATCATCAGTGCAAATTCCACTTGATCCGAGACTTGCAGTGCGCCTGCTAAACGGTCGCTGATGAAGTTGGGCAAAATGCAACTGCTTGATTCAAAAACTTCGCCCGTAATCAGATTGACTGCGCGAAACTCACCTTGCAACAACAAGTATTCGCCCTTGTCGGTTTGCCCAGGCTGGCTTTTGTTGGTGACTCCGGCGATCTTCAGCAGATCAGCGCTCTTTTTGCCTTCGAGCGCCATCTTGACGGTTTGAACATCAAAACCGCAATTTTTGATCGTAATTTTTCTGAGCATTTCAGACATGATTTTTTCCTTGAAAGTTGAACGCGATCATAGTGACCGCACCGCTAGAATAACGGCTTTATTTTTATGATGCAATTTTCGCGCTTGAATTTGTGGCGTAAAAATGCAACATAACTTTCGGGCGCAGTTGCGCTTGTCCATTGATAGGCTTCGCGGCTTGCCCGCTCGTTGATCGTCATCGCTGCGGTGTCCGGATTCATGATCCAACCTTTGATGCCATCGTCCGGAAAAGCTACCAAAACGCCCCAGGCGCTGAATTGCACCGGCGGGCAAGTGCAAGGGGTGCTGCTGCAAAATAAACAGCCCGCATAAGGGTCATACGGTCTTAGAGCGACATCGGGATCGCAGTCCCCCGGCGTTGTCGCTCGAGATACATTTCCGAACCGGCCATCACCTTCAAAAAGTTCTGCCGCTGCACCTGGGTTTGTGTCGGGGGTGTACCGTTTAGCCATGATTGAAAATCCTCATCAGTAAGACGTTTGACATTCATACCTTTGGCGCTGCGCTTCGAACCGTCAAGGCTCGCGTAAACTTTTTTGGCAATGATGCGGTAAGGGGTACCGCTTTCCTCGATCTTCCAAGCACCATAGCGCCCTGGATCAATATCCATTTGATCGGTGACATCGCGATTAAACGCAACACTATCGGTGTCGGCATACAACCACGCAGCCGGATCGATCAGCATCGCTCGACGTAACACCATGCGAACATGCGCGGTGATGAACGCACCAATTTGCGGTTGATGATAGTCACGCGTGACGATATCGCCAACTCGCCACCAAATATGTTCAAGCACCCCAAGCGGATCAGCCTCGCCTGGGGCGCTGTAAGGCATGAATCCCACGGGGCAATCCGGCGAAAAAATGATTTCCTTCGGATCGGTTTGCTCAACGGTTTTGCCATAGCTATGGTTGCCAACGGCTTTGACCATGGTGCCGATCGCACCGCTTGGCCCGCCCTCGCAAGTCGTGCGCAAATGCTCAAGGCGATTAACGTACTCAGTCATTGAGAACGAATCAGTGAAAAAATAAGACTCGATAATCGTGAGCTTCCAACCCTCGCGCTTGAGCTGCTCGACTTCAATGGAAGTGATCCAGGTGTCCGGGATTTGATCCATCACAAAAACCGCTTTCGTTCGCCCGCCGGTTTCGGTCTTGACATAGAAAGGGATGCGGTTAGCGGGATGCTTGGCCGTCACCCTGGCGATGTAAATACGCGCATAAGGATGCAAGTCGCCTAAGCGGTGATAACAATCGCCTGCAGGGAGCTTTGCATCGCGCATCGCTGCGGCATAGGCTTGATTGATGTCGTACTTCCAAATCGGGCCTTCATAACGTCCAACACAAAAACAAAAGCCGCCCCGCATGACCTGATCGCGCACAATGGCAAGCGCTTTCTCAGGCAGGGCGCGCACCGTGATTTTTTCGGGTAAGTGCCTGCGAAAAATCTTGATGCAAGCATTGCCCATGGTCGGCGCAAGCGCTTGGTCGAAGTATTCGATCAGGATCGACTGCGCTCGCTGCATCGCGTAAAAAAGCGCTTCAGAATCCCGCGCAGCATAACTGCGATGTAAAGCATTGTTGACATCAAATGATTCGCTTGACCAATCAATCGCGTCAGTCATCTTCGCGTGTTCAGGCGCAAAAGTCTTGGAAAACTTCGATAGGCTCATGCCTGCCAATCCAAGCATCGCCATGCCATCTAAAAACTCCCATCCTTGCGCTTCCTTGTTATCGAGATCTTGCGAGCGAATGATGCGCAGCCCGCGCAACTGGCGCGAAGCGGTGAGATAAGGGCGAATGATGAAACCTTCCTCTTGCAGCAGCGCAGCGGCAATGAAATAAGCATCGAATTGGTTAGCGTTCCAAGCCACGAAGCGACAACCGGCAAGCGGATCGGTAAGGAAGGAATTGACCAGGATATTGCGCAAGTGCTGCATATCCTTGATTTTTGTAGCGATATGAAATTCGACCTCAGTGCTAAACGCAGTCAGATAAAGCGGGCGCGGGGTGCCTGCTGATATGTTGGTCGTTTCGAAATCGTAAGCGATCATGCGCGGCGCATTGATCTTGCCGCGTGATCCAATACGTTTGAACGGTCTAGCGGCGGGCTTTCCTTCCGCGCTTGCGGGGTTTCGTTTCATCGGGTTGCCTTGGCAGGGTAAACACAAGCGAATCAACAGACATTTGCGGATAATTCATCCGTTCTAGTTTCAGTTCCATATCACGCGCAGTGCCTGGGGCATCAAAAGGGGTGACCTTCCCGCTTCGCTCGGTGTAGCTTTTAACTTCCGAGTCCGGGCGCAGTTCACGGTCGCGCAGCTGCTGCTGGAATTTTTCAAAGCCACTGACACGCGACCGGATCGCAAGCGCAGCAGGCCCGCTTGTTCGAGCCGTGACACCGCCAACCGCAGGCGACTGCAAGATGCCAAGCGCGATCTGCTCGCGCACTTTCGGGCGCACATAGTCAATGTTTTGAACAATCAAGCGCTGCCCTGGCACCTTGATCTTGCGCGTGAAAGGAACCGCTTTGCCGCGCTTCATTTCATAGCCGCGCTGCGTCACTTGGATGAGCGGGCGCTCGACATAAACCGGAGCTTTAGGGTCATAAGGCGCACCAAGCACCGCTGCTTGCTGCTTCGCAATCGTGCGGTGAATCCGAAAGGTCTGATTGATCGAGTCCAGCAGATAACCAGGGATTGAGCGCTCGCCCTTCAAGTAGCGACCAAGTGCGCGGGGTGAGATCCCAAGTGCGCCCGCAAGGTTGCGCTGCGACCCTGCACTGGTGAGTGAGAGGGCGAGCTTGTCTTGGGCGTTTAAGCGGGGCATTGGTGATTGGCAGGGGTTTGCTTGCGAGTGTATCGAGCGCGGGCGTGGATCGGCAAGGGTTGTGGGGGGTGAGCAACGATTTGGGGTTTTTGCAACGGTTGCGAATTTTTCTTGACAAAGGGGTTGTGTTTGTGATACATACGGGGGGTAATTGTACTCTATGGGG
>Ga0214917_10003006_pt1 | contig 19981 bp, 17 predicted proteins | sample LL_1208_BB_MetaG_FD_177983 | JGI IMG/M metagenome (GOLD analysis project Ga0214917, IMG submission 177983) | Freshwater microbial communities from Lake Lanier, Atlanta, Georgia, United States - LL_1208_BB | ecosystem: Environmental > Aquatic > Freshwater > Lake | place: USA: Georgia | collected...
ATCACCTTCCGCCGATCGTGCGCGCATGGTGTCTGCGGCTCCGACGCGCTCCTGATCAATGGGCGCAACCGTCTCGCATGCAAGTTGCGCGTAGAGCAACTTGGTAAGACCATCACCGTCGCGCCGCTCCCTGGCCTTCCGATCGTGAAAGACCTCGTTGTTGACATGGACGGCTTCTTTGAGAAGTACCGCTCCGTGCAGCCATATCTTGTCGCCGCGCCGGTTGAGGGGAGCGGAGAGCGAATCCAGAGCCAAGAGCAGCGCGATCGTTTTGACGACACGACCAAGTGCATCCTCTGCGCCGCCTGCACCACCTCATGCCCTAGCTTCTGGGCCGAGCCTGAGTACGTTGGGCCAGCGGCGATCGTGAACGCCCATCGCTTCATCTTCGATTCACGCGATGAGAACGCCGAGGCACGACTCGACATCCTCTCGGACGAGGATGGCGTCTGGCGCTGCCGCACCACCTTCAACTGCGTGGAGGCCTGCCCGCGCGGCATCAACATCACCAAGGCGATCCTTGAGGTCTCCTCCGCAATCAGCACGCGAGAGTAGCCTTGCCGCCTCGCGCGTACATCATTCGCACCGACGGCGCATGTCGGGGGAATCCTGGACCAGCTTCTATTGGTGTTGCTCTCTACGACGCTGCGCTCCCGGGATCTGATGATCCCGACGCCGCGCCCGTCGCCTCGATCTCTGCCGCGATCGGCACAACCACAAACAACGTCGCAGAGTGGCGTGCAGTGGTTGCGGCAATTGACTTTGCTGCCGAGCTCGGCGCACGGGAAATTGATCTTCTGCTTGATAGCAAGCTGGTTGTAGAGCAGCTGCAAGGTCGCTGGCGCGTGCGCGATGCCAAGCTCGCCCCACTGTGCGATGAGGCGCTGAAGGGTTTAACGCGCTTCGCACATTGGAGCGCGCGCCATGTGCCACGTGAGCAGAATGGTCGGGCGGACGCGCTAGCCAATGAGGCGCTCGATCGCGCGCTGCGCGGTGGGCCAGCCTGGGTTGCGCGCCGTCCACAAGATCCCGTCGGCGCTACAGCAATGGCGCCCGCTGGGGCCGATTCTTCAACGAGCGCGCTGACGCGTATCACTGTACTTGGTTCAGGGGCGAGCCGCGGTGTGCCACGAGTCGGTTGTCGCTGTGGCGTCTGCCTCTCGCGCGATCAGCGCAACCGCCGCCTGCGCAGTTCTGTGCTTGTCGAGTGGCACGACGGCGTGATGGAGCGCGGCGTGATCATCGATCCAGGGATGGACCTTCGCCAACAGGCGCTGCGCCACGGCGTGACGCGATTGGACGGCGCGTTGGTTACGCACATTCATGTTGACCACAGCGGTGGTATCGATGAGTTGCGCGCATATACCGATGCGCAGGACACCGTGCTGCCGATTGGCGCAGGTGAGGCGACGGCGGATGAGTTGCGCAAGCGCTGGGAGTACGCGGTGGATGGGCGAACCGCACCGGGCTCCGGGATCCCTGCGCTGGAACTCGTCGCGTCTGATCGCGAGGTAACGATCGCTGGACGGTCATTCCAGGCGATCCACGTCGTTCACGGGAAGCGCCCGGCGCACGGCTGGCGGAGTGGGGGATTTGCCTATCTCACCGACGTCAGCTCAGTCCCAGCGGCATCGCGCGATCTACTCGGCGACCTTGATCTCCTGATCGTTTCGGCGCTGCGCGATCTGCCGCATCCAACGCATCAGACGGTTGATGAGGCGTTGGAGTTGATTCGAGCGGTGGCACCACGCCGTGCGCTGCTTACGCACCTCGACCATGACCTTGACTTCGAGGATCTTGCAGCCCGCCTCCCTGCTGGGGTGGCTCCCGCCTTTGACGGGCTCGTCGTAGAGGTGCCGGCGCGCTAGACTGCCGATCCGGCGAGATGGCCGGACGGCCGCGTCGCCCCTTCGGGAGCGTCGAGGAAAGTCCGGGCTCCGAGGTGCAAGGCAGCGGGTAACGCCCGTCCGCCGTAAGGCGCGGACTAGTGCCACAGAGACGAGTCCACCGCAGAGCTTCGGCTCAGCGGTGGGGTGAAACGCGGCAAACTCTGCCTGGAGCAAGGTCGAATAGGGAGGCATTTCAGTCGCTTGCGACTGGACCGGCGCACCGCCGGGACCTCCGGGTTGACCGCTAGAGCCCCCGAGCAATCGGGGGCCGAGATGGATGGCCGTCCCTCCGCAAGGGGGACAGAACCCGGCTTACAGGCCATCTCGCCGGACTCCTTCCCGTGCTCGATTCGTGCTCGGCCACCCCCAAACCCCTCGCGCCAGCCCGCTCCGGCCCGCTCCACGCACCCCCTTGACAGGGGAGCTGGGTGGGGGCAAGATGCACTTAAGTGGTTCCAAGTGGGGGAAGGTGGGGTAACACCTCCCAGTGGGCCGCGGCGGAGGGTGTACTGGTGTTTACCGGCGAATATCGTCATGCCATCGATGGGAAGGGACGCGTTGCCGTCCCCGCGCGCTTCCGCGCGCAGCTCGATGAGGGTGCCTTCGTCTCCCGCTGGCTCGACAACTGCCTTGCGATCTTCCCGCGCGCGGCGTGGGATGACCTGGCTGCCCGTGTCGCCGCCCTGCCCACCGGCAACGCCACCGCCCGTGAATTCGCCCGCTTCCTCTTCGGCAGTGCCTTTGAAGTGGAGCTCGATGCCCAGGGCCGCCTCCTACTGCCAGCAACGCTGCGATCCTGGGGTCAGCTCGACGCCGAAGCGATGGTCGTTGGCGCACGAGATCACGCCGAAATCTGGACACCGAAGCGCTGGGATTCGTATCGCGGCGGCATGGAGTCTTCTGACGCTCTCGCCGCGCAGCTCGAGGAGCTCGGCTTCTGATGGCGACGGGTGCGACCCTCCATCGCCCCGTCTTGCTGACTGAACTGCTCGACGCACTGGCAGTTCGACCAAATGGCACCTACGTCGACGCCAACCTCGGTGGTGGGGGGCATGCCGAGGCGGTGCTTGAAAGCTCAGGGCCTGGCGGACTCCTACTCGGCATCGATGCGGATGGTGGTGCAATTGCAATGAGTCGCGCTCGACTCGCGCGCTTCGGCGAGCGACTCTCCACATTCCATGGCAGCAGTTCGCATCTCGCACGTGCGATTCCCGGCGCTGGGTTTAGCGAAGTTGATGGCGTCTACTTTGATCTTGGGCTCTCGTCGGATCAACTAGTTGACCGCGAACGCGGCTTCGGAATTCGTGCTGGCGGCCACCTCGATCTCCGCTTTGACACGCGTACCGGCGAATCGGCAGCTGAGCTGATCGCGCAAGCGAGTGCTGCAGAGCTCGAGCAGATCTTTCGCGATTATGGCGAAGAGCCTCACGCGTCAAAGATTGCACGAGCCATCGTTGCCACGCGCGCGAGTGCACCAATCACCACAGCAGAAGAGCTTGCCGCGCTCGTTGAGCAGAGCGTTCCCAAGCGCTACGGGCCGCCATCACGCATTCATCCGGCAACGCGCGTCTTCCAGGCACTGCGCATTGCCGTGAACGACGAACTGACTGCCCTGAGCACCGCACTGACCGCAGCAATCGCCGCGCTGCGCGTTGGCGGACGCATTGTCGTTCTTACGTATCACTCTCTGGAAGATCGCGTTGTGAAGCAGGCCTTTGCCGCCGCTGCACGCGATTGCATCTGCCCGCCACGCGTTCCTGTGTGTACCTGCGCGAACAAGGCAACGCTGCGGCTCATCAACAAGCACCCAATTACCGCAAGCGACGAAGAGATCGCGGCGAATCCGCGAAGCCGTAGTGCGAAGCTCCGCGCCGCAGAACGACTGGAGCGTGCAGCATGACCACGATCGGTCGTCCTCTGCGCGGCGCACAACTGGTGACGCCGCCGTATCAGCCACGGATCTCGGACAGTCGAGCCGCAGCTGCAGCACGACAGCGCACAGCCATTCGCAGCGCCTTCACCCCATCAAGCACCGCCGTGGGGAGTGGCTCAATTCGGGTTGGCACACGACCCGCGCCTGGAAGCCCCGTTCCACGTACCGCAGTCATCCCTGGGGTCGCTCCGCGCGGGCGCATCGGCGTCAACTCGTGGAACGCAGTTGAGCGCCACGGTGGCCTCAGCGCCAAATTCGGCTCGATGATCATGCCGACCGCCGTACTCTTTGGGGCATTTTTCATTCTCACCATCCTCTCTATTGAGATTGCAACGTCGACGGCGAAGGTGACCGCTCTCGTCGACGAGCAGACCCGCCTGATGGAGGAGATTCGGGTCGGCGAGACCGACATGAGCCGACTCGGTCGGGAGCCAGCGGTGCGCCGACGCGTGACCGGTCTCGGCGTGGTGCAGCTTGTGGATCCACTCGTCGTGGAGGTTCGCTAGGTGGCGCCGGATCCACGAACCGTGCGGACCGACTCGCGCGGGCGCGCAAACTTCCTCACCCTTATTCTGATCCTCATTGCCGGCGTGTGCGTTGCGCGCCTCGGCTACTGGCAGGTCGTTGCTCGCGATCAGCTGCTTGAGGCGGCTGCCGCCCAACTGCGCACCACCGTCACGAACGAGCCCATTCGCGGAACGATCACCGATCGCACCGGCGCCGTAGTCCTTGCCACTACGGTGTTGCGCCACCGCCTCCTCTCCCAGGGCTCGGTGATCTCGGCGGCTGATCGGGCTGCGACGGCCGACGCGCTGGCCTCATCGCTCGCGTTGAACCCAGCGGCCGCGTCCAAAGTCCGTGCCGTGCTTGAATCTGGCCGCAAGTGGGGGGTGCTCCTCCCGGCGCTTGATGACACGCAGACCGACATCGTGCGAGGGGAGATCGCCGCGGATCGCGTCCGTGGCGTGACACTAGAAGAGGTTCGCGTCCGCCTCTATCCGCAGCCAGGGGGCGGCGTCGGAACCACCCTCGCCAGCCACGTGCTCGGATTCGTCAACGCGGACGGGGGCGGCCAGTATGGCCTCGAGGAGTACTACAACGAACAGCTTGCCGGCGCAGCCCGCGTGAGCACCACAGTGCGCGGAACGGACGGTCAACTTGAAACAACCGTGGTCACTGCGGGCCGCAACCCGTCAAACCTTCAGCTCTGCATTGACGCCACCCTGCAAACCCTGGTTGAGCAGGAGGTGACGACTGCCGGTATTGCGGATGATGCCGAATCGGTGAGCGCGATCGTGATGGATCCATACACGGGGGCGATCATCTCTTCCGCTTCTTGGCCAGCCTTTGATGCCAACAACTTCGGTGTGACGGCGGCGCGCGACCCGAGCCGTTTCATTAATCCAGCGACTACCAGCGTCTACGAGCCTGGATCGGTCATGAAGGCGATTACCGCCGTTGCTGCGCTTGAATCTGGTCTCTACAAGCCGACCACGGTCATTCAGGACGACGCTGTACTGACACTGGATAACGGCGCGACCAAGGTCCGCAACTCGGACCTCAAGTCAAAAGGTTCCATGACGCTCACCGCTGCGCTTGCGTGGAGCCGCAACATCATCTTCAGTAAGGTCGGCCTCTCGCTCGGCAGCAACGCGCGCGAAGCCGCGGCGCGCCTCTATGCCACCTGGCTGCGGTTCGGGTTTGGTGGCAAGACTGGAATTGACGTTGTCGGGGAGAGCCAAGGGCTGGTGAACGATCCGTCAGAACGGCGTTGGCGAGAGATTGACGTGGCGAACGCATCGTTCGGGCAAGGTGTGGGCACCACGCTGATTCAGCTTGCTGTGGCCTATTCCGCACTTGTCAATGGTGGCGTGTTAGTGCGCCCACGTCTCGTCGAGTCGATTGACGGGGTCACCGTTCCAATCACGATTCGCGGCACGGCAACGAGTCAAGATGTTTCCGCCCAGATGGTTCGGATGACTGGCCAGGTAACCTCGAGCGTTCCCTTCTATGCCAAGCTCACCCGAATGGACGGATACGCCCATGGTGGGAAGACGGGGACCGCACAGATCTGGCTGAAAGATGCCGATGGCGGCAAGGGTGCGTGGGACTTTGAGCACTACAACTTCACCTTCGTAGGTTGGGTCGGAAAGACCGCGCCAGAGTACGTCATTGCAATCTCGATCCGTCGCGGAACACCTGTTACGCAGCGCCAAGGAGCGATCGTCAACCGTATCGAATCGTTTGAGCTCTTTCGTCGCGTCGCGCAAGACCTCATCTCCGTCTACAACATTCCCCCCGCCGTTGCGGCTGCAACTGGCGGTTTGACTTCCCCCACCCACCCCGGCGTGCCGGAACCCTCCGCTCCGGTTATGCCGGCGGTGGGTGGGGATCTACCAACGTTCCGCAGCATGAGGCGCGGCTGATGACTCTCTCGGCAGCACCTCAAACGGTGAGCGGACCCCTTGCCACATCTGGCCACGATCTCGCGAGCATTCTGGGCGGCACGCTGCTCGTGGATGGTTCAATGCCAATCCGCGGTTGCGCGGTAGATTCGCGTCTCGCGGTTGCGGGACAAATGTTCCTAGCACTTCCAGGCCAACAGACGCATGGCCTCCGTCACGCTGGCGAGGCGTTGCGTGCGGGCGTTGCGGCAATCGTTGTCGAAGTGGCAGATGCTACCGCTGAAATTGAACAGGTGTTGGCTGGGCTGGAGCCCGCGGTGCGAGCGGCGGGCGCATCACTGATCAGCGTCGAAGACGGACGCGTTGCCCTCGGCCGTGCGGCGGCCGCGTGGCGCAACCGATTCACGATCGAGGTAATCGGCGTCACGGGCTCGGTCGGGAAGACAACCACCAAGCAGCTCATTGCCGCCGCCCTTGGCGGCGAGGCGGCCGGTTGCGCCGCCACCCCAGGGAACGCCAACAACGAGATTGGGCTGCCGATGTCCTTGTTGAACCTCCCCGATGGGACCGTGCGCTTTGTTGCCGAGATGGGGATGTATGTTGAAGGTGATATCCGCGCACTCTGCACGCTTGCGCGCCCTCGCATTGGAGTAGTCACCGCCATTGACGCCGTTCACGCTGAGCGGGCGGGGAACCTGGATGCAATTGAGCGAGGGAAGGGTGAGCTCGTTGAGGCGCTACCGCCTGATGGGTGGGCGATCCTCGCCGCCGACGATCTCCGTGTCGCTCGTCTTGCCACTCGAACCCCGGCGCGGAGCATCACAGCTGGTCACGCCGCCAACGCTGATACTCGGATCGTCCATGCAGCGCTTGATGAAGTGGCAGGCCACACCATCGTGACGCTACAGATCCGCGCCGAGACGCTTTCGGTTGACCTGCCGCTCTTCGGGTTGCACTTCGCGAAGGCGGCGGCACTCGCCGTTGCTGTTGCTGATCTTTGCGGAGTTGCACCCAGTGAGGCAGCGACTCGCCTCGCCGCCGTGCAGTTGCCGTCGGGGCGTGCCACGGTGCGCATGATGGCCGGCATCCGCGTGATTGATGATGCGTATAACGCTGCGCCGACCAGCATGGCGGCAGCACTCGCAACCCTCGCAGCCTGCCAGCCACACCGCTTCGCAGCACTCGGTGCGATGGGGGAACTCGGGACGTATGCCGCCGACGCCCACGTCGCAGTTGGACGCGCCGCCGCAACGAGTGGGCTCGAGCTCCTCATCGTCGTTGGCGCAGAGGCCGACGGCATCGCAGAGGGGGCGCGCGCCGGGGGTATGCCGATTGAGAAGATCATGCGTTTGAGTGGTGATGCCGCTGGGATTGACGCCGCCGTCGGACTCCTCGGCGACATGGCAGCGCGAGGCGACACCATCCTCGTGAAGGCGTCACGTTCAGTAGAACTCGAACGACTAGTTGGTGGGCTTGCGGCCCGCTGGAGTGAGGAGGCGAAGTGATTGCCATCGTTCAGGCGCTCGTACTTGCATTTGTCTGTGTCTTTGTGCTGATGCCGGCGTACCTGCGCCTTTTGAAGTACGCAGGATTCGGCAAGCGCGTACGCCGAGAGTTTGGGCCCGATTGGCACATTGTAAAGGAGGGGACTCCGACGATGGGCGGTCTGCTGCTCACCGCGATTGTAATCGCTCTTGCACTTCTGCTCGATGCTGTTGACGCTTCAACGTACGCCGTTCTCCTGGCACTTCTGGGCGTCACACTTCTAGGCGCATTTGATGACTGGCTGAATGCACGAACGGGAGATGGCATCTCGGCACGTCAGAAGCTGCTTTGGCAAACTGGGGTCGCAATCATCTCTGCTGTCTATCTGCAGCAACACTTTGCCTTCAACTCTCTCGTTGTGCCCTTTGTAGGTGAGGTTCCGATTGCACCAGCACTGTGGATCGTAGTTGCTGTAGTCGCTATCGTTGCGACGAGCAATGGCGTCAATCTGACAGATGGACTTGATGGCCTCTCGGGTGGAACCATGACGTTCGCCTGGATCAGCTACATGGTCATTGCGTTGCTAAACGCTCCAGGGCAGGTGAACCTTGCGATCGTCTGCGCGCTGATTGCCGGTGCGCTTGTTGGCTTCCTCTGGTTCAATGTGCATCCTGCGAGCGTGATCATTGGCGATGCCGGAGCTCTTGGGTTTGGTGCTGCCCTCGCCGTCACAGGCCTCGTTACCGGCCATGTGCTGCTTCTGCCGCTAATCGGAATCATCTTCGTGGTGGAGACCGGCTCAGTGATCCTGCAGGTCGCGAGCGTCAAACTCACTGGCAAGCGTGTTTTCCTGTTCACCCCGATCCACCACCACTTCGAGCGGCTCGGTTGGGCAGAGACGCAAATCACCTTCCGCTTCTGGATTATCGGTGCGATCGGTGGCATCCTCGGCATCGTTACCTTCCTTGCAACTCGAGCTCAAGGATGAGCGGCGACGGACTCACGCTGGGTGATCTAGAGGCGCCAGCCATCGCGGCAGGCAGTCTGCGTGGTCGCAACGTGGTGATACTCGGCGGAGGACGAACTGGCCAAGCGACGGCCGCATTCGTCGCTGCGGCTGGTGCCAGTGTGACGGTGCACGATACGGACACCATCGATCGCGTGGTCGGCGCTGCGGAGGCTTTTGCCGATGGTGCGATCCGCGCTTCGTTCGGCGATGCCGAGAATCTGGGACCGCTACTTGCGGAGGCGGACCTTGTGGTGCACAGCCCCGCCGTAACGCTCGGATTTCCTACAGTGCGCCCCTCCATTGAGCGCGACCTTCGCGATTTTGCCGCCCGGGCAATCCCGCTGGCAGGGGAGGGCGGAGCCCGCGGACCTATCTTGATTAGTGAGCCGGAGTGGGCGCTTCGCCTTCTCGGCAGCCGTTGGCGCGTTGGCGTTACTGGAACGAAGGGGAAGAGCACCACCAGCACGCTGATCGCGACGATCTTGGCGCGGGACCCATCCCACCCTGTTGAACTGGGCGGCAACAATGGTAAGCCGCTGATTGCACGCGCCGCGTCACTCCCCGCAGAGACACGCGTTGTGATCGAGCTCTCCGAGCTACAGCTTCCGTCTCTCCACTCAGCCGTCGATGTTGGCGTGTTCACGAACGTGACCGTTGATCACTTGGATCGGCATGGAAGCGTTGGGGCCTACCGCAGCGTGAAGCGACTCCTCGCAGACCGCATTGCTGATGATGGCGTGATGGTCGTCAACCTCGATGATCCAGTGGTTGCAGCGTATGCCGGCATTGGGCGCGTTGAGACGGTCGGCTACCGTTTGAGTAGTCCGATACCAGGGGGCGTCGGCATTGTTGACGGCTGGATCGTTGCCGCTGGTGTACTCCGCGCCCCGCGATTCGGTGGTGGCGTGGCTGCCACTGGCCCAAGCGGGCGCATCATGCCTGTTGGAGAGATTGCGCTGCCGGGAGAACACAGCGTGAGCAATGTGCTCGCCGCTGTCAGCGTGGCGCTTGTAGCTGGGGTCGCGCCCGACGCGATTCGCAGCGCGGTTAGCTCATTCACAGGCATCCCGCATCGACTTGAAACGGTGGCTGTCGTAAACGGCATCCGCTATGTCAACGATTCACAGGCGACGCAGCCAGACGCCGTTGCGGCCGCCGTTCGATCGTTCCCAAAACCACTCATCCTTATTGCTGGTGGGCGAAGCAAGGGGCTTGACCTCACCGACCTGGCACCCATCGTTGCGGAGCGCTGCTCTGCAGTCGTGGTGATGGGAGAGTTGGCCGACGAGCTCGAGGCACTCTTCCACGGCGCAGGGCTCAAGCGTATTGAGCGCGCAACAGATGTAGAGAACGCGGTGGCGGTCGGAACCATTTTGGCGCATGAGATCGGTTCAACGAGCGCAGATGGCATTCGTGCAACGCTGCTGCTGAGCCCGATCGGCTCCAGCTTTGATATGTACAACAACCCCTTCGGTGCACGCGGCGACGCGTTCCGCACCGCTGTGCTCGCGCAGATTGAGGGTACACGGTGAGCCGACTCGTGCGACAACTGGGCGTCACCCGTACGCCAGGGGTTCGTCCAATGAGCGGTGGGAGACCCCAGCGGAGCGGCTCAGCGCGCCAGCGTATCGCAAGCGTGCTGCGCATCCAGCGCCCCGGTGAAGACAAGGCGATCCTCCTCCCTGCCGTGGTCCTCGTTGGGATTGGCGTGCTGATGGTCTTCTCAGCCTCGGCGATGAACAGCCTGATCAAGAACAATGATGCGTACGACGCAGGTGTCAAGCAGCTTCTCTATGCAACCATGGGTTTCATCTCTCTCTATGTCTTCTCGGGCATTGATTACCGACGCTGGCGCCCGTTTGCTCCGCTCGCAATGCTCTTCTCTATTGCCTTGCTGATCGTTGTTCTGATTCCCGGCATTCCTACAGAAGCTGGTTTGCGACGGTCGCTCTCCGTTGGATCGATTAGCATCCACGCGGCTGAGGCGGCCAAGTTCTCGCTGATCCTCTTCCTCGCTGACCTCCTTGCGCGCCGAGGCCGCGAGATCGGCACGACGTTGAAGTCGATGATCTCGCCCCTCTTGGCGGTCGGGCTCTCGGTTCTCCTCGTCCTTGTCGAACCTGATCTAGGAACCGCGTCGATACTCGGTTTAATCGGGTTCTCACTCCTCTTCGTCGCGGGTGTCCCGCTGCGCTGGGTGCTGGTGCCAGGTATTAGCGCGGGGACAGTCGCGATTGCCCTCATGTTCGTAAACGGATACCAGGCGGCGCGCCTTGGCGGGTTTAGCGACCCATTCTCTGATCCGACCGGCTCCACCTATCAAACACTTCAAGGCTTGATCGCCATGGCGGTCGGTGGGCCGTTTGGATCGGGCCTCGGCTCCTCCCAGCAGCTGGGCGGAATCAACATTCCATACGCATGGAACGACTACATCTTTGCGGTCATCGGCGAGGAGGCGGGCCTCTTCGGCATGCTGATCGTGATCGCCGCCTTCTTGGCGATTGCCCTTCGCGGCCTGCGTACCGCTCGCCGCGCCCCCGACACCTACGGCGCTCTGATCGCGACCGGGGTCGTCGTGTGGATCGTCGGGCAGGCATTCGTGAACATCGCCGTTGTCCTCGCCCTGATGCCGGTTACTGGGGTACCACTCCCGCTGGTCTCTCAGGGCGGCTCGGCACTGATTGTGGTGATGGCAGCGATCGGGCTGCTCCTCTCAGTCTCGCGTGAGACGATGGAACCAAGCCAGGCAGGAGGTAGTGATGCGCGTGCTCATCGCGGGTGGCGGAACGGGGGGGCATCTCTTCCCAGCGTTCGCCGTGGCTCGTTCGGTTCGCCAACTCCAAGCCGCCGCTGAAATCAGCTGGCTCGGCGGCGCACGAGGCGTCGAGTCACGCCTGGTACCAGAGGCGGGATACCCGTTGACGCTCCTCGCCGCTCCAAGCTTGCGACGGAGCGGTGCCGGCCTGGTGGCAACGGCGCGTGACACCGTCAAGCTGCTCTGGTCAATTCCACAAGCAATTCGACTGATTCGTCGCATTCGACCCGATGTGATCTTCTCCACGGGTGGCTACATTGCAATTCCCACGTTGATCGCTGCGTGGCTCACACGAACGCCGAGCCTCCTCTGGGAGGGGAACGTGCAGGCGGGCCGCTCAAATACGCTCGTTGCGCCACTCGCCTCTCACCGCGCGGTGGCGTGGCGGCAGACGACGGAGCGGGCGCCATGGAGCGGCGCAAAGACAACAGTGACTGGCACCCCCGTGCGTGAACTGACGATTAATCGAGAGGCGGCACGTTTCGCGCGCGGTCTCACAGCGAACGATCAACTCCTCTTGGTGTTCGGTGGCTCACAACGAGTGCGCCGATTTGAGGCGGCGCTTGATGGCGCGCTCACAACACTGTTGAAGGGGTGGAGCGTTCTCCATGTCGTGATGGATGGCCTTCCCGCGGCGGAGCGCCGACGGGACAGCCTTCCTGCGGAGCTGCGTGACCGCTATGTTCCGGTCGACTTCCTCGGCGGCGGAGCAATGGAGGAGGCGCTCGTCTCGGCCGATTTGCTGCTTGGGCGCGCGGGCGCATCAACCATTGCCGAAGCGGCCGCCGCTGGGCTCCCTGCAATCATCGTCCCATATCCCTTTGCTGGCGGCCATCAACGCGCGAATGCGGAGGCTGCTGCAGCAGTGGGAGCCGCAACGCTCGTCAACGATGAAGATCTGACCCCGGAGCGCCTCCTCACGGCGGTGGCGACCTATTCGACGCCGGCGCTACGCGCTGCAGCAGCACACGCCGCCACAAGGTTGGCTCGCCCTGATGCGGCAGCGGTGATCGCAGAGAAGTTGCTGCAGCTAGGCGGCAAGGTGTGAGCGGTGAACAAGTGAACCAGCCGTGGGCCGACGCTGAAGTCGCCGCGCGCGAACTAGAGCGCCGCCTCAGCCTAAAGGTGCTGCGAAATGAGCCTCTCGCTGAACACACCACCATGCGCGTCGGTGGCCCGGCCGATCTTCTTGTAACCATTCGCGATCGCTTCGCCCTGCGCGGCTTGGTTCGCCTCGCAACCGCGCGCGGCTGGCCACTGCGCATCCTTGGGCGCGGGAGCAATGTGGTCGTTGGGGATGCCGGCATGCGCGGCATCGTGGCGCTCAATCGCAGCGCGGGGTACGACGTTGATCAGGCAGTGGGAACAATCGCCTTCGATTCAGGCGTTCCAATGGCGAAGGCGTCAACGATTGCCGCCGAGGCGGGGCTCACCGGGCTTGAGTTTGCGCTCGCCATTCCGGGGAACATCGGTGGCGCGATCTGGGCGAATGCTGGCGCGCATGGGGGCGAGATGGCCGCCATCACCACGTTTATCACGCTCCTCCGCGCCGATGGCACCGAGGTCGAGATCCCTGTTGCCGAGGCCGCGTTCAGCTATCGCGAATCGCGTTTCAAAGGGCCAGTGGGGAGCGGCGAAGTGATCCTGGGGGCGACGGTCACCCTGAGACCGGGCGAGCCCGATCTGATCAAGTCGCACCTCGAAGAGATTCGTCGCTGGCGTCGCGAGCACCAGCCGCTCGGCATCCCGAGCGCTGGCAGCGTCTTCCGTAATCCACCCGGCGACCTGAGCGCTGGTGCACTCATTGAGGCGGTCGGCATGAAGGGGGTGCGCATTGGCGGCGCAGAGGTCTCCGAGATGCACGCGAACTGGATCCTCAATCGCGGCGGAGCGACAGCAGCCGACATCCGCGCGCTGCACGATGCCTGCCGCGACGCGGTCCAGACGCAGCGCGGCATCACGCTCGCCACCGAGATCGCCTTCATTGGGGAGTTCACCGCGTGAGCGATCAGGGCGGACTCCCACCCGTACTGGTGCTCTTCGGCGGTACGAGCGCGGAGTCCGATGTCTCGGTGATCTCGGGCACCGCCATTGCAGCAGCACTGCTCGATGCCGGCCTTACCGTCGCTCAGGCGCACATCGCACGAGACGGTTCACTCCGCCAGGTGCCCGCGGGACACCGTCGTGGCGACCTCTCGGGCGCTGCATACACGGATCTCTCCGCGCCAGCACTACTCGGCGTGCAGCCCGTGGCGCTCGATGCGTATCTTCGCAGCGTTGCAGCATCGGCTCCCGCAACGATCGTCATCCCCGCGCTCCATGGCCCTGGTGATGAAGATGGCACGATCGCCGCAGCGGCCGCGGCCGCTGGGTTGAACTATGTCGGCGACGCACCTGCGGTTGCCGCGCTCGGCATGGATAAGCCGGCCTTTAAGGCGCTCGCGCGCAAACACGGCGTGGCAACACTCCCCGAGCTCGTCATCACGCAGCGCGAATGGTCAGCAGACCGAGCGGGCCTCCTCCGTACGATCGCCGCATTTGCCGCCGAACACACCGCGGATGGCGCGCTCATTGGTAAGCCTGCGGCACACGGATCATCAATCGGCATGAAGATCGCGCATGCATCTGAAGAGTGGGGAGACGCCGTCGATGAGGCGCTGCGTTTCGGTGACCGCGCCATGCTTGAGCCGTACCTGGAGCGCGCCCGCGAACTTGAAATTGCGGTGCTCGAGCGCACCGACGGCACGGTGCAGGCGTTCGGACCTGGCGAGGTCTTCCCTGGTCGCGAGTTCTACGATTACGACGCAAAGTACGCACCAGGAGTTTCCCGCACCACGATGACCAGCGATCTTCCTGCTACGGTGGCAGACGAGATGCGTGCCGCCGCCGTGACACTCTTTGCTGCTGCGGAGAGCCGCGGCCTCTCGCGCATGGACTTCTTGATGGCGCGCAGCGGCGATCGAGCCGGCCGCTGGTACCTCTCTGAGGTCAACACCTTCCCAGGCTTCACGCCCATCTCGCTCTTCCCTGCGCTTGTCATGGCAAGTGGCATGAGTTTCACGGAACTGTGCCGTGAGCTTGTGGCTGCAGCCGCTGCCCGCCCCGCACTGCGGACCACGCGATGAGCGATCAGAGGCGAGCAGGGGGTGGTCGCGGACAACACCGCGGCGCTGGTGCACGTCCCTTTAAGCCTGGCGAAGCGCCACTCGGCGTCCGCCCTGGCCTCGCGGGGGCTCGACGACGTGCGGGGGTGAGTTCCGTCGGGGGCTCAGCGAATCGCCGTGCCAACGAAGAGCCCAGCCCATCTTCAGGGCGAGGCTCGCGCCTCACCCCTGGCGCCGCCGCTCAACTGCGTCGCCTGGCGCTGGGCGCCCTCTTGATCGCGTCGTTCCTTCTGCCACCCGTGGCAGCGCGTGCCAGCCTCACGACGGTCAGCCGCATCGCTGTTCTTGGCACCCTGCTCCTTGATTCCGACGCCGTGATTGCGGCGGCCAACATTCCGATCGGGAGCAGTTTGCTCGGGGTCAACCTGCGCGCGGCAGAGGAGGGGGTGGCAGCACTACCGCTGGTCGCATCTGTGCGGGTCAGCGCGGGGCTCCCTGATGGGATTCAGATTCGGGTGCGTGAGAAGTCACTCCTGCTGCGTTGGCAGATCGGTGATCGGATCTATGCGGTCACCGAGCGCGGCGAACTCCTTGGCGAAACCACGTCACTCGATCTCGCACCATCCGCGGCGGCCGCGCTTGCCGCAGCCCCTCTACTCCATGACGATCGCGCGCCCAGCCCGCTCCCGGCGGCGGGAGCACTGACCGCGACGGAGCTTGATGTGGCCACGCGCCTCGCCTCGCTAACGTCGGAAGACCTCGGCACCGCTGCCACGATGCTGGCACTCCGACTGACCGGCGACTTTGGCTTTGTCGTTGAGGCAACTGGACCATCAGTTGAGTGGATCGCGGTCTTCGGCATCTATTCCGTAACGATTCGCCCAACGAGCATGATCCCGGGCCAGGTTCGGCTGTTGCGCAGCTTGCTGGCCGGCCGCGAGACCCGCATCGGCTGGGTGATCCTCGCGGACGACCAGGCTGGCACCTACACCGCAAAGGGTGTGCGCCCGCCCCCGCCAGGCATTGAGCCGAGCCAAAGCCCGAGTCTGAGCCCCGGCCCCTCTGATCCATCGCCAAGCCCCTCAGCCCCCACGGTGATTCCGTGATGGTGCAGACAGGGCGGGGCGTTCGGGTGAGCAGGGGTATGATGCGCAAGATGAGCGCACAGTGTGGAGGGAACAACTAAATGGCAGAAGAGCGCTACACAACCATCGCCGCAATTGATATCGGCACATCAAAGGTGTCGTGCGCCATCGCACACATCGGCGGTGAGAACGGCTCCATCAGCGTTATTGGTAAGGGGACCTACCCGAACCAGGGGATGCGTAAGGGCGTAGTCACCGATATCGAGAAGACGGGGGCTGCCATTCGTGCCGCCGTTGATGCCGCCGAGCGCCTCTCCGGCTATCACATTGAACACGCCACCATCACCATCTCTGGTAACCACGTGCTTGGGGTGAACACGAGCGGTCAAGTTGCCGTCGCCAACCCTGATCGTGAGATTCGCGATGACGATGTGGACCGCGTCCTTGAGGTTTGCCGAGCGATTGAGGTTCCGAACTCGCGAATGCTGCTTAACGTGTTGCCATCGTCGTACATCGTTGACGGGCAAGAGGGGATTCAGCAGCCTCGTGGCATGATCGCCTACCGACTTGAGGCGCGCGCACACCTGATTACCGCCGGCAGCACCGCTGTGCAGAACCTTGAGAAGTGCGTGCAGGCAGCGGGCATCGCCGTCGATGACTATGTGCCGGCGTCGCTTGCCGCCGCAGAGCTCACACTCACCGAAACTGAGCGCGAGCTCGGGACGGTCCTCGTCGATCTTGGTGCAGAGACCTGCGACATCGCGATCTTCCATCAGAACGCTGTTGTCTATACAGCGGTCCTCCCGATTGGTGGCGCATTCATTACGCGCGACGTCGCAATCGGCCTCAAGACGAGCCTGCTCGCCGCAGAAGAGTTGAAGATGTCGTACGGCACGTGCGATCCGCGCACCGCGAGTGACGCCGAGCAGTACAACGTTCCAGACGAACCAGCGGGCCGTCGCATTGGTCGACTTGAGCTCGCCCGAATCATTGAGCCGCGCATGAGCGAGATCTTTGAACTGATCGCTGGCGTGATCGCCAGCGCCGGTCCAGAGGTGACTAGCGCCGGCGTCGTCCTCACGGGTGGCGGCTCGCAGTTAGAGGGTGTTGAAGCCCTTGGGCGCGAGATCCTGAAGGCGCCAGTGCGCGTCGCTTCGCCAACTGGCCCACTCCTTGGGATCCTCGACGAGTTCCGCGGGCCAGGACAGGCAGCCGTGCTCGGCCTCTTCTCGTGGGTCGCCCGCGGGCTTGATGAGGCGGGGATCGCTGAAGAGCCAGCCGCAGGGTTGCCCGGGCGCATCGTCGGCGGATTCCGCAACCTGATCGGGCGCATTCGGGGGTAGCCCAACCGGCCGCGAAGAGCGGGCGAGGCGCTGCTACACTTCGCGGGATCGGCGGGAGGGCGTCGTCTAAACGGGGCTAGCCCCGGGCGACGCAGAGTCGGGGCAACAGGTCCGGAGGGCATGGAGTCGATGGCAGCGCAGACCGAGAATTTCGCGCTTATTCGCGTCGTTGGTGTCGGCGGCGCAGGATCCAACGCCGTCAATCGCATGATTCGTGCCGAGCTCCTCGGCGTGGAATTCATTGCCGTGAACACCGATGCCCAGGCGCTGGTGAAGTCCCACGCCCCAACACGTATCCGCATCGGTGATGGAATCTCTCGCGGCCTCGGTGCCGGCGGCGACTCGGCCGTAGGCGAGCGCGCCGCGCAGGAAGACATTGAGAATCTTCGCGCCGCACTTGAAGGCTCTGACCTCGTCTTTGTGACCGCTGGCATGGGCGGCGGCACCGGCTCAGGCGCAGCTCCTGTTGTTGCCAAGATTGCCAAGGAGATCGGCGCTCTCACCATCGGCATCGTCACGAAGCCGTTCGTCTTCGAAGGGAAGCGACGCGCTGCGGTCGCCGAGGCTGCCGTGAACGAACTGCGCAAGCATGTTGACACCCTCATCGTTATTCCGAACGAGCGACTCCTGAGTGTCGTAAGCCGACAGACTTCGATGGAAGACTCGTTCCGCATCGCCGATGACGTACTCCGCCAGGCGGTTAAGGGCGTCAGCGATGTCATCACGGTGCCTGGCATCATCAACCTTGACTTCGCCGACGTGCGCTCGATCATGCGCGACGCTGGCTCCGCACTCATGGGCATCGGTCGTGCCAGCGGCGAGAACCGCGCGACCTCTGCCGCTGAGATCGCGATCGCCTCACCGCTCCTCGAAGTTGACATTCAGGGCGCCACTGGCGTGCTGATCAACGTCGCCGCGTCGGCCACCGTCACACTCCATGAAGTCAACGAGGCGATCAACCACATCACGGCCCGCGCCGACGACGAGGCGAACATCATCTTCGGTACCTCGCTCGACGAGTCGCTCGGCGATGAGATTCAGATCACCGTGATCGCTACCGGCTTCTCGGCTGATCGACAGGGCGCGGCCTCGAGCCCACGCGCCCCGTACCGAGCCGCAGAGAGTGGCGCATGGAGCCTTCGTGGCGATGGCGTGGCTGTGCAGGAGGCACCGGTATCGAGCTTCACCTATACGCCGGCACCAGCGCCTGAGCCGTCCCCAGTTGCCATTGAAGACGCTGCCGACGAGCCAGCTCCAGTAGTCGCCCCCCAGCCGGAGGAGGTTGATTCGGGCGATCTCGAGATCCCAGCGTTCCTCCGGCCGCGCAAGCGCATCTTCTAGTTGCTGGGGGTAACCCCAGACGATGCTGAGCGCCGCTGAACTCACCACCCGCTATCGCAAACTCCTTGAGCGCGTGCGCGCGGCCGGTCCTGCCGAACTGATGGTGGTCACGAAGGGTGTTGCCGCCGAGCAGATCGCCGTCGTCGTCGACGCTGGATGCACCCTCTTCGGTGAAAATCGCGTGCAAGAGCTCGAAGCGAAGCGCGTCGCCGTTACCGCTCTGCGACCTGCGGCGAACCTCACCTGGGTGTTGATCGGCCCGCTGCAGTCCAACAAGGCGCGACGCGCGCTGGAGGTTGCCGACCGCATCGCGACGATTGGGAACGTTGACCTCCTAGAGCGCATCGCCGCACTCGCGACCGAGCAAGCTAAGCCGATCGAAATCGCGCTCCAGGTGAACGTGGATGAAGATCCAGCGAAATCGGGCTTCACCCCCGAGGGCCTGCGCGCGGCACTTCCCGCCATCTCCGCCATTGTCAGCGGCGCACCGATCACCCTGGCCGGGCTCTTCACGGTGGGGAGGCTCACCGCAGGCGGGGAGGCGGCACGCCCAACCTTTGCCCAGTTCCGAACGCTGGCAGCACAAGTTGACGCGGACGCTCAGGCGCTCGGCGTACACCTGGGACCACTGCGTTCGGCGGGAATGAGCGGCGACTTTGAGGTGGCGATCAGCGAGGGCTCCACCGAGGTGCGGTTGGGGAGCGCGCTCTTTGGGCCGCGCGGGTAGGCTGTAGGTATGAGCACGTCAGCGATCGTTGGTCTCGTTTTCCAGACCCTTTGGTGGGTGATTCTGGGGCGCGTGCTTCTCTCGTGGTTTGATCCCTCTGGCAACTATCGGATCTCGCGAATCATCTACGACATGAGCGAGCCGATCCTTGCCCCAGCCCGGCGCATCCTGCCAACGTTTGGTGGCGTGGACTGGTCGCCGCTCGTCACGATGATCGTGCTGAATCTGCTTGAGAACTTCATCCTCAGGAGTCTGGCTGGCTGAACCTAGTAGAATCTGCGCACGAGGGCGATTAGCTCAGTTGGTTAGAGCGCACGGTTCACATCCGTGAGGTCACTGGTTCGAGTCCAGTATCGCCCACCATTGTTGCAGCGCTACTAGCCGCTCTTCGCCATCCTTCGCAGCACCGCTGGCATGATCCCGCCATTGCGGTAGGTGTTTACCTCGTTTGGGCCATCAAGGCGTACGAGTGCTGAGAACTCTTTTGCAGGGCCGGTTGGAGCATCGCTGCTGTCGACGGGCTGAGCACTGATGCGAATCTCTGAGCGTGCGGTGCAGCTGCCGATGCCGGCGATATCGAAGCGTTCTGTGCCGGTGAGGCCGAGTGACTCAGCGCTTTCGCCAGGCAGGAACTGGAGCGGCAGAACGCCCATGCCGATCAGGTTGGAACGGTGGATGCGCTCGTAGGACTGTGCGATCACGGCGCGCACGCCGAGCATGCGTGTGCCCTTTGCAGCCCAGTCTCGCGACGAGCCTGATCCGTACTCCTTGCCGGCGAGGATGATCAGGTCGGTTCCGTCGCCCTGATAGCGCGCTGCGGCATCGGCGACGGCGAGGATCTCGCC
>Ga0214917_10003007_pt1 | contig 19976 bp, 35 predicted proteins | sample LL_1208_BB_MetaG_FD_177983 | JGI IMG/M metagenome (GOLD analysis project Ga0214917, IMG submission 177983) | Freshwater microbial communities from Lake Lanier, Atlanta, Georgia, United States - LL_1208_BB | ecosystem: Environmental > Aquatic > Freshwater > Lake | place: USA: Georgia | collected...
ACGAAGTATGGCTGTATGCGGTGAACTCGGATACGACCGACCGCAAACTCACGATCGAGTTCGGCGGTACTTCGTCGCCTGACGATCTCATCGAGCAGACGATCACTGCCGAGTCTGGTCTGCTGCTCGTCGTCGCAGGTCTCATCATCGTCGGCAACGCTACGCCGCTTGTCGTGCGTGCGTTCGCCGCTACTGCGAATGTCGTGATGGTCGGCGGTTATGTGAACCGCATCACCGCATAAGGTTCGCTGTATGCGTTTCGGTGAGCGTTCACGCTCAGGCACATCAGTATCAGGGTGGACAAAGCGTTCTGCCGCAGGTACGGGCTACGGTGTGGCGACGGGTGGTACTTCGTCGTCTATCACGGTGGGTGGTGTGAACTACACGCTTCTCACTTTCACATCTAGTTCAACGCTGACGGTGACGAAGGCTGGACTGTTTGATGTTCTGGTCGTCGGCGGCGGTGGTAATGGTGGTATCAACGGCGGTAACGATGCGTCTGGCGGTGGTGGCGGTGCTGGCGGTGTTGCCCAACAGACCATCTACCTTGACGCAAACGCAACCGTGACTATTGGTGCTGGTGCATCACAAGACCGAAAGAACGGTGCATCAAGTGTCGTTGGTGATGTTGCTGGTGTTGGTGGCGGATACGGCGGCACAAGTGATAACTCAAACCCGAAGTTCGGCAATGTTGGCGGCTCTGGCGGCGGCGGCTCTTATGGTTCAACCGCCAACGCTGGTTCGGCAGGAACGACTAATCAAGGCAACTCTGGTGGCAACGGTGCTGGAAGTGATGTGAATAATAACTCTGGTGGCGGTGGTGGCGGTGCTGGTGGCGCAGGTAGCAACGGAGTTAGCACAACGGGCGGTGCTGGTGGCGCAGGCGAAGACATCTCAGCGTGGCTAGGTCAGACTGCTGGAACGACGCTGGTTGGCGGCGGTGGCGGTGGTTGCGGTACGGGTACTGCTGGTGCGGCTGGCACGGGTGGCGGCGGTATCGGCGGAAGGGTTGGCGTTACGAATGCTGGCAGCGGAACAGCCAACAAAGGTGGCGGTGGCGGTGGCGGTGGAAATGGTAGCAACGCAGGTCAAGGCGGTTCTGGTGTCTGCTATGTGAGGTTCAAGGTATGACTTATCACAACGCTCACGCCGCATTAGTTGATGACCAAGGCATCGTTCGCAATGTCATTGTTATTCCTTATCTGAATGATGACGATGCGGAGATTACTGCGTACTGCAATAGCATCGGCTTGGCTGGTCGTTGGCTAGATACTTCGTACACGGGTTCTCGTCGTGGCAAGTACGCAGGTATCGGTGACTTCTATGATGCGGTGAATGATGTGTTCGTTTCACCTGCCACCGAAGTAGCCGAACCGCTACCAGAGTAGAAAGAGATCGACGATGAACGAACAGACGAAACAGATGCTGCTCTCATACGCACGCAGCGCAGTGTGCGCAGTCGCAGCGGTCGCAGCGACAGGGAACTACGACATCGACGATCTGGCGAAGGCAGCAGTCGCAGCACTCATACCGCCGCTGCTCAGGTGGGCGAACAGCGGCGACAAGGCATTCGGGCGTGGTGCATGAAAGCACGCCGATACACAGGCACTGCTGACGGCGTAGCCGCTGGTCGCAGGGCTGGCATGACTGCGTTCATCAGAGAGATCGAGACACGCAGCGACGGTGCGCTGTGGAATAACGGCGACTTCGTGGTGCGTCAGATGCGTGGCAAAGAGTCGCTGAGCGTTCATGCGACGGGTCGTGCAGTCGATCTGTCGTACCGCTATGTGCGTAGCACAGGTAAGGGTGATGCGACTCGTGGCATTCCCGAAGGCGGCAGGAAGCAGGCGATCTGGTGGTCTCGTCTGCTCATCATCAACGCCGACCTGCTCGGCATCGAACTGATTCTCGACTACTTCCCTGAGCCGTATGGTCGTGGCTGGCGGTGCGATCGTCGTGACTGGGTGAAGTACGAAGTGCCGACGCTGGCAGGCGCACCGAAAGGCGACTGGCTGCACATCGAACTGTCACCGAGCATGGCTGACGACGCAGCCGCTGTGCGCAGAGCGTTCACAGAAGTAGTGCTTCCCAACTAGCCTGTGATCTATGAGCACACCTGTCGTCGTCGCTCTCATCACGGGTGCGTTCGCAATAGTGGTCGCACTGATTCAGTCGGCACGCCGAGAGAACCGTGACGATCATGCGACGGTCGCAGAGAGTCTGCGTCAGATTCACAAAGATGTTCACCGTGTCGGTCAGAAGGTAGATCGACACATCGAGTGGCACGCCGAAGGGGGCAACAGTGGCAGGTCTAGCCGAGCAGATCAGTAGCGAACCCGTTCAGACGGGTGGTGTGAAGCGGCGGCGTATCTGGCAGATCGCTGCGCAACTCGACGAAGAAGATCGGGCTGCGTTTATCGCCGCATTGAACGACCCGAACACGCCTGCACGCAGCATCATCAGAGCATTGGCGAAGCGTGACATCTCGCTGAGCGAGTCGGTCATCAGCATCTATCGGTCGGGCGGCTATGGCTCGACTCTCTGACGACATCGCCAGCAGCGGCGGCGAGCAGCAGCGCATTGAGTCTGCTCGCCTGCGTCGTGAGCGTGACGCTGCGACGAACGAGAACCTGCGGCTCACGCAGAAGGTGGAAGAGTTGCAGCGTACTCTCGATGTGGTCGAGCGTGTCGAGTCCGCACGGCTCGCACCCGTCGAGTGGCTGACACCGAAGAAGCCCGTGAAGCAGTCGGCTGCGACACTGATGCTGATGCTCTCTGACCTACATCTCGATGAAGTAGTCGAGCCGTCTGAGATCGACGGGCTGAACGCCTACAACCGTGAGATCGCCGTGCTGCGTCTGCGTAAGACGATCGAGAACACGGTGAAACTGTCTCGCCACTATCTCGCTGGCGTGAAGTATGACGGCTGTGTGGTGCTGCTCGGCGGCGACATCTTCTCTGGTGACATTCACGAAGAACTGTCTGAGACGAACGAAGACACGATGCTCGGCTCGCTGCTCTATTGGGCGCAAGAGATCGCATCGGCTCTCGATCTGCTCGCCACAGAGTTCAGGCGTGTTCATGTCGCAGCGGTCGCAGGTAATCACGGGCGCACGACTCGTAAGCCGAGAGCGAAACTGCGTGCTCGCACGAACTTCGACTGGCTGCTGGCGAAGATGCTGGAACGGCATTTCGCTGGCGACAAGCGGCTGACATTCGATGTGCCTGAGTCGAGCGATGTGCTGGTGCGTGTCTATGACTCGGCGCATCTGCTGACGCACGGCGATCAGGCGCACGGCGGTGGCGGCATCGGCGGTATCTATCCACCGATCATGCGGCTGCGAGCACGGAAGGCGCAGCGGTATCTCGCAACGGGTCAGTCGTTCGGCACGCTGTGGCTCGGTCACTGGCATCAGTATCTGCCGTCGCCGTCGCTGATCGTGAACGGGTCGATGAAGGGTGTCGATGAGTACGCCTTCGTGAATAACTTCGGCTACGAGCCGCCGCAGCAGGCTCTCGCTGTGGTCGTACCTGAGAAGGGAATCACGCTGCAAGCACCCGTGTTCTGTGTCGATCGGAAGCGAGAGAAGTGGTGAGCGAGATCGAGCGCACGAGAGTGCTGGTCGTCTGGCATGACGCTCACACGGTGAGCAGCGGCTGGTGCGAACTGTCTGATGTCGATGATGAGCCGTGCAAGGTTGAGACGCTGGGCTGGCTGCTACCTAATCAGAAGGCTGGTCATGTGGTGGTGGTGCAGTCGATCACTGATGATGACGGTCTCGACTCTGTGCTGTGTATTCCTGTGGGCATGGTGCAGTCGGTGTCTGTAATCTGAGCAGCACGCTCGTGTAGTCGCTTCCCCTTCGGCACGCACGGGCTGGTCGGGTCGGGCGCAGCGTGTGCTGCGCTCGGCTCGGCTACTCAGCGCAGGCGTGGGTGCAGCGCACCGCAGGCGCAGTGTGTGGCTGTCGGCGGTATGTCTGCTGCGCACGACCAGCACGCTGACGGTCGCAGCGATTTGCGTTGCGCTCTCGGCACGAAGCCTGTGTCGTGCTGCTGGGTGACATGGCTCATGTGGTCGATCACTCGCTCGAATCTCTGACCGCAGTGCAGGCACTCGTACTTCATCTCATGCACCTGCCTGCTCGGTGACGATGATGTGCCGCTTCGAGAAGTAGCAGCGGCGATACGAGCGTGCGGTGTGTGCATCGAGATACGCCGTCGCTGGTCGATAGATGTCGCTGGCGTAATCCCACATCTGTTCGCCGTCGCTCGTGGTCAGCCCTGTGTCGATGATCTCGATCGGCTGAGCGAACTGCTGCTCGACTGCTGCGGCGAATCGTGCGAGATACTTCTGCGCCGTGCGGTAGGTCTGGTGGCTGGTCGAGTTATCCCAGCAGGTCGGGCGACCGTCGAGCAGCAGTGTCGGCGTGTAGTAGTGGTAGCCGCCACGATGATCGACTGTGATTCTGGCGATGCCGTATGTGCGCTGCATCGTGAGCGTGCCGATGTCTCTGCTCATGTCATTACCAGCCTGTCGGTGTCACATCACCGAAGAACACTTGTCTGATGTGTTCCCATTTCTCATCGCATCGCTGAGTCAGGTATGTGTCGATGCCGTAGTCTCTCTCGTACATCGACAGATCGTTCAGAGTGAGCGAGACCCGATGACGCTGCTGATCACTCGCCCATGTGGGGTGTGCGTTGATGATGCGCCAGCGACGATCGAACAGTTCAGTGATGAAGGTCATTAGCGCACCGCCGATGCTGGCGTGTTGGCATCACCGATGTTCATGCGAAAGATGTCTCGCAGTTCCGCATCTCTGCTCATCGTGCTCTTCATCACTCGGAACTCTGCGCCGTACTTGCACATCTCTGCTGGCAGGTCGCTCAGCGAGTCGGTCACACCGTTGATGTCTTGCACTTCGATCTTGTAGCCCTTCGTCGTTCCGAACTCGACTGCGGCGAGCGCACGAATGCGCTTAACTGCTGCCGACCTGCTGAATCTGTCTGTCATGTCTGTTCCCTTCTCTGTGGTCATACCTACATCATAGCACATCTGGCTAACTATGTCAAATCAGCGAAATGCCTAATAAATAGAGCACTTTCGGGCAGAGTATCCCTGCGACACCCATGTGTGAGCATGAGCGTCACATCACCACCAGAAGGGAACACGAATGACCACCACCGATCTCTACATCATCGAGAAACCGCCGCACGGCTCTCTTGACTGGCTCATGCGACGACACCGAGACGCAGCAGGCAGATGCGTGCTCGGCGCATCAGACGCACCAGCACTGGTCGATGTCTCACCGTTCACGAGCCGTGCCGATCTGTTCCACAGCAAGAGCACCACACCGAAGGTGAGCGAAGGCACTGCTGCGATGCAAGTCGGGAACATTCTCGAACCTGCGCTCGTCGCAGAACTGGGTCGCAGACTCGGTGCGACGATGCACACACCGAACTCGATGTATCAGCGAGATCGCTTCATCGTGTCGCTCGACGCTCTCGCACTCAGCGAAGGCAAGCCAGCGGTCGTCGGTGAAGTGAAGACGACACGCAGGCATCGCATCGAGACGATCGAAGATGTGCCAGCCGACTACCTGTGGCAGTGCTGGGCGCAGATGCTCGTGCTCGACCGACCCGTGTGGCTCATCGTGCTCGACAAAGACATGAGCATCAGCACGCACGAGATACCACGCAACGAAGAAGCACTCGACATCTTGCGTCGTGACTCGCAGGCGTTCTGCACTGCGGTCGATGAGCGTGACGCTCAACTGCTGGCAGACCTGTCGCAGCAGATGACGGTCGAGCAGATCGCAGAACTGTACCGACCACCGCAACCGATCGAGCGTGCGCTGACCGTCGATGAGTATGCGTGGATTCGTGAACTCGCTGACGCACGAGACCTGAAACGGCAGGCAGAGCAGATAGAGCAGGCGGCGAAAGACCACATCGCTCGCATCATGCTCGACGCAGAGATCGCAACATTCGACGGGCGAAAGGTGCTCACATGGCGTGAGCAGGCTGGTCGCTCGTCTCTCGATGTGGCGAGTCTGCGAGAAGCACACCCTGCACTCGTCGCAGAGTTCACTACGCAGGGATCACCGAGCCGTGTGATGCGGCTCTCAAACACGAAGGGGAATACACAATGAGTTTCGACCTGAGCAACTATGTCGATGTGCCGACACGCATCAGACAACTACGAGAGAAGCACCCACACGCAGTGCTGCGACCGTACAACCCTGCCGAGCCGTTCCGCATCGTCGAGATCGGTGGTCGTGAGTTCATCATCTACACAGCCGTGTGCTACCGCACGCCAGACGACCCGATGCCTGCGATCGCAGTCGCAGCAGAGCCTGTCATCGGCTCTTCGTCGTTCACTCGCAACAGCGAAGTGATGAACGCCGAGACTTCGGCGTGGGGCAGGTGCATCATGGCTGCGCTCGCAGTCGATGAGCCGCACATCGCCAGCCGTGAAGAAGTGCAGAATCGTCGCAACGACGACACTGCGAAACTCACCGAGCAGATCGTGCGTGATGTGTTCCCTGAGTCGCAGACCGTCGAGCCGCACCCTGCGGCGCATCAGCCGTCTGGGTCGCAGAAACTCGCTGCGGTGGCATCGGTGAAGCAGCAGAACCTGATCAAGAAACTGAGCCGTGAACGGCAGATCGCTGACCTGCACGCTCATGCGAGCGATGTGCTGAACCGTCAGGTGGATTCGCTGACGACGCTCTCGACGAAGGAAGCGTCGAAGGTGATCGAGTCGCTGATGAACGGCGGCTGAGCGTGGCGTATCGAGAGTTCGAGTCGGCGCAGAGTCTGCTGCGTGAGCAGCAGGCTGCGCAGCGGCTGTCTGCGCACTGGCATGGTCGCATCGTGCCAGCAGAGCAGTACGAGTCGTTCGATCGCAGGCTGCTGAACGATGACGGCACGACTGCTGCGCTCGTCGAGATCAAATGGCGCAACTATCCGATCGAGTTCATGGTCGATCACGGCTATCTGCTCAGCATGAGCAAGGTGAAGTCTCTGCGTGCTCAGGCGAAGCAGCGCAGATGCGTGCCGCTGGTCATGGTCGTGCTCAGCGATGCCGACTTCCTGCTCGATCTCAGAGACGAGACGAGCCAGAGCGTGCGACGGCTGCCGATGAACGACCGCTACTACGATGAGCGCACAGGCGAGACACTGATGCGTGACGAGTGGCTGATCTGTTTCTCGGTCAGCAGATTCATACCGATCGTCGCACTGCCGAGCCTGCTGTGAAGCACTGGCGCAGACTCGCTGCGTGTCTCGGCGCAGACGGCAGCATCTTCTTCCCGACTCAGCGCAAGTTCAGTGCTCGCACATGGCGACCAGCACGAGCGATCTGCGAGACCTGCACGGTGCGTGAAGAGTGTCTGGCTATGGCTCTCGCCGTGCGTGAGACAGAAGACCGCTGGGGTATGTTCGGCGGCATGACACCGAGCGAACGCAGGGTGCATCGACGCACGATACGGCAGCAGCAGCGATGATCGACGCTGACGACCTGCCCGACCCTGAGAGCATCAGTCTCGGTGAACCGCTGAACGAGTCGTATGGTGCGATCTGTGCGATGCTCACCGAGCACATGGTCGATGCCGACAGGCTGAACCGCTGGCTCATCGGGCTGATACTCGTCGCTCTCGACCACACCGATGCGAGCGATGTGCCGCTGGTCGATGCGCTCGAAGTCGTCAGCGAGATGAACTACGCAGACATGGCGATCGCAGGTTTCGATTCGATGAACACGCTGGTCGCAGTCGTGAAGAAAGAGAGAGAGCGTGGCAGACGAAAGAAAGGGTGAATGCGAAGGCAGGCGTGATCGCTGCACGCTCGGTGACGGCTGCCCGAAGTTTGGGCTGCTCGGTCGTCAGTCTCGTGACGGTGCTCGACGAGTGAAAGGCTGCGGCGACCCTGTGGCTCGTGGCAAACGGAATCGTGCGAAGGGTGACGGCAAGGCGAGACGGGCGAGAAAGATGCTCGGCATTGCTGGTGCGAACACTCGTCACGAAGAACTGTGGGGTGGTGCGCTGCGTGTCGAGATCAAGGCTGGTGCTCAGATCGAGCCGATAGCGACCCGATACCGCACTGCTGAGCAGCAGTCTGAGCAGCATCGTGCGCTCGGTGATGTGCGTGCGTTCGTTCTGGTGGCGATGCCTGACGGTGAGAGCGACGGGCTGGCAGTGATGCGGCTCTCGGCGTTCTCGCAGATCATCGCACTGCTGAGAGACACAGGGCATCTCTAAGAAAGGCAAAGGGGAATGAGTATCAGACTGATGACATGGGTGTGGGCGAACTCGCCGTATAGCGGTGAGCGACTGCTGTTGCATCTGGCTCTCGCTGACTTCGCCAACGATGACGGCGTGTGCTTCCCGTCGCACGGCACGCTGGCGAAGAAGGCACGATGCTCGACAGGGTGGGTGAGACAGACGATCAAGCAGATGATCGCAGACTCGCTCATCGAGATCGTCGAGCCTGCTGGTCAAGGTCGTGGCAAGGTGGGCAGATACCGACTATTGAAAGGCGACACTGAGTGTGACCTTTCTCAGTCGTTAGATGACACTGTGGCATCAGTTAGGTCGCATTCTGACGCTTCCGTGTCCTATGTACTGAACCGTCATGAATCATCAAATACAGACATCAAGTTTGAGCAACTGTGGAAGTCTTATCCACGCAAGACGGCGAAAGGGGCTGCACGCCGTGCGTTTGACCGTGTGATGCGTAGCAACAATGCGCCGACTCTCGATGAGATGATCGCAGCGGTCGAGCGATACGCAGCGCAGTTCACCACAGGCAAGATCGAGATGACCTACTGCGCACATCTCGCCACATGGCTAAACGGCGAACGGTGGTCAGATGAGATCACCGTCGAGCCAGAGCCAGCATCACCGCAGCCGCAGGTATCCGCCGAGATACGCACCGCAGAGAATCTCGCTGCCGCATTCGTTCACACCCGTCGCAGCGAAGCCGACCTAGTAGAGTCGGTCGCACCGTATTCGCCTGCTGCACAGACCGCAGCACTCGCACTCTTCCGAGCCATGAAAGCAGGCACGCCGTGACCAGACTCTCAGCATTCGCATTCACTCTCATCATCTCGCTGCTCGGTGTCACCGCCGCACAGTCATACGGCGATCACCAGATCGCTGACATTCCGCCCACGACTGGCAGCACGGTGACATCGAGCAGCACCCTGCCGAGCACCACCACGACGAGCACCGTGCCTGTTCCCCCTGACGCACGATGCCCGATGTGGTGGTCGCTCGCACGCAGCGTCGGCTTCACCGATGAGCAGATGCCGACACTCGACCGCATCATGTTCGTCGAGAGCAGATGCGACGAGACGCAACTGAACGCCACCGACCCGAACGGCGGCAGCATCTCGCTCACGCAGATCAACCGTTTCTGGTGTCTGCCGTCTCGCTACTATCCGTCTGGCTATTTGCAAGCAGTCGGTGTGCTCACGACCTGCGACGATCTCTGGCAGCCTGAGATCAACTTGCGTGCTGCGCTCGCTCTCGTCGAATACAGTCGCAGCGTCGGTCTCGACGACTGGAATCAGTGGGCGTGGCTCTGAGATGTCGCCACAGCGTTTCTCGTGCGATGTGGTGCGTCATCTGCGTCGATTCGGGTGCTCGCTGGGGTCGCCGTGTCGGGCTGCTCTCAGAGCATCAGCCAGAACTAGCAGGCATCTGAATAATGCGTATTTGCTAGGGAAACAGTCGATTTGCACTATCTAGCCAGATGTGTGCTATGATGAAGTCAGCGCATCACGAAGGGTGATGCCACAGACAAAGGGGATACAGAGACATGAAGGCAAGCATCAACTACTTCACAGACAGGGAACAGGCGTTCAGCATCGTCGGATCACTGACACGATTCGAAGGCACGCTCGTCACCAGCGAACCGAACATGGTGCTCGAAGGCAGCACACTTCGATTCGACGGCACAAAGCAGCGCACATGGGTCGGTCGATTCATCTTCGATGATGCAGGCAACCTGTTCTACGCAGCAGCACGCAAGAAGAACTTCGTGCGCATCACTGGCAAGTTCGACTCTCTGTTGGTCGCAAAGGCAGGTGCGTGACCATGACGCTCACCGAACTGATCGACCGACTCACCGCCATACAGGAAGAGCACGGCGACATCGAAGTGCTGGCAGCGTTCCAGCCGAACTACCCACTCATCACCGATGTGCAGGCGATCACCACCGTGATATCAGGCGACGAAACGACTCTCTACATCGCAGTCGGTGACGGCGACAACTACGGCAGCAAGAACCTGTGGGCAGATGACGAGATCGAAGTCTGCGCCGAATGCGAATCAGACGACTGCGAGTGCGACGATGAATGACGCAGCAGCACAGGTCGCAGCAGCGATCGAGACGCACGGCGCACCGAAGTGGGTGACGGTCGTGCCGATGAGCGTGCGCCGACAGGTCGCATCAGACATCAAGGCGCAACTGCTCGCCACTGCACGAGTCAGCGAAGGCTGGTCACGGCAGAGCGACGGCAGGCTCGTGTTCGGCAGGCTCGACGCACGAGAGACGCTGCGCCAGTGGGCGACACAGAACATCTTCGCCGTGCTCACCGTGCGAGAGATCGCAGAGCAGGCAGGTGTGCCGCAGTCGGCGGTGCGCACGATGATCTCTGAGCGTGGCGACATCTTCCGTAAGAGCGACGGGCGCACCTACGAAGTGCGTGACCCGAACGCAGACCGACAGGCAGACAAGCGATGAGCAGCCTGCCGATGATCGTGATACCTGACGATGCTGCGGCTCGCATTCGTGCGACGGTTCAGCGCAAGCAAGACGAGATGCACGAAGCACTGCGCAAGAGCGCAGCAGAGCGCATCGCCAGCGGCATCACAGTCAGCGACCCGAAGCAGGTCGTCGTGATCCGCACCGCATCAGATGCCCACCGCACCGAAGTCGCCACCGCCGCCAGCGATGTCTATTACGGCTTCTTCGACGGCGAGCAGAAGATCGACTGGCAGTCATTCTTCGACCGACTCGAACAGTACGGCTTCTGCGTCGAGACGATCGACTCGCTAGCCGCACGCAAGGTGCAGCGTTATGTGCGCAGACTGCGAGACGAAGAGCAGTGAGCATCAAACTGTTTCATGGCGACTGTCTAGAAGTCATGTCGCATCTCGACATCGACTACACGAACACGGTGCTGGTCAGTGATCCGCCGTTCAACATTGGCTATCACTACAACGAATACAACGATGCGATGCACGAAGATGATTACTACACGATGCTGCACGATGTGTTCGGTCAGCACAGTCATGTGATGATTCACTATCCCGAATCGCTCTACAAGCATTCGTTCACGATCGGCAGATTCCCTGAGCGAGTCGTCAGTTGGGTTTACAACTCGAACACACCACGACAGCATCGAGACATCGCATTCTTCGGCATCAAACCTGACTTCTCACGCATCGGTCAGCCGTACAAGAATCCCACAGATAAACGCATCGCCAAACGAATCGCAGAAGGCAAACAGGCGAAACTCTACGACTGGTGGAATGTGAATCAAGTCAAGAATGTCAGCACAGACAAGACAGCGCACCCGTGTCAGATGCCATACGAAGTGATGAGACGCATTATCGGCGTACTACCCGAATCAGTGACGATTCTCGACCCGTTCATGGGTAGCGGCACGACAGGCATGGCTTGTATCGAACTCAACAGAGCATTCATAGGTATCGAAGTCGATGAAACCTATTTCAGAATCGCAGACGAGCGTCTGCGCATCGCACAGATCGCATCGGCAACCGCCGATACGAATACCACACACAAAGGGGATACACCGAAATGACCACGAAGAATCGGCGCATTGAAGCTGACCTGCTCACGACCGAGCAGCCAGTGCGCAGCGACTACGCACTGATGCAGGTGACACTGACGCTCGCCGTCGAAACCTATCTCTGCGACGAGCACAGCGAGCAGGCACACGAAGCAGCGATCGAAGATGTGCTCGAACGCTTCGAGCCGCTAATCATCGAGTCCGAGATGATCGGCTCGCAGATCATCGTGCTGCACAGCGAGTTCACGCCACTCGGTCTCACGAAGCAGGTGCGCCCGTGAGCACATGGTCTGACGCATTCTCGCTCATCTGCATAGCGATCGCATTCTTCTGCGCAGGCAGACTCTGGGGCTACGAGTCTCAGTGGAAGGAAGAAGAACAGCGTGCGGCACGCCGCCGTGCGCATCGACACTCAACGAAAGAGAGACACTAGACATGAGCAGAGAAACACTGAGCCACCTGAACACACAGGTGCTGATCGGATTCACCGAGAAGCGTGGCATGGCGTGGCACTACAAGAAAGACGAGCAGGCTGCCGAACCGAATCACTACACGGGTGCGATACCCGTCGCAGATGTGCAGCGCAGACTCTTCTCGTGGCACGCAGTAGCGATGCCGATGCACATCACCGCACCAGACGGCACACGGTACGAAGTGCCGAACCGTCAGGCGATCGTGCGTGACGACTCGTGGCAGGTGCTCGGCGTACCGTCGAAGGCGTATCAGCCGCATCAGTACGACGAATGGCTGCTCACGCAGGTGGCGAACCTGCTCGACGACGATCTCAGCATCGGGTCGGCTGGTCTGCTGAAAGGCGGCGCAGTCGCATGGGTGCAGGTCGAGATGCCTGAGAACCTGACGGCGGCAGGGGTCGAGTTCAGACCGCACCTGCTCGCCACGACATCGTTCAACGGCGAGATCGCCACGCTCTACAAGCGCACCTGCACGGTCGTCGTCTGCGACAACACCCGTGCGAAGGCTCTGAGCGAGAACAGCAACGAGATCAGGGTGAAGCACACGAGCCAGTCGCTGCTGCGTCTCGCTGACGCACGGCAGGCTCTCGACATCGTGCATCATCTCGGTGATGACTTCGCCGCAGAGATCGAGAAACTGATGAGCGTGAAGGTAAGCGACCGCAACTTCGACCGCTTTCTGAGCGTGCTCGCACCGTCAGACGACCGTGAGAGCCGCCAGTCGCAGACCCGTGCAGAGAACTTGCGCAACACGCTGCGCCAGATGTGGCAGACCGACATCAGGTGCGCACCGTTCAGGGGTACGGCGTTCGGTGCGGTGCAGACGGTGAACACATGGCGGCAGCACATCAAGCCGACACGCAACGGGCGCAGCATGATCGAGCGCACGATGCTCGACACGCTCACAGGTGTCACCGAACTCGAAGATCGGCAGGTCGCTGAAATGGTGCTGGCGGTCGCACGATGACTAGGCTCACCGTCTCTGAGATAGGGGTAAGTGGTGCGAGACATAGACCTAGCGAACGCAATACACTTTCTGTCACGCATCTCGGTGGGTCGGCTCGACGAAGAGAAACTGATCGACACCGTAGATGCTCTACGGAAGGAACTGGAACGCAGACGACATGAGCGACGGCAACGAAAGAATGGCTGAACTCATCGAGTGGCAGGCACGCTGCTCAGATGCGCAGAACAGCATCGAGCGTCTGCGTGAAGAGCGTGACGCACTGCTCACCACGATCGTCTCATACGGTCAGCGTGAAGATGCTCTCATCGAGCGTGTCACCGAACTCGAAGCGACCGTGCAGCGTATGTCGCAAGAGATCGCACGCCACAGGGCTGACGGCGAACTGTACCCGTGAACGCTCTCGATGTCGTCGTCGTCATCTGGCTCGCCTGCGCTTTGGTGCTCATCGTGACGGTCGATAGGTTCACCCGATGATCGTGCGCTGCATGACCTGTCAGCATCTCGTCGTCGGTGCGAGAAATGCGACGGTCGGCTGCGTCTGCGACCCTGACGCACCGACATGGCTGGCGATCGTGAACGATGAGCGCATCATCGGCGGCACATACCGCTACTACATACCGCTTCACCAGCCGTCTGACGACTGATGCCGCTGCTCACACAGAACAGCGAACTACGACCGCATCTGATCTGGAACTGGTCGATACCAGCACTCACAGCGAAACTCGCTGACGGCAGACGCATCAGCACCTGCCCGTCAGCAGGCATCTGCGCACAACTCTGCTACGCACGCAACGGCACATACCTGTTCTCAAATGTGCTTGCAGCACACACACGCAACCTACAACTCGTGATCGACGACCGAGACGAGTGGCGCAGACAGATGATCTGCGAACTCGGCGAATCACGATTCACGAAGAGCAGACCGCCGAGAGTGCTGCCGATCGAGCGTCACGACATCGCAGACGACTGGCTGCGCACATGGGCAGACACAGGCGCACCAGCGATACGCATACACGATGCAGGCGACTTCTTCGCAGACTGGTATCTGCACATCTGGCTCGACATCGCCCGTGCAAATCCAAGACTGCTCTTCTACGCCTACACGAAAGAAATCACCATGCTGCGCAGCGTCACCGATCTGCCGCAGAACTTCCGATGGCTCGCCAGCACGGGCGGCACGCAAGACCACCTAATCACAGACGACCAGCGGCACGCCGATGTATTCCCCACAGACGAAGCACTGACCGCCGCAGGGTACACGAGCCAAGACGCATCAGACCTGCTGTGCGTGCTACTGCCGACGACTCGCATCGGGATACCAGCGAACCGAATCAAACACTTCACTCGACGCATGGCAGGTCGCACATTCAGCGAGATTCAGCGCACCCTGCACACCTAGACTCTGCTGCATGACAGAGAAGGAACTGGATACTCAAACGATCGGCATTGACTCGATCACACCGCACCCGAAGAATGTGCGGCAGGGTGACATCGGTGCGATTTCAGAGTCGTTGAAGGCGCACGGTCAGTATCGGGCGATCGTCGTGCAGCGCAGCACGGGTCACATTCTGGCTGGTAATCACACATGGAAGGCGGCGAAGGCTCTCGGCTGGAAGAAGATCAGCGCACACTTCATCGACTGTGATGATGAGCAGGCGATGCGCATACTGCTCGCAGACAACCGTGCGAACGATCTCGCTTCGTATGACGACAGCAGCCTGCTCGCCGTATTACAGGAACTAGCAACAACAGCAGCATCGCTCGAAGGCACGCTCTACTCAACCGATGACATCGACGACATAGGCAAACGCATCATCACCCCATTGAACATCGACCTATCTGATGCGTTCGGCAGCCTGCCGACTGGCGACAGGGCAGACGCAACACAGATGACATTCACACTTACACTCGATCAAGCAGAACAGGTAAGGGAAGCGATCGCAGCAGCGAAGAAGAAACATGACTTCACCGACAGCGATAACAACAACTCAAACGGCAACGCACTATGGGCGATCTGCGATGAATGGCAGCGCAGTGTCGGCTAAGAACCTTCGAGTCGACCCGATCGACTCATCATCAGCCAGAGCGTTTGTAAAGAAACACCACTATTCAGGCAAAGTCGTCAACAACTCAGTCCTGCACTTCGGCGTGTTCTGGAACAACAAATTAGAAGGCGTCATGCAGTTCGGTAATCCGATCGACAAATCAAAGACAATCGGACTGGTACATGGCACAGCATGGAACGGTTTCCTAGAACTGAATCGCATGGCATTCAGCGATAACCTGCCACGCAACAGCGAGAGCAGAGCACTTGCGGTCGCATTCCGCCTAATCAAGAAACACGCACCCCACATTGAATGGGTCTTATCTTATGCAGATGCGACACAATGCGGCGATGGAACGATCTATCGTGCGGCAGGTTTCAAACTGATTGGTGTGAAAGTGAACACCGATTTGTTTCGAATGCCAGACGGCGAAGTCATTCACAAACTGAACTTTCAGGCATCAGCAGGTGGGCAAGGGCAAAACAGCATAAAGCATCGCTATCAACGCAAAGGCACTGAATCTGGCGGCAGATTCCTTAACCGAATAGGCGCAAAGAAACTCACAGGCTTTCAAATCAGATACTTCTACCCGCTTCACGAAGATGCATTACAACGGCTCGCTGTTCCGATTCTGCCTTTCAGCGCACTCGATGAACTCAACGCACGCATGTATCGTGGGAAGAACTACAAGCGATCTGGCGGTGGAAGTGCTGATAGTGGCACGCTCATCATTCCTGATGAGAAGCGGCGGTGCAAATCCGACCCCACTGCTCGATCGACACCGCACTTATGACCATACGCAGACCGTGCATCAACTGCGGCAACCTGACGATACGCACGACGAGATGCGAAACCTGTCAGCCAATACACGACTCGCTCTACGACGCTGAGTATCGACGCATCGCACACATCATCAGAGCCACCGCCGTCACCTGCCACATCTGCGGCGAAGGCGCACGACCAGACGACCCGTTCACCGCAGACCACATCAGACCACGAGACCCGACATCGCCACTTGCCGCAGCCCACAGATCATGCAACACACGCAAGAGCAACCGACCCAACTGGCGACAGCGATGACCCCACCCTGCATCTGCACCCGACTGAGCGACCCGACCTGCGAATCAAGCGACGACGACTGACCGCCGCCCCCCCTGCCCCCTGCCGATGCGTTTTCTTGCTAGCCAAGCCGCCGCCTGAAATCTGCGGAGACTGCCGTTCAGTTCAGCGTATAATCGTGCTTTTCGAGAGAGAGCCGAAACGAGAGAGACCCCCTATGAACACGCAGCAGACGGCATCTGGTGAGCAGGCGTGGCATGGGTGGTAAAGGCTCAGGCAGGCGACCGAAACCTGTCGAGCAGAAACGCAGACTCGGGAATCTCGGCGGCAGGAAGTTGCCGAGCCACGCTGAGATCATCGCTCTGCCGTCTCTGGTGAGCGAGATGCCTGAGCCGCATCGCCCACTCGGTCAGCACGGCAAGGAACTATGGCAGCGCATCTGGTCGTCAGGTGCTGCGTGGCTGCGACCTGCTCTCGACGGTGACATCGTGCTCATGGCGTGCGAGATGACTGACGAGCGCACGGTGCTCAGGCAGATCGTGTTCACACAGTCTGGTGCGTGGCGTGAGCGTCGAGCGTTGCGTGAGATCGACCGCCAGATCACTAGCCTGCTCTCGCAAATCGGTTTCTCACCGACCGACCGTGCGACACTGGGGATAGGGGAACACAAGCAACATGAGTTCGCAAAGATCAGACAGCGCATCGAAGCGAAGCGTGCTGCCGCCAACGAGTAGGTGGCAGCCAGCGTTCTACACGCCACGCATCTCGAAACTGAGCGACGGCGACGAGATCATCAACTTCGCTGCCGAGCACTTCATCGTGCTGAAAGGTTTCAGGGCTGGTGAGCCGCTGCTGTTCACTGCGTGGCAGAAGTGGCTGCTGCGTGCGCTGTTCGAGCGTGATGCCGAGACGCAGCGTCTCAGGTATCGGCGTGCGTTGATTGGTCTGCCACGCAAGCAAGGCAAGTCGCTGATGCTGTCGGCGGTCGCCGTCTATGGGCTGATCACTGGCGAGTCTGGCGCAGAAGTGTATGTGGTCGCTGGTGACAGGCAGCAGGCTCGCATCATCTTCGGTGAAGCGAAGCAGCAGATTCAGATGTCGCCCGTGCTGTCGCAAGAGTGCAAGGTGTATCGAGATGCGATCGAGATGCCACGCTTCGGGTCGATACTGCGTGTGCTCTCGTCAGAGTTCAAGGGTCAGGCTGGTCTGAACCCGTCGCTCGTGCTGTTCGATGAACTGTGGAATCAGAGCACGCCCGATCTCTACGACCAGATGACGCTCGGCTCTGGTGCTCGCATCGAGCCGCTGACGGTGAGCATCACGACCGCTGGCTACGACCTAGACACGGTGGCAGGGCATCTGTATCAGTACGGGAAGAAGTGTGCGGCTGGTGAGATCGACGACCCTTCATTCGGCTTCTGGTGGTGGGAAGCGGCGACCGACTGTGCGCTCGGTGACGAGAAGCAGTGGCGCATCGCCAACCCGAATCTGAGTGAACGGCTGCTCGACATCGACGACATGAGAACCGCTGTGAAGCAGACAGATGAAGCGGCGTTCAGACGGTGGCGGCTGAATCAGTGGGTGAGAGCGCAAGAGTCTTGGCTGCCTGCTGGTGCGTGGGAACAGTGCCGAGATGATCGTGGGCTGCGACACGATCTGCCGATCTGGGTCGGTATCGACATGGCTCTGAAACACGACAGCATCGCTGTGGTCATCGCTCAGCCGCAAGACGATGTGGTGGTGACTCGTGCTCGCATCTGGCAGCCGAGAGACGAAGGCGTTGATGTCGCCGCAGTCGAAGCGCATCTGCGTGCGCTGCACGCCGAGTATCAGGTGCGAGAGTTCGTGTTCGACCCTGCCTACTTTCAGCGATCGGCGGAAGCACTGAGCGATGACGGTTTGCCTATGGTCGAGTTCCCCCAGTCCGCTGCTCGCATGATTCCTGCGTGCGGTCACGCCTACGAGATGATCGTGAACAGGCGTGTGCTGCACGACGGCTCACCGACATACAGCGATCAGGTTCTGTCTGCTGCGCAGCGCATGACCGATCAAGGGTGGCGACTGTCGAAAGGGAAGAGCAAGCGGAAGATAGATGCGTGCATCAGTCTCGTCATGGCTCTCGATCGTGCGACATCACGCATACAGAGCACGAGTGTTGCGCCTAGTATCGTGCAGGTATGGAACTGAACCGCAGCGCACTCAGCACTCTTCTGGAACTAATCGGCGCAAGTCTGCTGGTCATCGGTGTCGGTCTGCTCTCGATTCCCGTCTCATTCATCGTCGGCGGTGTGCTACTGACGCTGTTCGGTGCGAGTCTCGGCAGGTCTGAGCCGTGAGTCTGCTGCGCAGACTCGTCGAGCGTCGTGCTCTACCGACGAGCATCGACCCGTATCAGATCACTGCACGCCCGTTCTACCCTAACTATTCGGGTGAGATCGTCACAGAGACGACCGCATTCGCATCAACCGCCGTGATGTCAGCCGTAGGTCTGCTCGCAGATTCAGTGGCTGCCATGCCACTCGAACTCACCCGTCTGCGTGCAGGTCGCATCGAACGGCTGCCGACACCGAGCGTGCTCATCAGACCGAATCAGACTCAGACGATGTTCGAGTTCGTGCATCAGGTGATGCTGTCGCTCGCACTGTACGGCTGCGCCTACATCTACGCACCACGCAGGGCAGGCGAACTACCAGCAGAGATGCGATGCCTGCACCCGAACCTGATCAAGAACGCCTACATCAGCGATGACGGCAGTGCCTACTATCAGGTCGGCAACACCGAGCATTCGAGCAGCGACCTGAAAGCGATTCACTGGCTGCTGCTACCGAATCAGTTGCGTGGCATCTCGCCGCTGGAAGCACTGCGCAACACGATCGGCACGAGCATCGCTATGGATAGATTCCTAGCGCAGTTCTACGGCGAAGGCGCAACGCCGAGCAGCGTGCTCGAAACAGATGCGACGATCACCGAAGAGCAGGCACGCATTCTGCGTGACACATGGGCAGACGCTCACACTCGCCGCCGCAAGCCTGCGGTGCTCACTGGCGGTCTCAGGTGGAAGTCGGTCACGACGAGCGCAGCCGATATGCAGATGCTCGAACATCGTGAAGCGATCGTGCGTGACATCGCCCGTGCCTACCGCATACCGCTGCACATGATCAACGCATCTGGCGGCAACTCGCAGACCTACCAGAATGTCGAGCAGTCGGGCATCAACTTCGTTCGCTACACGCTGCTGCCGTTCATGCGCCGCATTGAAGATGCGATCAGCGAGATGCTGCCACTCACGCAGAAGGTGCGGTTCAACGCATCAGAGTTCGAGCGTGCAGACCTGACGACTCGTGTGAAGGCGCAGCAGTTGCAGATCATGTCTGGCACGATGACACCGAACGAAGCGAGAGAGCAAGAGAATCGTGAACCGTATGAAGGCGGCGACCAGTTCATTCTCGGTGTCGCTGGCGCACCTATGGCTGGTATCAGCGGCGGCGATCTGCCGACGCTCGGCACTGACTCGATGCCACCAGAGAGATAGCCGTGAAGTCATCAGTCGTTTCAGTGAGCACGACCGCAGTGCTCGTCGTCTCTGCCGACGACAAGAATCGCACCGT
>Ga0214917_10003008_pt1 | contig 19968 bp, 18 predicted proteins | sample LL_1208_BB_MetaG_FD_177983 | JGI IMG/M metagenome (GOLD analysis project Ga0214917, IMG submission 177983) | Freshwater microbial communities from Lake Lanier, Atlanta, Georgia, United States - LL_1208_BB | ecosystem: Environmental > Aquatic > Freshwater > Lake | place: USA: Georgia | collected...
CCCCTGAATGCCATTGAGCACCAGCGCGCCCAGCCCTGGCGGGGCTCTTGGGGGGCACGCTGACCATGGAGTTGCTGTTTGGCCTGCCAGGGCTGGGCGCGCTGGTGCTCAATGGCATTCAGGGGCGCGACCAACCGGTGGTGCTGGCAGGGTTGGTGGTTGCCGCGCTGGCCATCGTCCTGGTCAATGCCCTGACGTCGTTGGCGCTGGCCGCACTCGACCCCCGGCAGAGGTGGCGGGAGTGACGTCAGATCGTCATCCTCTTCTCCGCCAAAGCCGGCTGAGGCGCTGAGCGGTGACATGGCGGCTGGCCGCTCCAGCCCCTCGCCATACAAGCTTCATACCCCCGTCACGTGGTTGCAATTCAGTGTGGTTAACCGCACCGCACGCCATCTTGAGGGAACTGCCTGTTGTTCACGCTCGCCCAGATCTCCGATCCGCATCTCGGCGCTCAGACCTCCTTGTTCCGGAGGAATTTCGATGCGGTGGTGGAGCGTCTTATCGCCGAGCCGCCCGACCTGATCATCGCCACCGGGGATGTCTCACTCGATGGCGCTGACAGCGAGGCGGATATGGCCTTTGCCGCCCAATCCCTCGCGCGGCTGCCGCGCCCCGCACATGCCCTGCCGGGCAATCATGATGTCGGCGATCATCCCGAACGCGCCCCGCGGCAGCCCTGCAACGCAGAACGCCTGGCCAGGTTCCGCCGCCATTTCGGCGCGGATCGGTGGGTGATCGACCATGGCGGTTGGCGGCTGCTGGGTCTTAACACCCAGATTTGCGGCACTGATCCGGCCGAAGAGGCCGCGCAGGCGGGTTTGATTGACGATGCGCTCGCCGGGTTGGGCGAGCGCCGGCTGGCCGTCTTCCTCCACAAGCCGATCTTCACCACGACCCCTGAGGATAGCCTGTTCGATTACTGGTCGGTCCCCCCCTTCGCCCGGGGCCCCTTCCTGCCACTGCTGCAGCACCCGGCTCTGCGGTTGGTGGCCTGCGGCCACCTGCATCTTTTTGCCGAGGCCAGCCATGCCAATGCAAGGATGGTCTGGGCACCCTCAATAGGCTTCATCGTGGCCGAGGCCGAGCAGCCGGGCCTCGCTGGCAGCCGCCCCTGCGGCTATCTGCTGCACCGCTTCCATGCGGATCATGTGGAAACCGAGTTGGTGACGCCACCAGGCATGGAGCGGCCCTTCATCCATGAGGTCCGCGCCGAGGCCTATCCGAATTCCGCGCTGCTCAGCTCCGCCGCCCATGTCGGGTGAGGCCGGCCGGGCAATCCTCATCGAGGGGATTGAGAAGGCATTCGGCAAGACCCGTATCCTGAAGGGCGTCTGCCTCAATTTGCGTGAGGGAGAGTTTCTCTCGCTGGTGGGGCCCTCTGGCTGCGGCAAGACCACCTTGCTGCGCATCATCGCCGGCCTGGAGAGCGCCGATGCGGGCAGCGTGCGTATCGGTGGAAAGGATGTGACGCAGCTGCGCGCCGCCGATCGTGACATCGCCATGGTGTTCCAGAACTACGCGCTCTACCCCCATCTCAGCGTCGCGCAGAACCTTGCGGTGCCGCTGGTGATGCGCCGTCTGTCAAGTCTGGAGCGGGTGCCGTTGCTGCGCCACTTGGTGCCCGGCCATGCCCAGCGCCGCAGCGCAATCAACGCTCAAGTGCAACAAGCGGCCGAAATGCTGCGTCTGGGTCACCTCTTGCACCGCCGCCCCGCCGAACTTTCCGGCGGCCAGCGCCAGCGCGTGGCACTGGGCCGCGCCCTGGTCCGCCAGCCAAGTGCCTTTCTGATGGATGAGCCGCTCTCCAACCTCGATGCTGAACTTCGCGCCGGCACAAGGCGGGAGATTGTCGAGTTGCATCGCCGCGCTGGCGTCACGACCATCTATGTCACGCATGATCAGGTCGAAGCGATGACCATGTCCGATCGCGTGGCCGTGATGATGGAGGGGGAGCTGCTGCAACTCGGCACCCCGCGCGAGGTATATGAAAACCCTGCTGATCTGCGCGTGGCCGGCTTCCTGGGCAGCCCGCGCATCAACACCCTGCCGGTGTGCTCGGCGCCCGACGGTATCCGCCTGGGCGCGCTGCTCCTGCCGCTGCAGGCCGAAGTGGCGCCCGGCGCCGAGTTGACACTGGGCCTGCGCCCCGAAGCCCTGCATCTCGCAGCCGAGGGGCTCGCCGTCCAAATCGAGCATCTGGAGTTTCTGGGGGCCGAGGTTTTGCTGCATGCGCGGCTGGCAGCGCCTGATGCACGGCTGACGGCAAGGCTGCCGATCGCGGTGGCAGCGCAGCTTCAGCGCGGCGATGCGGTTCACCTGCGTGCCGATTGGTCGGCTGCGCTGCTATTCGGCGCCGATGGCGCGCGGATCGCCTCGTCCGCCTCGGAATTGCGCCTCAATGCGTGATAGCGCAGCTCTGGCCGGCGCCGCGCCAGCCACCCGAGCCTCACGTGGCATTGGCGAGGCGGCGGCGGCCTGGGTGCTTTGTGCGCCCGCCGGCCTGGCGCTGTTTGCCCTGCTGCTGGGCCCCAGCGCCGCGCTGCTTGTCCTTTCCTTCAGCGACTGGGAATTGGGCGCGCCGGAACTCGCCTGGATCGGCCTGGGCAATTATGTCGAACTCACCACCGACCCGGTGTTCCGCATCGCGCTGCGCAACACGCTGATCTATGTGGGCGTGGTGATGCCGGCCTCGATCGGGCTCGGCCTTGGCGTGGCATTGCTGGTCGAGGGCGGCAGCCGGCTGCGGGCCACATTTCGCGCAATCTACTTCCTGCCCGTCGTCTCCTTGCTCGTTGCCATGGCGACGGCCTGGCAATATCTGCTGCACCCGACCATCGGCCCGGTGAACCGCTTGCTGGCCTTGCTGGGCATCAGCCCGATCAATTGGCTTGGCTCGTCGGATTGGGTGATGGTCTCGCTGTGCATGATCGGCGTGTGGGAGAATCTCGGCTTCGTCGTGGTGCTCTTCATGGCTGGGCTTACCGCGATCCCTCGTGAGCTTTACGCGGCGGCGGAACTCGATGGCGCGCGCTCGGCGATGGATCGCTTCCGCCTGGTCACCTGGCCGCTGCTTGGCCCCACCACGCTCTTTGTTGTCACCATCACGGCCATACGCTGCCTGCGGGTCTTTGACACGGTGCAGGCGCTGACGCGTGGCGGGCCGAACAACGCCTCACAGGTGCTGCTGCATGCGATGTACCAGGAAGGCTTCAGCTATTTCCGGATCGGCTATTCTGCGGCGATCACCGTTGTCTTCCTCGCCATCGTGCTGCTGCTGATGCTGGTGCAAACGCGCATTCTCGACCGTCGGGTGCATTACTCATGAGGCCGGGCGAAGAGCGCTCCCTGCTGCATGACTTGCCGCGTCTCGCGCTGCTGGGCCTTGGTGCCTGCTTCATCCTGCTACCCTATGTGTGGATGTTTGCGGCATCGCTGAAGCCGGGCAGCGAGATTTTCCGCGATTCACTGACGCTGTGGCCAGAGCGCTTCTATGCCATCGAGAATTACGGCAAAGCCCTCTCCGAAGTGCCGATGCTGCGCTTTCTGTTCAACGGCGCGCTGGTCTGTGCGCTGATTCTGGTCTTTCAGATGCTCTTTGCGGTGCCGGCCGCCTATGCGCTGGCCAAGCTGCGCTGGCGGGGCAGGGAGTTCCTGTTCGGCCTCATTATGCTGGGCCTGCTGATCCCCTATCATGTGCCGGCGCTGCCGCTTTACGTCGTCTTTGCGCGAGCGGGTCTGCTCGACAGCTTCGCCGCCCTGGTGCTGCCTTTTACCATTTCGGTCTTTGGCATCTTCCTGTTCCGCCAGGCCTTCAAATCCTTGCCTGACGAACTGATCCACGCGGCGCGCATGGATGGCATGAGCGAGTTGTCGATTGTCTGGCGGGTCATCATGCCCAATGCTTGGCCAGCCGCCACGGCCTTCGCCACCTTCTCGATCGTCGCCCATTGGAATGACCTGTTCTGGCCGCTGATCGTCGTGCAGTCGCATGCGATGGCCACGCCGGCCCTGGGCGTTCTCTTTTTTCGCGCCGAGGAGGCCGGCAATGATGTCGGCGCCCTCATGGCGGCGGCGGTGATGGTCACCGCGCCGATGATCATCCTGTTTTTGCTCGCCCAGCGCCGCTTCATCCAGGGCATCGCGACCGCGGGCCTCAAGGGTTGACCCCCATTTACAAGGAGAATGACATGACCAAGCTTTCCCGCCGCATGGCCATTGGCGCCACGCTCTCTGCCTCGCTGGCGACGCCGCGCCTGCTGCGTGCGCAGAGTGCCGAAGTCGTTGTGCATTACCCGATGCCGGCCTTCTTCAAGGATGTGATGGAGAAGATCGCCGAGGAATTCGCCCGGGCCCATCCGGGCCTCACCGTGCGCTATCTCGCCCCGGCGCCGAATTACGAGGATGCCGTGCAGCAGGTGCTGCGCCAGGGCGTCGCCGGCGGCCTGCCCGATGTCAGCTTCCAGGGCCTCAACCGCCTGCGCATGCTGAACGAGCGCCGCCTGCCGGTCGATCTGCGCCCCTTCCTGAGCCGCGATGGCGACCCCGCGCCGCGCGGCTGGACGCCCAACCTGCTCGGGCTGGGCCAGGTGCGTGATGTGCAGGCCGGCATGGCCTTCGCCTCCTCCAACCCCATCGTCTATTACAACGCCAATCTGGTGCGCCGCGCCGGTGGCGACCCAGACCAGCTGCCGACCGACTGGAACGCGCTGATCGCCCTCGCTGGCCGCGTCCACGCCCTGGGTGATGGCAATAGCAGCATGCATTTCCGCTGGGGCGGCGATGATTGGATGTTCTCAGCCCTGCTCTATGGCCATGGCGGCCGGATGTTGAGGGAGGATGAGCGCGACGTCGCCTTCAACGGCGCCGAGGGCCTCGCCTCCGTCACCCTGATCGACCGCATGGTGAAGGAGGGCAAGATGCCGGCCTTTACCGTCGATGCCGCCTTGCAGGCCTTCTATGCCGGCAAGATGGGCATCTTCAGCGGCACCACCGCCTATATCGGCTCCATGCAGCGCAGCATCGGCCAGGGCGTGGATCTGCGCACCACACGCATGCCGGTGATCAACGCCGAGAAGGGCCGCCTGCCGACGGGCGGCAACGCGGCGGTGATGCTGACCCGCGATGCGGCGCGGCAGGATGCCGCCTGGAAGTTCATCACCTTCGCCACCGGCCCGCGCGGCCAGGAGTTGATGACGCGCGGCACCGGCTATGTGCCCTGCAACACCATCGCCGCGGCAGATGACCGTTACCTTGGCGGCTTCTATCGCGAAAATCCGCTCTTCCGCCCGGCCATGGAACAGATGCCGATCGCCCAGGCCTGGTACGCCTTCCCCGGCACCAATGGCGTGCGCATCACCGAGGAATTCGTGAACAACATTGCCCGCATCGTCGAGGGCAATGCCACGCCGGAGGTGGCGCTGGCCGACATGGCCACGGGCGTTCGACGGCTGCTGCCGCGCTGATCTCCAGCCGCCGGGCGATGTCACGCCAACGCCATGCAACCGTCATCGTGGCGTCGTCGGGCGGCTGTAACGCCCCGGCTCAACAGAGTTTGAGGCCCTATGAAAATGCGACGGAATGTGCTGTTGATCGTGGTCGATCAATGGCGGGCGGATTTCATGACCAAGCTGGGTGCGAATTTCCTGCGCACCCCCAATCTGGACAGGCTCTGCCAGCAAGGTGTCACCTTCAGCAACCATGTGACGACAACCGTGCCCTGCGGCCCGGCGCGCGCCAGCCTGCTCACCGGGCTTTACCTGATGAATCATCGCGCGGTGCAGAACACCGTGCCGCTCGATGCGCGCCACACCAATCTTGCCAAGCAGTTGCGCCGTATCGGCTATGATCCGGCGCTGATCGGCTACACCACCTCGACACCCGACCCCCGCAGCACCGGCCCGCGCGACCCACGCTTTACCTATCTGGGCGACCTGATGGATGGCTTCCGCAGCGTCGGTGCCTTCGAGCCGACGATGGATGGCTATTTCGGCTGGCTCGCCCAAAAGGGCTACACCCTGCCGGAACGGCGCGAGGATATCTGGCTGCCGGAAGGCGAGGACGCCGCCCCAGGTGCCACCAGCCGCCCGAGCCGTATCCCGGCCGAGTTCTCCGATACGGCCTATTTCACCGAGCGCGCCCTGACCTATCTGAAGGGCGTTGGCCGCAAGCCGTGGTTCCTGCATCTGGGCTATTACCGCCCGCATCCGCCTTTCATTGCCCCCGCGCCCTACCATGCGATGTACAACCCGGCCGATATGCCCCCCCCGGTGCGAGCGGCCGATTGGGCGCATGAGGCCGCACAGCATCCGCTGCTGGATTTCTACCTGCGCGGCATCAGCCAGGGCAGCTTCTTCCATGGCGCCGGCGGCGCGGTGACGGAGCTTGACGAGGCTTCGATCCGCCAGATGCGCGCCACCTATGCCGGTATGATGACCGAGATTGACGATAATCTCGGCAAGGTCTTCGACCATCTCGACGCCACCGGCCAGTGGGATGACACCATGATCATCTTCACCTCCGACCATGGCGAGCAACTCGGCGACCACTGGCTGCTCGGCAAGATCGGCTATTTTGACGAGAGCTTCCGGGTCCCGCTCGTCATCAAGGATGCCGGGGTCTCCCCGCGCGCCGGCGTGGTTGAGACCGCCTTCACCGAGAGCGTTGACGTGATGCCGAGCATTCTCGCCGCGCTGGGCGGAGATATTCCGCGCGCCTGCGACGGTGTCTCGCTGCTGCCCTTGCTCGATGCGCCGGCGCCCACGGATTGGCGCGACCTGCTGCATTACGAATATGACTTCCGCGACATCTTCTACTCGCAGCCGGAAACCGCGCTCGGCCTCTCGATGGATGAGAGCAGCCTCTGCGTGGTGCAGGACGCCGATTATAAATACGTCCACTTCGCCGCCCTGCCGCCGCTCTTTTTCGACCTGCGGGCCGACCCGCAGCAATTCCGCAATCTGGCCGAGGACCCCGCCTATGCATCGCGGGTGAAGGATTATGCCCAGCGCGCGCTGTCCTGGCGGCTGCGCCATGCCGAACGCACGCTCACCGGCTTCCGGGCAGCCCCCGGCGGTCTGCAAGAACGAGGAGTTTCCAAATGATCCCCCGCCGCCCCCTGCTGGCCACGCCGTTTGCCGCCTTGGCCGCCCCTGCCTTTGGGCAGGCCGATAACCGGCCCTCCATCACCATCGCGGTGCAGAAGATCAGCAACACCAACACGCTGGAGCCGCTGCGCGAACAATCCAACGTGGGTGAGCGGATATTCTTCTCTTCCATGTGGGAGGCGCTCATCGGGCGCGACTGGCTGGGCAACCTGGCACCGCAACCCGGCCTCGCCACCAGCTGGCGCCGCATCTCCGATTCCGTTGTCGAACTGTCGCTGCGCCCTGGCGTGCGGTTCCACAATGGCGACGAGATGACCGCCGAGGATGTGGTGTTCTCCTTCGGCCGTGAACGCATGTTCGGCGCCACGCTGGCCACGGCGCAGGGCCGCACCATCCCGATCGGTGAGGGCATGCCCACACCGCGCCCTGGCAAGGAATTGCCGCCGGAGGTGCCCGCCGTCGCACGCCGTGCCTGGCCGGCGCTGGAGCGCGTCGAGGCGGTGGACCGGATGACGGTGCGCTTCCACAACGCCACCCCCGATGTGACGCTGGAGGGCCGTCTTTCGCGCGCAGGCAGCAATATCGTCAGCAAGCGGGGCTATGAGGAGGCCAACACCTGGCTCGAATGGGCGCGCCGCCCTATCACCACGGGCCCGTACAAGGTGGCTGAATTCCGCGCCGATCAGTCGCTCACGCTGGTGGCGCATGATGAGTATTGGGGCGGCCGGCCGCCGCTCAGGCAGATCCGCTTCGTCGAGGTGCCGGAGGTGGCGAGCCGAATCAATGGCCTGCTCAGCGGCGATTATCATTTCGCCTGCGATATTCCGCCCGACCAAATCCCCAATATTGAGCGAAACCGTGCCTTTGAAGTGCAGGGTGGCACCATCCTCAACCACCGTCTCACGGTGTTCGACAAGAATTTTCCCGTGCTGCGCAACCCCCTCGTGCGCCGCGCCTTCACCCATGCCATCGACCGTCAGGCCATCGTGGATGCGCTCTGGGCCGGGCGCACCGTGGTGCCCAAGGGCCTGCAATGGGACTTCTATGGCGAGATGCTCATCCAGGATTGGAGCGTGCCGCGCTTTGATCAGGCCGAGGCCCGACGCCTGCTGCGAGAGGCGAATTACCGCGGCGAGCCCATCCCCTATCGCCTGCTGAACAATTACTACACCAACCAAAACGCCACGGCGCAGGTGCTGGTGGAGATGTGGCGCAGCGTGGGCCTCAATGTGCAGATCGAGATGAAGGAAAACTGGTCCCAGATTCTCGAACGCAGCCCCACCCGTGCCGTGCGCGACTGGTCCAACAGCGCCGCCTTCAATGATCCGGTCTCCTCGCTGGTCAACCAACACGGGCCCAATGGGCAGCAGCAGCAGGTTGGCGAATGGACCAATGAGGAGATGAACCGCCTCTCGGTCGAGTTGGAGACGAGCGTGGACCGCGCCCGCCGCCGTGTCGTGTTCCGCCGTCTGCTCGAAATCACCGAGCGCGAGGACCCTGCCTATACGGTGCTGCACCAGAACGCGACCTTCACCGCCAAGCGCAAGGATATCCGCTGGAAGGCGAGCCCGGCCTTTGCGATGGATTTCCGCCCAGGCAATTACGGGAACTGAACCATGCAACGGCGAGACTTTATGACCGCGGCCGGCCTCGGGCTGGCCGCGCCGGCCCTGGCGCAATCGGATACGCGTCCGAGCCTGACCATCGCCGTGCAGAAGATCAGCAATTCTAACACGCTGGAGACGCCGCGCGAGCAGTCCAATGTCGGCTTTCGGGTCTCCTCACTCTATGCCGAAAGCCTGATCGGCACGGATTGGCTGGGCAATCTGGGGCAGGTGCCGGGCCTGGCCACCGCCTGGCGCCGCATTGACGAGCGCGTGGTGGAGTTCGATTTGCGCGCGGGTGTGCAGATGCATGATGGGCGGATCATGTCCGCCGAGGATGTGGCCTTCTCGCTCGGTGGTGCGCGGTTATTCGGCGGCGCATCGGCGGGCCGTGAACCGCCGGCCGATGCCCTCGCCGTGGCGCGGCGCACCTTTCCCGGCTTCGAGCGGATGGAAGTGGTCCGCCAGGGCGTCGTGCGCTTCGTCAACCGCGTGCCGGATGTCACGCTGGAAGGGCGGATTGCGCAGAATGTGGGCGTGGTGCTGTCGCGCCAGGGCTTTGAGGCGGCCGAGAACTGGCAGGCCTGGGCGCGCCGGCCGATCGGAACCGGCCCCTATCGGGTGGCCGAGTTCCGTCCCGATGTCGCGCTCACCTTCGAGGCCCATGACGCCTATTGGGGCGGCCGCCCGCCTGCCAGGCGCATCCGCTTCAATGAGGTGCCGGAGGTGGCATCGCGCATCAACGCTTTGCTCTCGGGCGAGACGGATTTCGCCACGGATATTCCGCCCGACCAATTGCCCATCATCGAACGCCATGCGCGCTTTGAAGTGGTGGGCAGCGCGGTCAACAACATTCGCGTGCTGGTCTTTGACAAGGGCCACCCGGTGCTGCGCAATCCGCTGGTGCGCCGTGCGCTCACCCATGCGGTCGATCATCGCATGATCATCGATTCGCTCTGGTCCGGCCGGACTGAAATAACGCGCGGGCTGCAACTGGGCTTCTTTGGCGATATGTACATCGCTGACTGGGAAAACCCCCGCTTCGATCCGGCCGAGGCGCGGCGTCTGCTGCGTGAAGCGGGTTATCGCGGCGAGGCGATCCCGTATCGCTGTCTCAACAATTATTACGTCAACCAGACGCCAACAGCCCAGGTGATGGTGGAGATGTGGCGCTCGGTTGGGCTGAACGTCCAACTGCAGATGATGGAGAATTGGAGCCAGGTGCTGGAAACAGGTGCCATGCGCGGCATTCGCGACTGGTCCGTTACCCATGTCTTCAGCGACCCCGTGGGCTCGATGCTGCGCGCCATGGGCCCATTGGGCGAACTCCAACGCGGGCAGGAATGGAGCAATGCCGAGTTCAATCAGCTTTGCACCGCCTTGGAAAGCTCGACCGACCGGGCGCGCCGCCGCGTCGTATTCCGCCGCATGCTGGAGATCATCGAGCGCGAGGACCCCGGCTACATGGTGCTGAATCAGGCGGCCACCTTCATCGCCAAGCGTCGCGATATCCGCTGGCGCCCGGCGCGCGGATGGCCAATGGATTTCAGTGCCGCCAATCTCGGCTTTGGCGGATGAGCCTGGTTCAGATTCGGGGCCTCGCGGTCAGCTTCGCCGGCCAGCCGGCGCTGCGTGGCATTGATCTCGATGTGGCGCCCGGTGAGGCATTGGGCCTCGTGGGCGAGAGTGGTTGTGGCAAATCCGTCACTTGGCTCGCGGCACTCGGCTTGCTGCCGGGCAAGGCGCGCGTCACCGGCAGCGTGCGGCTGGGGGGCATGGAATTGCTGGGTGCGAAGGCCGAAACGCTGGAGCAGGTGCGTGGTGGTCGCATCGCCATGATCTTCCAGGACCCGGCGAGCAGCCTCAATCCGGTGCATCGCATCGGCCGGCAGATCACCGAGGCGCTGTCGCTGCATCAGGGACTGAGCGGCGCGCCCGCGCGCGCCGAGGCCAAGCGGCTGCTTGACGCCGTGGGCATGCCCGACGCCCAGCGCCGCCTCGATGCCTTTCCGCATGAATTATCCGGCGGGCAGAACCAGCGGGTGATGATCGCCATCGCTCTGGCAGGACGGCCGGAAGTTTTGGTGGCCGACGAGCCCACCACCGCGCTTGATGTGACCATCCAGGCGCAAATTCTCGACCTGTTGCAGGGGTTGCGGCGTGAGATGGGCATGGCGCTGGTGCTCATCACCCATGACCTCGGTGTCGTCTCAGAAACCTGCGAGCGGGTGGCGGTGATGTATGCCGGGCGCATCGTCGAGGAAGCGGCCTCCGGCCAGATCTTTGCCCATCCGGCGCATCCTTACACGCAGGGCCTGCTAGGCGCGCTGCCGCCATTGGATGGCGAGCGTCGGCCGCTGATGGCCATTCCCGGCGGCGTGCCTGAGCCATGGGCCATGCCGCCCGGCTGCGCCTTCGCCCCGCGCTGCCCGCATGCGCGCACAGCCTGCCTGCAGGCTGTGCCGGAACTGGCAGATTTGCATATATCGCACCGCGCCGCCTGCATTCTCGCCGCCGATGCGCCGGTGCTGGCATGAGCGTTCTTCTCCAGGCGCGCGATCTGGTGCGGCGTTACAGGATGCGCCGCGGGATCTTTGGCCGGGCGGTGGAACTGCGCGCGGTGGATGGGCTGAGCCTGACCCTGGAGCGCGGCCGCACCCTGGGTCTGGTCGGCGAAAGTGGCTGTGGCAAATCCACCACCGGGCGGCTGGTGCTGGGCCTCGAAGCCCCCGATGCCGGGCAGGTGCAGGTCGATGGCGCGCCCATGCCGCCCATTGGCGGGCGGGCGTGGCGGCAGCAGCGTGCGCGAATGCAAATGGTGTTCCAGGACCCGCTCGGCGCGCTGGACCGCCGCCTGAGCATCGGCGCGCAGGTCGAGGAGCCGCTCATCATCCATGGCCTTCCGGCCGGGCCGGCTCGGGTGGCGGAACTGCTGATGGAGGCAGGGCTGCGGCCGGACCACGCCCAGCGCTACCCGCATGAACTCTCCGGCGGGCAGCGCCAACGCGCCGTATTGGCGCGCGCGCTGGCAACCGCACCGGAACTGCTGGTCTGCGATGAGCCGATCAGCGCGCTGGATGTCTCAATCCAGGCGCAGGTGATGAACCTGCTGATGGAACTCCAGGCCCGGCGCGGAATGGCCATGCTCTTCATCAGCCATGATTTGCGCGCCGTGCGCCAGGTCAGCCATCGCATCGCCGTGATGTATCTGGGCCGCATCGTCGAGGAAGGTGAGCCGGACGAGGTGCTCAAAACCCCTGCTCACCCTTATAGCCGCGCCTTGGTCTCCGCCATCCCCCATCCGGGGCGGCGCGGCCGGCGCATCCTGCTCACGGGCGACCCGCCCAATCCGGCCGACCGTCCTTCCGGCTGCGCCTTTCACCCGCGCTGCGCCGAGGCGGTGGCGCGCTGCCGCATCGAGGCGCCGGTGCTGCGGCCGCGCCCGGATGGGCGGCTGGTGGCCTGCCATCTGGCGCATGCGCCGCTTCTTTCACAGGTGGCCTGATATGCTGCGTTTCCTCACCGGCCGCCTGCTGCGTGCTGCGCTGACCATCGCCATGGTGGTCACCTTCGCCTTCATCGTGCTGCGCCTCTCCGGCGACCCGGCGCAGATCATCATGGGCGCCGATGCGCCCCCAGAGGCGGTCGAGGCCTTCCGTGCCGCCTGGGGGCTGGATGCACCCCTCTGGCAGCAATATCTGCGTTATTTCGGTGCGATCCTGAACGGCGATCTCGGCCGGTCCATGCGTGATGGGCGCGATGCCATCACCCTTGTCGCAGAGCGCATTCCGGCCACGCTGGCGCTCACCATACCGGCACTGGTCATCAAGCTTTCCATCGGCATCCCGGCCGGCATCCTGGCCGCACTGCATCGCAACTCGCTGCTGGACCGCCTGGTGATGGCTTTGGCCGTGGCAGGCTTCACCGTGCCATCCTTTGTGTTGGGGCTGCTGCTGGTGCTGGTCTTCGCCGTCCAGCTGGGCTGGCTGCCCTCGGGCGGGCAGGAGAGCTGGCGCCATGCCATTCTGCCCATCATCACCATGGGCGTGGGCGGGGCCGCCGTGCTGGCGCGCTTCACGCGATCGGCGATGCTCGAGGTGCTGGGCCAATCCTATATCCGCACGGCCTCCGCCAAGGGCGTGCCCTGGCGTGACGTGGTTTGGGGCCACGCCCTGCCGAACGCGGCGATCCCCACGGTCACCATCGTGGGCTTCATGGTGGGCAGCCTGATCGCGGGCGCCGTGGTGGTGGAGAGCGTCTTCTCCTGGCCCGGCGTCGGCCGCCTGCTGGTGGTGGCGGTCGCCAATCGCGACCTGGCGGTGGTGCAATGCATCCTGCTGCTGGTGGCGGGCACCATGGTGGCGTCGAATCTTGTGGTGGACCTGCTCTATGGCGTGCTGGACCCAAGGCTTCGCGCCGGCAAGATGGGAGCGCAGTGAGCATGGCTGACGTCTCTCCCATCACCCCGCCTGCCTTCACCGAGGCGCCAAAGCGGCAACGCAGCCGCCTGCCGCTGCCCATCGCCTTTGCGCTGGGCTGGCTGGGGCTGATGCTGGCGGTTGCTGTGCTGGCCGATCTGGTCAGCCCCTACGCCTATACCGCGCTGGATCTGCGCAACCGCCTCTCGCCCCCCATTGGCCTGGGCGGCACCTGGCTGCATCCGCTTGGCACGGATGAACTCGGGCGCGATGTTTTGTCGCGGCTGATCTCCTCGATCCGCACCAGCCTGCTGATTGCTTTTGGCGCCACCCTGATCGGCGCTGTCGTGGGCACCTCCCTTGGGCTGCTGGCGGCACAGTTCCGCGGCCTGGTGGAGCAGGCGGTGATGGCGCTGGTGGATTTCTCGGCCAGCCTGCCTTTCCTGATCCTGGCCCTGGCCGTGCTGGCCTTTTTCGGCAATTCGCTGGTGCTGTTCATCTGCCTGCTCGGGCTGCATGCCTGGGAGCGTTATGCCCGCATCGCCCGCGGCCTGGCCATTAGCGCCAATGCGCAAGGCTATGCGGCGGCGGTGCGGCAATTGGGCGCTTCGGCCTGGCGGGTGCAGGGGCGGCATGTTCTGCCCAATATCGCCTCCACGCTGATCGTCTCGATGACGCTGGCCTTCCCCGAGATCATTCTGCTCGAGAGCGGCCTCTCCTTCCTAGGGCTCGGCGTTCAGCCGCCGGCCACATCGCTTGGTTCGATGGTGGGTTACGGGCGCGAATATCTGACGCGCGCGCCGTGGATTCTGCTCTCGCCCGCCGCGATCATCGTGACGACAACCTTCGCGGTTTCCCTTCTGGGTGATTGGTTGCGGGACAGGTTGGACCCAACCTTGTCATAATCAGCTGGCTGCCCCAGCAGCGGCGCCTGGACAGCTGCAGATGTTCAGCGCAGTCGCTGCCGCAATGCGGCGCCCGTGGCATCCACCACCACCACGCAAGCCAGAATGGCCAGCAGGATGGCGGAAACCTGATCATAGGCCATCAATCGCAAGGCCGCGATCAATTCAAAGCCGATGCCGCCCGCGCCGACGATGCCCAGCACCGCCGAAGCGCGGAAATGATACTCCCAGCGGTAAAGCGTGATATCGGCCAATTGCGGCAGCACCTGCGGCAGGATGGCGCGTTGGATAATCTGCAACTGCCCAGCGCCGGCGGCGCGCGCCGCCTCGGCCGGGCGGGGGTCGGAGTGCTCGATAGCCTCGGCGTAGAATTTCCCCACCATCCCCACGCTGTGCAGCCCCAAGGCCAGCACCCCCGGCAGCGCGCCAAAACCCACCGCGGCGACGAAGAGTATGCCCATGATGATCTCGGGCACCGAGCGCAGGAAGGAGAGCAGCAGCCGCGCCAATTGCTGCACCACCGCGTTTGGCGCCGTATTCACCGCAGCCAGCAGCGCCAGCGGCAGCGAGAAGGCCACCGCCAATGCGGTGCCGGCAATGGACATGGCCAGCGTATCGGCCAGCGGCCGCAACCAGCTCCGCCAGCGGCTGAAATCAGGCGGTACCATTTCCGAAGAAATCTGCGCCACCGCCGGCCAGGCATCGGCAAAGCGCTCGGCATCGAAAAAACCGCTCACGCCCAGCGCGGCAAGGGCCACCGCCATCACTGCCGTGGCCAGCGCCGCGTGTCGCCGACCCGCGGCGGCATTTGCGGCCAGGATGGCGGCGTGGCGGCTCATCAGCGCATGCTGCCCAGGTCAAGCTCCAGCACGCGCGCGGTCTCGCGCAGAATGTCATAGGCGGCATCGGAGGTCGGCGCGAAACCCTCAACCCGAAAGGCGCGCAGCACCTCAGGCTCGCGCAAATCGAGGAAGGCCGCGCGGATGGCAGCCTTCAGCGGCTCGGCGAGGCTGCCCTGCATGGTCATCGGATAATTCGGGATGGGGGCGGAGAGAGCCACTTCCACCACCCGCGCCGGATCGATCACTTGGCGGGTGATGAGGGTGCGGAAAATCGCCTCCGACAGCGCGCCCGCCGGCACCTGGCCGGATTGCACGGCGCGCGCCACCGCATCATGCGCGCCCAGATGCACCACGCGGTAATCTGCGCCGCCACGCAGCCCCGCGCGTTGCAGCAGCAGCGCACGTGGCACGAGATGCGAGGATGTGGAGGCCTGGTCGCCAAAGCCCATGGCCTTGCCACGAATATCCTCCAACCCCCGCACCGGCCCGGCGGCACCGGCGATGATGATGGACTGGTAGGTGGGCGCGCCGCGCTCCACGCCCACCGCAAAGGCCTCGATCGCCGGTGCCCGGGTCTTGGCCAGCACATAGGAAAAGGGGCCGAAATACGCCACCTCGATGCGGCCAAAGCGCATCGCCTCGATCATCGAGGAATAATCGGTGGTGACGATCAACTCCACGCTGCGGCCCAGCCGCTGTTCCAGGTAGATCTTGAGCGGCTGGGCGTTTTGAATCAGCGTCGAGGCATTCTCATCGGGCAGCAGCGCCACGCGGATGCGGCGCGGGTCTGCCCCCTGGGCGAGGCCTACGCCCGGCAACAGCGTGGCGAAGGCGGTGAGTTGGCGGCGGTTCATGCGTATTCCTCTTGCGCGGCTTGGGGGCTGTGGGCGGGGCCGTAGATGCGGGCGATATCGGCTTCGCCCAGAAGGGCAGGGGGGCCATCAAACACCACCCCGCCCGCGGCCAGCGCCACGATCCGCTCGGCATAGCGGCGGGCGAATTCCACCTGGTGCAGGCTGACAATGGCGGTGATGCCATCCTCGCGGCAGATGCGGGCGAGCAGGTCGAGCACCCGCTCCGCCGTCACCGGGTCCAGACTGGCGACGGGTTCATCGGCCAGCATCAGCCGGGGCCGCTGCACCAGGGCACGGGCAATGCCCACGCGCTGCTGCTGGCCGCCCGAGAGCGCATCGGCCCGCGTCAAGGCGCGCTCGATCAGGCCCACCCGATCCAACGCATCCAGCGCCCGCTCCCGCTCCGCGCGCGATGGCGGCAGCAGGGCGGTCCAGGGGCGACGCTGGCCCAGCAAGCCGATCAGCACATTGTCCAGCACACTCAGCCGGCCGATCAGTTGGTGTTGCTGGAACACCATGCCAGTCTGCCGCCGATGCGCCCGCAGGCGGCGATGAATGGGCGCAGCATCGGGCCCCAGCACCCGGCCGGCACTGGGCCGCGCCAGCCCGTTCAGGCAGCGCAGCAAAGTGCTTTTACCAGCGCCCGAGGGCCCGAGCAGCACGGTAAAACCACCCGGCGCAGAGGCGAGATCAATGCAACCCAGCGCGACGACATCGCGGCCATAGCGAACACTCAGCCCTTCCACGGCCATGGCCGGGGGCAGATTCGATGATGATTTGGTGTCAGGTGCCAAACTGCGGTTCGATTGCATGACTGGATGTGGGATAGCCGCTCCCGGACGATAGATGGATGACAGCTGGATGAAACAAGACAGGCCGCTGATCGTGGTGACCAACCAGGCCCACCCCGATGCGCTGGCTGTGCTGGCAGGTTTCGCCCGCATCGAAGCCAACCCCGCAGAGGCCCCCTGGCCGCGGGCGGAACTGTTCCGCCGCGCCGCCGGCGCCGATGGCCTTCTGGCCTTCATGACCGATCATGTGGATGGCGAATTTCTCGCCCATTGCCCCAATCTGCGCGCCATTGGCTGCGCCCTGAAGGGGGCGGATAATTTTGACCTCGCCGCTTGCCGCGCCCGCAATGTTGCGGTGGCCGTGGTGGAGGACCTGCTGACAGCGCCCACGGCGGAATTGGCGCTGGGGCTGATGATCGGGCTCGGCCGGCATATCCGTGCCGGCGATGCGTTGGTGCGCGGGGGCGGGTTTGCCGGCTGGCGGCCCATCCTGTTCGGCGCAGGGCTGCAGGGGGCTGTGGTCGGCATCATCGGCATGGGCGCGGTGGGGCAGGGCATTGCCGCCCGGCTCGCCGGTTTCGCCTGCCGGCGGATCATCCATCACGACCCTGCTGTGGAAGGTTCCGTGGGCCTTACGGAATTGCTGGCAACCGCAGATTGGGTGGTGCTGGCCGCACCGCTGAACCGGGGCACGCTGCACATGATCGACGGCCCCGCCCTGGCCCGACTGCAGCCCGGGGCATTGCTGGTCAATATCGCCCGCGGCTCGCTGGTGGATGAGGCCGCGGTGGCGGCGGCGCTGCAGAGCGGCCATTTGGGCGGCTATGCCGCCGATGCCTTCGAATTGGAGGATTGGGCGCGGGCTGACCGCCCATCCGCCATTCCCGCCGCCCTGCTTGCGCATCCGCGCAGCCTCTTCACCCCGCATCTTGGCTCGGCGGTGGTGGAGGTGCGGCGGCAGATCGCCATGCAGGCGGCCACGGCGCTGGCGGAATTCTTCGCCGGGCGGCCTATGCCCGGCCGGCTATAGCGGTTTTTTATCGCCCATGCCGGCCAGTACCCCCTGGCCGGCGCGCGCTGCCCGGCTCGCTGCCCCCAGCAGGGCGGCAGTATAGGGGTTTTGTGGGTTACGAAAGATTGCCTCGGTCGCGCCCGCCTCCAGTATCCGCCCCCCCTGCATCACCACCACGCGCGGCGCCATGCGCCAGACCACGGCGAGGTCATGGGTGATGAGCAGCATCGCCGTGCCCTGGCGGCGCTGCATCACCGCCAAATGATCCAGCAGCTGCGCCTGCACCGAGGCATCCAGCGCCGAGGTGATTTCATCGCAGATTAGCAGATCCGGCTCGGCCGCGAAGGCACGGGCGATGGCGACACGCTGCTGCTGCCCGCCCGAGAGTTGCCGTGGGAAGCGCGACAGCAGCGCAGCCTCCAGCCCCAATTCCTCGAATAGGATCGCAGCGCAGCGGGCTGCTTCGCGCCGCTCCAGCCCCCGGAACAACTGCATCGGCCGCATCACCGCATCGCCCACGCGGCGGCGCGGATTGAGTGAGGAGAGCGGGTCCTGAAACACCATCTGGATGCGCCGGCGTTGTTCGCGCGTGCGCTGTGCGGCGAGGCCCGGAAGCGGGCGGCCATCAAAGCGCACCGCAGTGGCCTCGCCACCCAATAACCCGGCAATGATACCCCCCAGCGTCGTCTTGCCCGAACCCGATTCACCGATGACACCCAGCACCTCGCCCCGAGCCAGGCTCAGGCCGACCCCATCCAATATGGGCGGGCCGAGCGGGTTCCTCCGCAGCAGCGAGGGGCGCGCATAACGAAAGCTGAGGCCTTTGACCTCCAATAGCGTCGGGCCCGGCGCGGCATGGGTGGCGCGGCTTGCCTCCTCCACCCGCAAGGCGGCGCCCAGCAGCCCGCGCGTATAGGCCTCGCGCGGGGCAGAAAACACCCTGCCAACCGCCCCTTGCTCGATGATGCGGCCATGCTGCATCACCAGCACCTGGTCACAGATATCGGCCACCACATTGAGGTCATGGGTGACGATGACCATGGCGCCCTGGCGTGCCATGCGCAGCCGTCGGATCAGCTCCAGCACCTGCGCCTCGGTGGTCTTGTCCAGCGCCGTGGTGGGTTCATCCAGCACCAGCAAGGCTGGGTTGCAGGCGATGGCACAGGCCAGCACCACGCGCTGGCGCTGCCCGCCCGAGAGTTGATGCGGGTAGCGGCGCACCAGGCGCTCAGGCTCGGGCAGGCCCATCTGGCCGAATAATTCCAGCGCGCGCAGCCCCGCCGCCTTGGCCGAAAGCCCGGCGCGCAGCCGCAGCACCTCCTCCAATTGCCGCCCCACCGGCATATGGAAGGTGAGCGAGGCGAGGGGGTTCTGCGGCACCATGGCCATCACCCGACCGCGCCGGCGGGCCAGTTCCGGCTCGGACAGGCTTGCGAGATTCTCGCCATCGAGGCGGATGCTGCCGCTGGTGATCGCGCTGCCAGGGCGGCAATGGCCCAACAACGCCCGCGCCAGGGTGGATTTGCCGCTGCCGCTCTCGCCGGCAATGCCCAAGGTGGCGCCGGGCGCCAGGTCGAAGGACACGCCATCCACCACCCGGTTGGTGCGCCCATCCGCGCCGCACCATTCGATGCAAAGCGCGCGGACCTGCAGCACTGGCTCAGCCACCGCCACCTCGCGCCGCATCCAGCCCCAGTGCATCGGCCAGCCCTTCGGCTGCAAGGTTCATGCCCAGCACCAGGGTGGCGATACATAGGGCAGGGGCCAGCACCAGGGCCGGCTCGCTTTCCAACAGCGCCATCCCATCCTCCACCATCAGGCCCCAATCCGGCGTGGGCGGGGAAATGCCCAGGCCCAGGAAGGACAGCGCCGAGACCAGCAGCAGCGCGGAGGAGGCACGCAGCGCAAATTCCACCGCCAACAGATCCGCCACATTGGGCAGCAATTCGCGCAGGATGATGATCAGCCCGCTTTCGCCATTCAATTGCGCCGCGCGCACATAGCCCTGTTCCATCAGTACGATGCCGGCAGCGCGGCTGGTGCGCACCACGCCCATCATCTGAATAATGCCCACCGCCACAACCAGCACCGGCACCGATTGCCCGAAGCCGGTGACGAAAATGGCCACAAAAAGGATGGTCGGCACCGCGAGTTTCATCTCCACCAGGCGCATTACCCCATCATCAAAGCCGCCGCGCCGATACGCCGCGGCCAGCCCCAGCACAGCACCCCCCAGCACGGCTAAGCTCCCGGCCGCAAAAGCCACAAGCATGGCAACCCGCCCGCCCCAAAGCAGCCGCGAAAAGGCATCCCGCCCCAGATCATCCGTGCCCAGCCAATAGGTCGCACCCGGCGGTTCCAGCGGTGCATCGAGCAGCGCGGTGGGTGAGAATGGCGCAACCCAGGGCGCGGCAATGGCCACCACCAGATGGATGACCA
>Ga0214917_10003009_pt1 | contig 19967 bp, 14 predicted proteins | sample LL_1208_BB_MetaG_FD_177983 | JGI IMG/M metagenome (GOLD analysis project Ga0214917, IMG submission 177983) | Freshwater microbial communities from Lake Lanier, Atlanta, Georgia, United States - LL_1208_BB | ecosystem: Environmental > Aquatic > Freshwater > Lake | place: USA: Georgia | collected...
CGGGCTTATCGATCAGCTCTTGGATGTTCTTCGCTAGGGATTCGACCGAAAAAGGATCGGCCAGAAGGCCATTCACACCGTGGTGAATCAGCTCAGGAAGTGCGCCCTTGGCGAACGCGACTACAGGCCTTTCTTTGGCCCATGCTTCTAACACTACCATTCCGAAAGGTTCGTCCCATATTGAGGGAACCACTAGCGCAGAAGAATTAGACCAAAGAGAGACCTGCTGTTCTTTATCTAAGAAACCAGTGAAAACGACATTCGCAAGGTTCAGATCGGAGGCCAGCTTCTTCAGGGATGACTCCTCGGGGCCAGTTCCCGCTATGACCAAACGGCGACTCCCATTTCTTACCTTCGCCCAGGCACGCAGGAGAAGGTCCACACCTTTTTCTTGTGAGAGACGGCCAAGAAAAAGAGTGTCGCCTGAAGGGATGCTGGGAGGCGGAGGAGCACTGCTTTCATAGAAGTGGTGGATGTTGTGAATATGGTTGGCTGGTATGCCCATCTCCACATGCTTCTTTCTCTGAAATTCGCTAATCGAGATCCAGGCGGCCACCTTGTTAAATGTGCCGATGGAGCGGACGCGGCGAAGGATGAGCCCCATAAGACCACTAATCAGTCGGCTGTTCCGCCAGCAGGCTGTCTGGAAGGCGGGCCAGAAGTTGCCACCCAGACAACGTTCGCACGGTTGGCCGTGGTTCAGGAAAAAACCGTTCGTGCATCCCATCCGATAGTTGTGGAGGTAGTGAACGATGGGCACCTTGAGATCGAAGGCGGTCTGATAGACCGAGGGGGAAAGAGCGGGAAGCACGTTGTGAACCTGCCAAAGATCAAAGGCACCGATTTCTTGATATTTACGAAGACGTTGGGCTACGGGCAGATTGTAGAAAGCATTGAAGGGAGCACGGATTTTGGACGCCATGTCAGGGCCTAAAAATTCCTTGGTTGAACCGATAAAATATTCGACATCGTGCCTATCTTGGAGAGCGTCGCCGATTCGAAATACGGAATTTTCCTCCCCACCAAAATGAATATAGCGACTGAAAATTTGGAGAATGCGGAGCTGCCTCACCCCTTGATACTATTCTCTGGGGGACGACCAGGGAAGCTACAAGGACGGAGGGTTGGAGTGGCGATTTTTCTTTGAAGCGGATAAAGTCACGCAATGGATTTTACTATCATCACGCCCAGTTTTGGCCAACTGGATCACTTAGCCTGTTGCATAGCTTCCGTGGCGGATCAGGAGGGGGTCGAACTGGAGCATATCGTACAGGATGGCGGGACGGAGGGGTTTGCCGACTTTGCCAAACGGATGACCCAACAGTGGCCGAATCGGAACGGCTATCAGCGCATCATGGTGAGCGAGCACGATGGAGGTATGTACGATGCGATCAACAAAGGACTAAAAAAAGGGACGGGAAAGGTCCGCGCGTATTTGAACTGTGATGAGCAGTATTTACCCGGAGCCTTAAAAATGGTTCAGGACTTTTTCAAAAACCGATTAAATGTGGATGTGGTGCTGGGGGATGTGATTATAATAGGAACGGATGGAGAGGCGATTTGTCACCGAAAGATGGTGAAGCCTGGGCTAGCTCATACATGGACGTGCCATTTTGGAGCTTTGACGGCGGGAATCTTTTTCCGAGAAAAGCTAGTGAACGAGGGGCTAGTTTTTGACACAAGCTATCGAGTGGCATCCGATGCCGAGTGGTTTGTGAGGGTGCTGCAAAGCGGAAAGAAAGTTCAGCCTCTTTGCAGGACGACATCGACCTTTACGGAGAGCGGAGAAAATCTGGGGTTAAGTTCGGGGGCGAAAGAGGAGAGAGAGAGGCTGGATGCTTCGGCCCCACTTTACTTTAGAGTGCTGCGGCCTGTTTGGGTGTTTTTGCATCGAGTAAGACGAATATGGAGCGGGGCGCATCGATCTGAAGATGTGTCATATGGGATATATCTGCCCAAGGAGTCAGGGCGAAAAGCGTTTACTGCAAAGGGGCTGCGAACCACTTGGCCAGGGAGAATCTTTAATTTTTAATGTTGGATTGGTCTTTTGGTGAGACAAAAGTGTGAGACGTAGAAGAATTTTCGAAAGTACGAGTGTGCGGAAGTGAAGGTGAGGTGATAGAGTATAGTGATGTTGCGATTAGGGATTTTTTGGTTGGCGATAGGGGTGGCGGGGGTTTGGGCGCAAGGTTCACCGATTTCTGAGTTGAGGTATGTGTCGGTAGCAGATTTGAGGTCTCAACCTCCTCCGACGAGGGCTTGTTACGCAGAGGTGCAGGGATACTCGTGGCCAGGAGACGGAGGTGGCGGATTCTTTTTTTGGGATGGGAAGTGCACGGAAGCCGATGAGGGTGGCGCGTATTTTAAGCCTGAGGGGGCCGCTCAGGGCCGGTGGTTTCGGATTTTTGCGGGAAAGCGGGCGAATGTGCTGATGTGGGGAGCACGGGGGGACGGGAAGACGGACGACGCCCCGGCGATTCAGAGGGCTCTTGATTTTGTGAGCAAGGCAGGGTTTACCTTGTTGGAGTTTCCCCCTGCCACCTACGCGCTGGATCGGTGGATTGAGCCCGCAGGGAACGCAGCATGGAGATACACTCACTTAGCGCTGGGCAGACAGGCGGGGCCACCAGTGGAGCTAACGATGAGAGGGCCTGGGGCAACCTTACTGAGCGTGGCGAACGGACCTGAGGTAAATTCAAGCCGAAACACCATCCTTCAAATATACGAGAACGTAAAGGAGTTCAGGGCCGAAGGGCTTACCTTCGAACGAAGAATGGAACCAGGTTCGAACGAATTTAGGCAAGGGGTGAATGTGACGGATAACACGGGGCAGGGGAATCTGCTGCAGGAGATTCCGACTCATCTAATCGGGTTCTATGATTGTACCTTTATCGATTGTCACAGGGCCCTGACAGTGGGGCGGGGACTTTTGCATCAGGGGATTGATCAGTTAGATGTAGTGGGATGTCGGTTTCTTTATCCACGAGCCTCGAACTCCACCAAAAAAGATGGAGGGGGTCAGGTAGCTTTGGCGGGTTGCGACGTGGAAAACCTGAATTGTATCAACAGTTACGCAGAGGGCTGTGACGAGAGTGGAGTAAATTCTCCCAATGGGTTGCCGAAGGACGGGTTTTGGTTTGGAACGGGAAGACGGACGCTAATTGATGGTTGTACGCTAAAACGATTCTTGGTCGAGGGGATGGCGATATTCAATCCTGAGCCAAAAATATATTTTGAAGAACTAACTATTCCTGAGGTTGGTGAAACGGTGGAGATACCAATCGCAAAAGGAAACTCTCCCAAGGTGGTGGAGCTTTTTTCTAAGGGCACAGAAGTCTTTCTCAGCGGGAAAAATGGCTATTATATGGTCGAAAAAAAAGAAAACCTTAGTCTGACCTTGAGGCGACAACCCCAACCATCAGAAATGGTGGGAGGGCCTAAAGTAGGAGATAAAGCGAAAGGCATTTTCTGTGGTATAGCTGGGGCTACTGAAGACATATCAACGACTATCACCGGGTGTATTTTTGAGGGTGGGCCAATTGCGGGAATGAAAAATCAATCCGGTGGTTTTGATCCTGCGGTACGGGTGGGAGCTGGAAGACTGGTCGTGACTGGGAATCTCTTTTTGGATCCAAAGACAGCACTCATGTTAGTTTTGGATGAAGCTACACCGCAAAGCCAAGTCGACTCCCTTGTTGCAAATAATATATTCAATTTCTCGGGTGACGAACGAGAAGGCAAAAAAGATGTCTACTTATGCCAGCTTAGCGTCATTGGAGCTACGGTTACGGGCAACACTTTTACAGTACGTGCGCCTGATTCTAAAATGAGCTTTACCTGTCTTGCGTTAGGTTTTGGAGAGGGGGGGGAATCGGTAGCTACGGGAAATACATTCCGCACAACACAGTTGAACGGCAACGTGAAAGGGATAGGGCGGTGGAGCCAAACCGGCAAAATGGTGGCAGAGGGAAACGTATTTGATGGGGTAGATCCTGGGGCGGTGGATGATCCTTCGGCCAATTTTGAGGGAAAAAATATAAAAATTCCATAAAGGAGAGAAGGCATGTGAGAAAGTGGGAACGTTCGAATGTACGAAGGTGTGAGGTGCGAAGGGTGGGTAGGGGCGACTTAATTAGAGGGGTAAGTCAAAAAGCGAACCTGCGCTGCTAATTTATTGAAGGGGAAGGGATTGCTAAGGCTGCGGATGGGGGAGAATGATGTGGTGCTGAGTTTCGGATTTGTGGTTTGGTGGGACGGAAAGATATAATTGCGATGGCAAGAAGAATGCAAAGCTGGGGAATAAACTGTTGCATCGCCCCGAAAACCGTAAAAAAGGCGAAGATGATTTGAATGATAAGAGATGAGGACCAGATTTGGGATGGAGTGAGTAGAGATGGTTTGGTGGGCCAGATGTGGGTGAAGACATAAAAAATGCTACCGAGGCAGAGGGAGACAAAGGCGATAAATCCCACGGTGCCGATAGGATGATGCACAGCAATCCATCCAACATGGTGATCTCGCGCGGTAATGTAGTCACGCGATTCGCTATTAGGATCCGCCATGGCATTTCTTGTATAAAAATCTAGAGCTCGATTAGCCATAAATGCAGACGAGTACTTATAGCCACTACCGAGCATTCCAGAATTCTCCATAAACTCTTCGCAGTAGGTTTTTTTTATTTTCGCGCGAAAGTCATCAGAGCTAGTGGTGGCATCGGTGGCAATTTTATTCCATTTTCCCGGAAACACAGAGAGAGTACGCTGTATGGTCAGTGGCAACTCGAATGCGGACCCCTGACCGAGAACGAGAACAGTGATGAGGGCGGCTCCCAAAGGGGCGAGGATTAAAGAGGTCCAGCGGACGGAGAAAAAGAGGGAGCTGAAGGAGGCGACAATATAGCTAAATAGGTAGGAGCGAAAACCCGAGAAGACAGTGCCGATGAAGGCAAGGACAGAGAGGGCGGGGACAAAGAAGCGCCCAGGGCGAATCCACTCCTTAGGGCGAAAGTAGCTTAAAAGAACTAGCTGGAGGCCGAGACAAACAGAGCCAAGGGCACCGATTCGAACCATATCATTGGCCTCGCTGCTTAGAGTGCTGGAAAAAGCCTCATAATTGACGCCTGAATATATTTTGAAGATTAGAGGTGCGATCGATGGAGCGAAAGAGGTGGCCAAAAAAGGAATGAAATCCATAAGGTTACCGGTGAGGTAAAGAAGGGGAATAGCTTGAATCCATTTTCCCCCAGGGGATTTGAACCAGAGAATAGCAGGGAGGGAAAGCATGCCACAAAGGATGGTGAAAGATTTACGACCGCCTGCGCCCTGACCTCCAAACATATTCAAACCAATTTTTCCGCCCTTGGTCTCATGATAAATCAGGATGGCGGCGATGAGTAGAAGAGGAACCCAGATATACGGAGGGCCGAAGGAAAGGCTACGTCGATCGGTCATGATGAACTGGAAAAAGACGTAACTAACGACTAGGAGAATAGAAAGTTCGTGGGGAGAAAACTTCACAGGAAGAATATTGAGGGAACCACCCATGGGAAGGCAGAGGGGGATAGTAAGCCAGCATTTTTCGCCAAGACCGAAAACAAAAAGGAGAAGGGCTCCGATACCGAAGAGAGCAGCGAGGGGTATCGCGTTTCCGTTAAGGACTTCAGAAATCAAATATGGAGCAGCTATAAAGGAGGCGAGGGTAACCAGGGCTAAAACCACTTTTTGGGCAGTAAGAGTTTGCACAGACGCTAGTGTAAGGGGTGTAAGAATGTGTGAAAGTAGGAATGTTCGAATGTGACCCTCCGTCGCTCAGTCTCGGCAGGCTCGCTGAGCTTTGGAGGGTTATAAGAATGTCCGAAGGTAGATTTGAGCGTCGAAGTGCGAGCGCAGGCGTTCTCGGAAAGACCGCTCCCGCAGTTGCGGGATCCCGCATGCGCGGGAGATTCTTAATTTTGGATTGGGAAAAGCAAACAGGGCGAGGGTAGGATAGGGACGTGAAGGTCCTTTTTGATCATCCGAACCCTTTTCTTTTGGCGCATGGAGGGTTCCAGACGCAAATTGAGCAAACAAAGAAAGCGCTGGAGGCTGTTGGGGTGGAGGTGGAGTGGCTTCGCTGGTGGGACAACGAGCAAAGAGGGGATTTGATTCACTACTTCGGGCGGGCTCATCCAGCCTACATCCAGCAAGCACAGATCAAGGGGATCAAAGTAGTAATGAGTGAACTTCTAACGGGTTTGGGCTCCAGGGGTGCAATGTCTCGAAAGCTTCAGAAGTTTTTCATGATTGTATCGAGTAAAGTTTTGCCGAGGGAATTTACGGCCCGCCTTTGTTGGGACGCTTACCAGGTGGCTGATGCAAGCGTTGCTCTAACAAGCTGGGAAAAAAAGCTGATGATAGAAATGTTTTCGGCAAAGCCAGGCCGGGTGCACGTGGTGCCCAACGGTGTGGAGGACGTGTTCTTCCGAGATTCAAATTTAAAAATCCAAAATCCAAAATCTAAATACTTAGTTTGTACTGCTACGATCACGGAGCGAAAGAGGGTGGTGGAGTTGGCCGAGGCAGCGATTATGGCGCAGGTTCCTGTTTGGATTATTGGGGAGCCTTATAGCAAAGAGGATCCATACTATTTAAAATTTCTATCAGTGATCAAAAGCTCGAAAGGAGTGCTGAGGTATGAGGGGGGGATATCAGACCGAGCCAGAATGGCATCTATTTATCAGGGCGCGCTGGGTTTTGTTTTGTTCAGCTCAATGGAGAGCCTCAGTCTGTCAGCACTTGAGGCATCGGCGGGTAACTGCCCGCTGCTATTAGCCGACTTGCCTTGGGCGAGGTCAACTTTTGCTGAAGGGGCTACATACTGCAGCTTGGGATCTAGGGAGCAGGAATCTAAAGGTCTGAAAGAGTTTTATCAAAAAATTAATACGGCACCTAGAGCACCCCTGCCTTGCCGATGGAGTGAGGTCGGTGCCCAGTTGAAGCAGATTTATGAGAGCTTACTGCCAGATATAACTTCCCGATAAATTTCCACGTGTCTAGTTGCGATAACATTGGGGTGGAACCGAGCAAGGGCCTGCTTGCGGCCACCTTCAGCAAGTCGAGCAGTCAGAGCCTTGTCGGTTAGGATTTTTTCTAAAGCGATAGGCATGGTAGATGGAAAATCTGGGTTAGTGAGGAGGCCAGTGACACCATCCTCAACAAGGTCAGGCACCCCACAAACGTTTGATGCGATCACGGGAACTCCACTCGCCTGTGCTTCGAGAACCACCATCGGGCAGTTATCTTCCCGCGTAGGCAGGAAAAGTGCGGTTGCTTGGGCAAACTCATCCCGCAGGTTTTCTCGACCGATCATCCCCCCCCAGGAGCACCAAGGTCTAGTTTCAAGAAGAGAGCGGAACTCTTTGCCATAAGAATCTTCACCGCATCTGCCATAAAACTTAACTATAAATTTAAGCTTATGGGCGAGGGGATCTAGAGCCTGAATCAAAGCGTTTTGATTTTTTCGGCCATCTACATTGGCGACAACAAGAATGGATGGGGGGTCTGTTGGATTGTATTGCGTTCGAGATTTGCCCGTCTCAAAAAAAGAGATTTCAGAAGCATTGGGTAAGAGCCAATAACTTTTTGCAAGATCAGAGACCTGCTGCTGGGTATATTTTGAAATACAAATCACTCCATCGAACCGCGGCAGGCAAAAAGCTTCCAGCTGCGATTGAAACCACCAAAAAGACAATGGGGGGTGGCAATAGAGTTTGGTTATTGCACGCATGTTGCCGTGAATCGTCAACACTTTAGGGATTTTCTGAAAAACAGCTGAGATGGCGCAGTCCCGCTCCGTACCTTGGGCATGGAGGATGTCGGGTTGAATCTTTTTTAACTCTTTTCGAACGGCGCGGATACAGCCTGCATACCCTGTGCGAAGCCAACCGATTTTCGGAACATGAAGGGAGTGGAACGAAATATTTTCAGCCAGCTTGGTTGGCGAGGGCATGGGTTGTTGAGTGCATGAGAGAATGTGGACTTCTAAATTAGGTAAAGCCGCGAAGCCCTGAAAAAGTGCCGTTGGAGCAGTGCCAAAATAGGGAGTACGAGCTGAATATTGGCGATAAGCCTCACGGTTATCGGTCGTAAGAATGGCAATCTTCATGAAAAGTCCTTAAGTTCGACGAGCGAGAACAATAAGATCAAGAAACCGAAGAACTTCATCGCTTTTCATGCGAGCCTCTTTTCGTAGCTGAGGTCGAATAGAGCGAAGATATTGAGGATCTGCCACTCTTAAAGGAACAATTTCAAGAATTTCAAACCCGTTTTTGCGCATGAGATTGAAAAATAGGTCAGCAAAGTTTCCTATGGCACGGCGGTATCGTGGAAACATAAGTCGATACAGCCACCGTGGGTAGGTTTGAAAATCGAGAGGAGGAATGGGATCCTCAAAAAACTCGTGTCCTGAAAGGTCGAACTTATGGAGGGAAAGGCCTCCCGGCTTAAGAGTACGATGACAGCAGCAGAAAAATGCATCGAGATCTTCGACATGCTCGAGAACGTCGAATGAGTAGACAAGGTCCACTGGCTGGGGGAGAGATAAATTTTCTAGAAGCCCCACATGAAGGGTAGCTAGAGCCGGATTGAGCCTAGGAGGATCGTCAGAGGAAAGAATACAAGCACGGTTGGTGAGATCAGGGCTGATGGTACGGCTCAGTGCCTGACGGTGAAGTGGAGTGAGAGGCATGGCTTGGTGTTCGATTAGGTGGACGTGCTGGGCACCCAAACCTAACATCATGTCCGCGGCAGCAAGGCAATCCCCGCAACCGATTTCGGCCGCCACAAAGTTTTTTGGTAAACGATTGGCAAGGTGAGGTAGTAAGGTGCGACAGATCCTACGATACCTCTCTACAGCCTGATCTAACCCACCTTGGAGAACAGGGGCACGGGGGCGGTCGGGAATGCCCAGCCATCGTTTTAATCGCCAGCGCTGCGCATAGTAGATGGCACGGGCAACAGCCTGCGGATGTTGAAGACCAAATTTCATGATAATACGTCGACCACGTCACGAACGAGATCACAATACCTTTTAGCATATTGCTTGCGTGAAAAATGGTTTTCTACGGAAATACGGCCCTCTAGCCCTAGACGTTTTTTTTGATCTGGCTGCGAAGCCAGTAATTGCATTGCTTTAGCCATCTGTTTTTCAGAATGAACACAAATACCACCAGGCAGACGCTGAATGCATCCCGCACGACGAGCAACCCAAGCCTTTTGATAAGCCATGGCTTCCAAAAGAACAAATGGTAAGGCTTCTTGATTTGCGGATAGGACGACCACATCACAATCAGAAAGTGCATCTAATGTTTCCGAGCGTGAAATCTTCTCCAACCAGTGAACGGTGCCAGGGGGCGAGGAGGCAGCAATCTTGACGTCCTGCTGCTGGAAAAGATTGGAGGAGGCATTGAACTCGCTACCGATAAAGACAAGGTGAGAGTTGGGAATCTCAGCATGACGAAACGCGCGAACAGCATAGCCTTGATCCTTGCGGTCGCAGTAGTTGGCTATACAAAGAAAAAATATGGCCTTCGCTGGGATACCGTGTTTATGCCTAAACGCACTTGAAGAAAGCAGGTTATCAGGCATGTCAACCCCGTTAGGAATGACCGTAATTCCTGGGTGGCGGGCTCTTTTTGCTAGCCAGTGATCATAGAAAGCCAGCAAATCAGCATGAGGGCTGAGAAAAACCCAACGATCTATCTTGCGAATCCAAGTAAGCATAACAAAACTACGCCAGACTGCGTCAGCCCAAACGCCCAGACCATAGGGAAAGCTTGAGACGGGAATCCACTGCAATGCTCCATAATTATGTCCAGCGACTATTTTTTTGGCAGTCATACGATCAAGTAACGAAACGGCGCAATATAGTGGCCAAGAGTAGCCCTCAAAAAGAATAACATCCCAATCACCAGCAAGGAGAAACTCCTTGTAATCACTGGTCTGCCCGCCAAAGGGGTGTCGGAAGTAGGGAGAGCCATGAATCGCGAACTCGTAAATGTGTGCGCCATTCCAAATGCTAGAAGACCGAGCTGGATTTGTAGGTTCCGTCGCAATCTCGACTTTCCAACCTTGGCTTAAAAAGGCAGTAGCAGTCGCTGCTGCTGCTTCGGCAACCCCATCCTTGTTTGGGGGGAAGGTGAACGTGGCTATGAGAATTTTCATATTAAAATGCCATCTTAAATATACAAAGACGGATTCTTAGGTTCTGTCATCTATCAGCAAATTAACCCTCGAACTAAAAACCTTTTATAAGAAAAGCAATTGTCGATTCGTTAACTACCGTTGGCATATGCGGTAGCGTGCGCAAATAGCGGACAACATCTGGGTGGGAAGGAGTGCAATCATGCCAAGCAATGATCCCACCGGGGCGGAGCATTTCCAGGCCTTTGACCGTGTCATTTTTCACGTACTCATAGCTATGGGCTCCATCGACAAAGATCAGATCCATGGACTCCAAATAAGGGGCAGTATCAAATTTGGCAGAATCTGCGCGTAGGAAAGTCACCTTGCCCCCAAGGTCGCGAGGAATAAGGACTCCTTTCCCCTTTTCCGCGGCGATCTGCTGTTCTGCCACTTTGGGAATATCCAGGGAGTAGGCAGGGTGGTCTTCTGGAAGATCCAGAGAGAAAACAATACCATCTTGAGATAGGTTAAGCGCGAGTTGCGTTGTTGAGACCCCTTTATATGTGCCAAATTCAAAAATACGCTTGGCGTTAATCTTGTTAATTAAAGCGGATAGGGCTGCGGCATCAATGAGAGAGATGGAGGCGCCAATCCCGGGAAATGTTTGGAAGGAAAATCTGATAGATCTTTCGGCAATATCTGAAAAGTCTATGTGGGGAAAAGAACGAGTGTTGGCAAGGGGGTTTTCAGTATCTTTGGCCACAGAATTTGCCACGCCAAAAACATGGCTTAGATCTTTTGGATTTCGTATGGCAATCCGACAAAGAGACCTTAGAAACGCTAGGATTTTAAGCACAACTTTTAATCCTAACACCTAATGAGTCTGTTGCGAATGGCATTTAAGACTACAAAAAATTTGGTCATGAACTCTGCACGCAGGGAGGCGGTGAAGATAAAAAACCAACTTAGAACAGCGGCCAGAGCGACTGGCACAGCCAATCTAAAAATGTTGCTTAACGCGTGGTTAGCTACGTGGATGGAGAAAAAGGAGATTACTGCAATGAAAAGGGTAATAACCATCGATACAATAAAACAACGAATAATCGGTTGCAGAGAGGTGAGAACGCGTCCGCACGCCCTGAAGGACAATATGAAGGTAACAGCAGAATGGGCGAAAAGGGAGACAATCAGAAGACCTCCTATTCCAAAGTATGCGGTGGCTGGAAGTGCAAGGGCAATGAAGAGAGTGCCCTCCACAAAGTAGATATGACGGACGGGGCGCATATTACCGGCTATACCGAAAAGTGAGATCATGCATCGACTGAAGGACGTGGCGAGCAGAAGAGACGCAAGAACGATGTCAAAAAGTGGGTTCCACCGGATTCTACCCGAGGTCCAAAAAGAGATAAAAGCTGTGTTGCCCGCCATGAGGGCGGAAGCTCCGATCGTGGCCAAGAGTGTAGTAAGAACAACCACATTAGTAAATCGCACATGAAATTTTGCGGTTTCTCCACGAACAAACATTTCGGTTAGGCCAGGGGCAGAGCTTTCAATTATTCGACCGGTGAATTGTTGAGCCAACGTTAAGAGCTTTGTCCCAACCGCATAGGTGGAAGCAACGCTTAAGCCCGCTACGCGACTGAGGATCATAATCTGGCTGGCGTTGACCATTTGGGAGCCCAATGTCATCAACAAGACGTCCTGCCCGAAAAGAAAAATTTGTCGGAGGTAGGTCCAGTTTGGGCGTCCCCAGAAACCGGTAGACGGGTAGTAGTGGTTGCGACGGCAAATCCAGAAGGTAAATATAGGCGAAAGAATTACCGATGGGGTGCCAGCAAGGGCGAAGCTGTAGATTCCCAGGCCCAGATAAAATCCAAGCCAAAGGGTGAGGAAGCTGATCAGGAGATTGAAAGTGCTAAGTCCATAAGTGACATCCATCCGTTGGAATGCCCAAAGCGGAGCCCCTAGGCTGCGAAAAACAACTGAGAGACCAGCAAGCGAGGTGATGATGATGATTACATTGGTAAAATCAGCAGAAAGGTGGGGTGGTATTGAAAAGAGGGTAGGGGCGAAAAAGGAAAAAGCCGCACCCACAAGGGCAATTAGCAATCCTTGAGCCGCAAAGACTATGGCGCCTGTGATCATAAGGCTGGCGTAGCTACTGCTGTTTACCTCATCTTTGCGGTCTGCAATAAATCGGCTGACGGCGGAGGAGACGCCTAGATCGAGGAGCATCAGGTAGCCTGCTATTTGCTGTGCCAAGGCCCAAAGGCCAAACTGCTCTTTGCCAAGGTAGTGAAGGGCAAGGGGGATGCTGGCTGCGGTATAAGCGATGTTGATGATGGTTGCCAAGTAGCCAGCACTTAGGCCTCGAACAAAATTGTGGGTCCGGCTAGCCATAGGCTCACTAATAGCAGTAGAACCTAGGGGACGAGGATATTAAAAATTAAAAATAACCGAGTTTTGGGGTCACCTGACTTTTGGTCGGGTGCTAATATTTAAAGGAATGGCCTGAGACAAGGAATTGGCGCTTTGGGGGGCGCTGGGAATTGAAATCTAAAAGCAGAATAGTCAGATTTTTTAGGAGGGGAGTGACACCCCGGATACGGCAGAAATAAAAAATTTGTTCATGGATTCTAAAAACTGTGCCTCACTATAAGAGGAGCGGATTCGTGTTGAGGCTGCATCACCTTTAGTTTTTAAAAGAGTTCGATCTTTATCTAAGTCGCACAAAATACGGGCGATTTCGGTGGCCATATTTAATGGGTCGGTCACGGTAACCTTGTAGCCACATTCGGGTGTAACAAACTCTGCTGGTCCGCACCAGTCGGCGACGATGGGAACGCAACCTGCTAACATGGCCTCCATGATCGAGAGTCCTGCCCCATCCCGAAGTGAGGGTAAAAGAACAATATCAAAAGTAGCCAAAGCGGCCGCGAAATCAGCTGCGTGAAACCGCTCACCTAAGATTACCTGGTCTGTAAGTTGTAGTTTTTTGGAAAGGTGCTGGAGGTGGGCAAGCTCGGGGCCTTGGCTGGTCACTTGATATTCGATCCGCACCCCAGCTTTCTTGGCAAGAAAGATGGCTTGGAGAGCGATAGCGATTCCCTTGCGTCCCTCCAGATTCCCTGCAGCGAATGCTCGAAGTGGTCGAACGGAATGGGTACTGAGGCGACATGTATAGAGAGCCTTCATTCGGGCCTCGGGGAAGAAAAAGTTATGGCAAATAAGAACGCCACTTTTCGAGCCGCGTAAGTTCTGGATAAAGGATTGAGCCTGATGGTGCGGGACGGGAATACAAAATGCACTTTGGGCACAGGCGCGAATCGCAGGACTTATTCGGGCAAGGTAGGATTGAATTGAGCGAATGATTTCAAAACAGCGGGACGAGAAGCTTAGGGTGCTGTGACAGGAAGGCGGGAAAAGCTCTGTCCCGCTAAGAGGGCCCCAGATAAAGGGAATTCCTAGCTTCCAAAGTGGGGAGGCGACGCGCCAAGTCGTGTAGGTGATGTGCTGGACAAGATCGAAGCCAACCTCAGCATGCCAAGATTTTGCTGAAGCAAGAAGGCGTTGAGTAAAAATAAAAAATCTAACCCAGCTTTGCAAGCGTGCGATCAATCGGTTGGGATGGTAGTGCTTGGGTTCGCCCAAAAATCGGAATTTTAAATTAGGTGGAATTAACCCTTCTGCTTGAGCGCGGCCGAGGCTTGGCATGCTATCGCCCCCCGTAATGACAAAGCAGTCATGCTCCTTGGCGAGTGCTGAGACAACGTACCAACCGTAAATACCTTCCGACCCCCCGTAGGGGTCACAAGCGATAGCTGAAATGAGAATCTTCAATTTAATATATTAGAGGTGCTTTAGCATAAAAATACAATAAGTTGTAGTCATGGATCGGAAGCTTATTTCGTTTCTTGCGAAAAAACCCGCCGCATGGGACTCCTGTATAAAGGTCGCTGGCGCGATGCTTATGAAAAGAAGTGAAGTCATCGTAAATCGCGAAGGCATTCGATTAACTGTCCGAATTGGGAATGGCCGTGGACTGTTTTGCGCCCTTGCTGGAACCGAGTATGAAGCCGAGATGCGGTGGTTTTTGGCAAAGATGAATGAGGGTGACTTGTTTGTCGATGTGGGTGCAAATATTGGTGTTTACACATTACATGCCTCGCGTCGAGTTGGGGCAAAAGGAAAGGTTTTCGCTTTTGAGCCAACTCCCGAAACATTTTCTGACCTGCAGCAGAATGTTCAATCCAACCGATGTTTAAATGTAACCTGTGAAAAGATCGCACTGGCTGACCAGATTGGAGAGGGGCGCCTTGTTGAATGTGGACGAGCCGCTAGCAACCGGATCTCGCTATTGCCGACTACAGAAAAAAGCATAACGATTTCAGTTGGAACGCTAGATGACTATTGCCAAACGAACAGGATTCGAAAAATCGATTTTATTAAAGTGGATATAGAAGGCGGTGAGGCCGATTTTTTCAATGGTGGAATCAAAACTCTAAAAAAAGATAAGCCTATCATTCTATTTGAGAGCGCGCATACTGCCCCAGCTTATTTGGAGAGAGAGATTTTACGGGGCTTGGGCTACAAACTTATTCTATTCAAAAAAGGGGTTCAAGAGGAGGCGGGAAATGACCCATCTCCATCGGGCAATATTGTGGCCATTCCTAGCGCTTCACAATGCCTAGTTTAGCCCTTTCTATTCAAAGAAGGCTTCCGTTCCTGCGGGATAAAAAAATCTTTTAGGCTTTTGCCAATCGAACGACGCATTGGATGATCTTTGCGGCTCATGAGAAGCGGTTAGTTTCTAGTAGGCATGTGGTGTGATGCAGGGATTAAATGAGAAGCCCGAAGCCAATCACGATAGAGGTCCAGACGGGTTTTTTAAAAAGAAAAGCACGGAAGATTTTAAGAGGGGGACGTTCTATTGGTCGGAGTCACAAAGGCTTAATAAGATAGGTTGGTTTTTTGGGGTGTAGGGCGAGTTTGAATAGGCTTATATTGATGTCATCGCGTTTTGATATTTTGGCACCAATTATTTAAATGGGCTATGTCGGCAAGGTTATGAATAATGTGCGGACGATAATTCAGGCTGGAATTTAACGCGATCTGCTCATAGGCCCCATTAAGCCAGTCAGGCGAAAAGATTTCTAAGACGGGAGTACCTGGTTGTGCCCACAACAGGTTTGTCATAGCGGCACCATGAAGGCCTGCAATGGCTGGTGCCGAGCTAGCGATGCGCATCTGCTCTCTAACCGAGATTGTGGCACAATCAACAATCATGAATCCATTTTTAGTGAAGGTATCCTCAATCTCGGACAAGCAGGATGGCATGCGGGCTGCAGAGCGACGGGTGAGAAAAATTGCTTGCCCGGTAGCTGCCTTTTGACAGAAGGGCGCAAACTTTTCTCTGAGCCAATTGAATCCATAAGGATTCCACGCGCCAGTCATGGCCGTTGGGGAGCAAAAATAGTACCGTTCGGGTTGAAGTGTTGAGGCGACTGGGGATTCCGCCGACGAGGCCAACCCGAGCATGTCAAGTGTCTCACCAATAAATCTTGAACCTTTTCTGGGGATTAAGATGCGAGTGGGTTCAGGTAACGACTCGCGAACGCGCAGACGAGTCAAGCAGTCGAGCATCCAATGGTAATAATTGTTGCCAGCACCCCATTTAGAAACAATCGATGTCCAGGCACCATCAAGCAATAGAGGCTGGTGCACAAAAGTCTGAGCAAACAAACGGTCATCGCGAGGAGTGAGGCGTACCGGAGAATGATAGGCGTCCTCGGCGCACCAATTATCAGATTCGTCACGCCATAGAAAAAATCTTCCTACAAGACATGCCGTGTCTGAGCGCACCCAGAATACAGGCCATGGCTGCAGGTCGTTTTGGCGCAATCCCGCGCGCTGTGTCATCGATCCCGGGGTACATGGGCCGATTGATTGACGATGCAACAGAACAGCTCCGGAAAGGTTCCGCTGTTCTAGTCTAGCAATTGCGGAAAACTCTGATCGCAAGGGCCGAAACATCCCGATGCGGGGCAACTTGCTACACAAATAGTCAAAGTTTCTAAAAAACCAAAGGAATAACTTCTTTTTCACGACCTTAAATTCCCAACAGATTCATTGGCTGAAACCCCCCGAAAATGTTTCCAGATTAAGTGAAAGAATAAGCATGCAAAAGCAGCGGTAGGAAAGACCCTAACGGCTAGGTCGCAACGCCAGAAAAGCTGGTCAGGGGGAATAGTGAGGTCGGTGTAGAGAAGGATTTTCACGAATCAGCGGGGAAGAAAGACAGCCCACTCTTCCCCGCCCACAGAAGCTTTCTGGGTAATCGATTGAGCGCCTATCTCTTTCCAGTTAATTTGCCATTCGGGATTTGATTTTAAGAATTCTGCGATCGGGCGTCTTGCTAACCAGGCGTCAGCATGCGGAATACCACTCGCTGTTATATCCTTTTCACCCGTGCTAACGATTTTGCGCAGGCCAAATGGCCTCCACAAGGGGGCTTCCAGATCATCTCCATGGCTAAAAAATCCAAGAGTTTTGATGTCGGGTGGAAGGATGGTTAGGATCGGATCCCAGCATGTGCCTCGCTGAAGGTAGGCTTGATATACTGCACTGACTCTGGCGAATCGGGGGCTGTCACCTATTGAGGTTAAAAGTTTCTGGACTGGGAAGAGGGGTCGGGCGGGACTCAAAATCAAGCCGACGAGAGCTGTGGAAGATAAAAAAGCGAAGATAGGGGCCAGTTTACGGAGAGTTTCGCTACGCAACCTCCAAAATCCTAACGGCAATAAAAGGAGGAAGGGGTAGTACGGCAGGAGTAGCCGTGCGGTGGATTCGCTCCCCATTTTAGCCATAAAAAAGAGAAGGGATATAAGACCAGCAGTGCCTAGAAAAAACCACGGCTGTCTTTGGAGAACAAGCAGGGGAATAGGGGGCCGCCGCCCCTTAAAAATCCAAAGAACGAAACAGGCTATAACTCCAAGGCCAAGCCCCGCAGTCTCCTCCATAGGAATTTCTCCCATTTTCAATTCAAAGCGAGGGAATCGTTCTAAAAGCCAGACTTTGAATTCCGAAGGGAAAAGATGGGCAACCATATCGTTCACGCGGGAAGAGGCAGGAAGAAGAGGAGGCTGCGCGGCTGAATAGGCCAGCATGAGAGAGTTCCCGGCAAAACCAGCACTTGGGTTGGGCAGATTCATTTTGCCCTGATTGGTGGGGTCGCCGCTCCAGCTTCCTGTGTACTTATGGTTAAGTGCTGCGGTCGGGAAGAAAGATATCATCAAAGCCATGGCGATCGAGGGCAGTAGTTTGGGGATACGCGAGATCCATACTTGATAACGTAAAAGCATGGCGGCGAACCAAGGTAAAGCTAATGGCAGGTTGCTGCCCTTTGTTCCAGTGAGAAGGGCTACGGCTAGAATAGCCCATCCAAAATCTGAAAACTTTTCCCTCTTATCAGCTGAGAGAACAAAGCATACTGATGCTAAGGCATAGACTGTGGCAAAAGCATCATTCCCTATGCTCCCAGACTGAAGGACATATCCATAGCCAAGGGGGAGAAGCCACATCCACCACCAGCAGGATTTGGCAGTAATTCCAGCAAGTCGAAAGGTGCGAAAAATAAGGCTGGGCATCAAAAGAAAAGAAATCCAGTTGATGAAAAAAAACAGGCGGTCAGTTTTAAAAAAAACAAGTAGTGATGCCATCAGCCATTCGAAACCGGGGGCAGAATAATTTTGCCGTGTATTCGGGGTGTCGATCCAGCACCAATGACCTGCATCCAGCCAGTGAAGAATTCTGGGCAAGCGATAGGAGAGAGCATCGTAGTTTGACGGTGGGTAAAGGATTCCGCCCGCCAAAGTTAGAAAAGCTACGAAAATATACAGCAGTGGGAGCCAAGAACAGGGGTTGAAGGGGTTCTCTCGCAGTCGTTTCAAGTAACAAATAGGATAAAAAAAGGCCTTGGATCGTAGAGATTTTGTTTTTCCGGACAAAAGGGCCAGGGCGAACGCCAAAAAGACGAGATTCCATGTATAACTTGTCTGGTTGAAGTGGCCACTTAAAGAGAGCGACCAACCGACAAGGGACGCCCAAGTTGAGACAAGGATCCATCCTTTAACAAAAAAAAGAGGCATGGAGGGCCTTTACTGTAAATTATATTTCAAAATACATCGAAGAGCGCTCAGGCCGTCTTTCCAGCCAATCTTTTTCCCTTCGGCATAGGTTCGGCCGTAATAGGAAATACCCACCTCGAATATCCGCACTCCCAACTTGGCGACTTTAGCCGTAATTTCTGGTTCGAAGCCGAAGCGGTTTTCTTTGATTTGAATCGATTGAATAATTTCCCGCCGGAAGACCTTGTAGCAAGTTTCCATATCGGTGATGTTGAGATTGGTAAACATATTCGATAGCAGGGTTAAAACATTATTCCCTACGCTATGCCAAAAGTAGAGAACCCGGTGAGCCCGCCCGCCCATGAATCGGGAGCCGAAAACAACGTCTGCCCGGTTTTCTAGCAGGGGTTGAAGGAGAATAGGATATTCGGAGGGGTCGTACTCCAAGTCGGCATCTTGGATAATTAGGAAGGGCGCGGTGGCGAGGGAAATTCCAGTACGTAGGGCTGCGCCCTTTCCCTCATTGCGGGAGTGTCGTGTTGCTCGAATTTTGGAGTTCGAAGATGCAAGGGTTTGGAGGAGTTCCCACGTTCCGTCGGAGGAACAGTCGTCCACCACAATCACTTCCATAACGCTCGGCTGGGCCAGCACTTTTTCCAGTACGGATGAGATTGTCTTGGCCTCGTTGTATGCAGGCACAACTACCGACAAAACTGAATTCATAGCTGGAGTTTGAGCCTGACTCGCACTTGAGGGAAGGGGGAAATTGTGACCTACTATGCTCAGTCTCTCTAGATCAATCTGAGTAGTGGAGGGTTGGGGCTGGCTCAAAGAAGCGAGGCGAGGCAAAATAGAATCATGGCGATGGAGAGCAAGCGAGTGGAGGTGTTGGGAATGGGGTTGCAGGCAACCGATTACGCGGGCGGAGTAAAATTGCTGGAGGAGTTGGCCCAACGGGAAAAGCCGGGAATGGTAGCGGCCTGCAATACTCACTTGGTGTCGTTGGCCCGGCATCGGCCTGATTATGGAAGGGTTCTGGCTGAGTTTGACCTGCTTCTCCCCGACGGAATGCCGCTGATCTGGTCGATGCGACGAAAAGGAGCGGATCTGAAGGATCGGGTATACGGCCCATACTTCATGCTGGAGGCAATAAAGAGATTGCCGCGGCCTTGGAAGCACTTCTTTTTTGGTGGAACGGAAAGTTGTCTGATGGAGTTGTCGGCGGCGGCTCGTCAGGCTCAACCCGATGTGGAGATTGCGGGGACTCTGTCTCCGCCGTTTCGAGCATGGACGGAAAAAGATGAGGAGGATTTTGCAAAAACCATAGAGAAGTCAGGAGCCGACTTTGTCTGGGTCGCTTTGGGGGGAGATCGTCAGGAGCGGTGGATTCAAAAGAATCTAAAAAGACATTCGAAGGGGATTTTTCTGGCAGTAGGAGATGCGTTTGAACTTTTGGCGGGAAGAAGGGCTTTTGCCCCTCGATGGATGCAGAAGGCGGGACTGACTTGGCTGTACCGCTTGTGGCAAGAGCCGAGGCGGTTGTTTCCCCGGTACTTTAAATATAACAGCCTGTTTCTTTACTACACCTTGCTGGATCGAGTGCTGGGAGTTACTCCAAAGCCGTCGGACGGACCAAAACCTGGAAAAAAGAGAATCGCATTTTTGGGATGTCGTGGAGTGC
>Ga0214917_10003010_pt1 | contig 19962 bp, 17 predicted proteins | sample LL_1208_BB_MetaG_FD_177983 | JGI IMG/M metagenome (GOLD analysis project Ga0214917, IMG submission 177983) | Freshwater microbial communities from Lake Lanier, Atlanta, Georgia, United States - LL_1208_BB | ecosystem: Environmental > Aquatic > Freshwater > Lake | place: USA: Georgia | collected...
ATAAGTTTTTAGGTTATTAGTTTATCGGGGTTCGGAGTGTTTTTATGCTCCGAACCTTTTTTATTTTGTTGTAAATGTATTAGCTTTTATTGTTTTCTGCGTTGGGAGAACACCATTATTATAATACTCCCCAAAAACAAGACAGCTAGTTAATATAAATGATTAACTTTAAAAAAGAAAAACTAGCATTACAACAAGAAGATAATTTAGACAAGCGTTTAAAATCAATGTATACCTTTAATTAACGGTTATAGGCTAATGGAAGTAAGCGCATTTTTACATAAAATTATCTAAAGATCTCTGAATTATTACTTTTCAATATCGATTTTAATGGCATCGCATATTTTTCATCAATTTATTGAATTGGCGTTTGCTTGCTGTTAAGCAGCATTTTCTTTCATGGGTTTGATATTGTTTAGTTCATTTTCTATCTGATTTCTCTCTTCTTCAAGATCATAATCATCTTGAAGACCTAACCAAAACTTAGCGCTTGTTCCAAAAAATTTGGAAAAACGAAGAGCTGTGTCAGCGGTGATCCTTCGATTACCCTTGATAATTTCGGAAATACGGGTTTGATTGAGAAAAGTTTCCTTAGCCAAACGGTAAGCAGAAATCTCCATCGGAATTAGAAATTCTTCGAGCAGGATTTCACCGGGGTGAATATTTTTTAGCCTTTCCATTTCTTTTGTGTTAATGATAATCTACGATTCTTATTTCGTAAGCATCATTATTAATCCATTTAAAGATGATGCGCCATTGATTGTTAATTCGAATACTGTAAAATTCTTTTAGGTCACCTTTTAATTTTTCCAGTCTGTTTGCGGGAGGAATGCGAAGATCATTAACATCCTGAGCGTTATGGATCATTCTAAATTTTCGACGCGCAACGTCCTGGATTTCGTTTGGAAATTTTTCCGACCGAATTCCATTCCAAATTTTTTCGGATATTTTATCGCCAAAACTTTTAAGCATTAGTCCCGGTTAACGTCAAATATAAGTATTTATTTCCCCCCAAGCAAGTTTCACGATAAGGTTATGTAAATATGGAGTTAGAAATTTATTCTTATATAATACACACCAAAAACAGCTCAGCAAATTTAGATAATAATTATCTCCTTTTAAAAATGAAGGTATGATAACAAAGAAATGCAGAAATGCATTAATAGAAAAATAATACTTTAAATAACAGTTCCTGGCTAGAGGAAGTAAGCGCTTTTTTACCTAAAAGTTAATTATCCTTAACATTTTAACCGTTTATTTAAACAACGTGTTGGCAAGTCTCCAAATGAATACCGGCGAATAAGGTAATCCTTCCAGAAATTATATAACTAAAGAATCAGTTTAGCTATTTCTCAACCTCTTTTCCCCTGGTTTGAATTTACTTTAACCTTAATGATCAGAAAGAAATATTTCCCCAATCAAATATAATTTTGCTTTTCCGCTAATTTCTACCCGGTCTCCTAAAAGTTCACAGGTTAAATATCCCATTCTTTCCGAAAGCTGAATGGCCGTCAGTTTATTTTTATGAAGCCTTTGTGACCAAAAAGGGGTTAAGGTAGTATGCGCTGAGCCGGTAACCGGATCTTCGTCAACCCCACATTGCGGGGCAAAAAACCTTGAAACAAAATCGACATTTTCTCCTTTTGCTGTCGCAATTACACCCCGAGCATCCAGTGTTACAATGTTTGCAAGATTTGGTATTAACTTTTGAATTTGATTTTCAGTTTCATAAACAAATAAATAATCTGATTTACCCTTATAAATCTCTTTGGGTATTAGGTTAAATCCACTTTTCAATTCGTCAGTTATTTCAGCCTGTTGAAAAATATCCACCGGAAAATTTAGGGCCAAATGCTCGTTATTTTTTGTCACCGATAATTTTCCGCTCCTTTTGGAATAAAAATTAATTACCTTCTCAGGATAGCATTCGTGGTTGAATAAAACATAAGCAGCAGCCAATGTTGCATGTCCACAAAGGTCAACTTCAACTTTGGGCGTGAACCATCTTATATTATATAGATTATCTTCTTTTACGTAAAATGCGGTTTCTGCAAGATTATTCTCCATAGCAATTTTTTGCATTACAACGTCACTTAACCATTCATTAAGAGGACAAACTGCCGCTGGATTTCCTGTGAAAATCTTGTCTGTAAATGCATCTATCTGATAAATTTTGGATTTCATTTTTCCACATTTAATTTGCTCTTGGCTAATATTAACGATAATATAAGACTCAATGCTTATAAAGTCAGCTTTACTTTTTTTATTCCTACAAATTTCATATTTTAATTAATATTTGTTTTTATTGCTTAAGATTAATTTTTTTAAATTATTTAACATATCGGCAATATTGGTTTTTTGTCTTCCCGAATGATGATTAATTAGTCTACCTTGCTTTAAATTAAAATAAATTCCCGTGATTATTGCCAATCCTATATATGATGTTGTGTTTAAATATTTACTTGAGGATGCTGATATTGCCCAAGATTTACTATCTACCATTTTAGGTGAGGAGGTGGTGCATCTGGAATTTAAACCTCAGGAAACGTCCACTGAAAGCAGCCAGAGTATCAAGATTTTAAGATTGGATTTCAAGGCCATTATCAAGAAAAAGGATGGTACTTTGTTTAAAGTGCTCATTGAATTACAAAAATCAAAACAGGTCTTTGATGTGATGCGCTTTAGGCGATATCTTGGGGATAATTACAGGAAAGAAGATCAGATTATGGACAAGGATGGCTTGGCAGTCTTACGACCCTTACCTATTATTACCATTTACTTTTTAGGTTTCCTGTTAAATAATGTACCATCAGGAATTATTAAAGTTAAAAGGGAATATGTTGATGCGGTCACGGAGGAGATATTGGGAGTCAAAGATGATTTTGTGGAGCTACTGACTCATGATTCTTACATGATACAAGTGGGTAGGTTACCCAAAGAGTCCCGTGGTAAACTGGATAGGGTAATGCAGATATTTAGTCCTATGTACCAGAATAAAACAGACAAGCATCAGGTTGATTTTCAAGGGGATATGCACGATTCTTTGGTTTTGAGGATGGTTGAACGCTTGGGTAGGGCCATTGCCAGTGATGAATATCGCGATAAAATGGACGTTGAAGATGAGATAGACCGAATATTTGAGCGGGCTTTAGGGGAAAAGGATAATGTCATTGCCCAAAAAGATAAATTATTGGATAAAACGGTAAAAAGCTACGAGAAGTCAAAAAAACAAGTGAAGAGCGCAAAAAAACAAGTCGAAAGCGCAAAAAAACAAGTCGAAAGCGCAAAAAAACAAGTTGAAAATGTGAAAAAACAAGTTGAAAATGCTAAAAATCGCATTAATGAAGAAATTCAAAAAAGTCAAACTTTGCAAAATGAAATAGATGCTTTAAAAAAACAACTTCTTCATTAAGAATAAAATAAAATTTTTTTAGCTGGATTAAATTAATTTTTATTTGTTTTCTAGTTTTTCCTTGAAAATAATTTTGGGACCAAACCATAAAATAGTTCCAATCACCATGAAATTTTTATTTTCCTCTTGACTTAATACTTCGTAAAACACCCCAAGTGATGGAAAAATGGTTAATAAAAGGCCTATTGAAGTGATAATTTTTATAGCTATTTTCATTTTGAAAATCTTTTTTGATAAAAATAAGAAGAAAGGATATAAAGAAGGGCAGTTAAAAACCATCCTGGCAGTCCAAGGAAAAATATTTCTAATCCAGTGGTCTTTGCTATGAGGAAACAGGAAAATAAACTTCCTAACCAGGTAATTAATGCCGCTACATTGAAGTTCAGATTTTTCAATTCTGCCAGATTAGAACTTAAACCTATTCGTGGAAATAACCAGTAATCAATAAATATGATGGCGCCCATAGGCATAAGGATTAATCCATATAGGGCAACAAAATCAAGTAATTGCATTACCAGTGCTGGAAAACATGCAGCTAAGGTGGTAATTGAACCGACAATTAGGGTTATTTTCCATGTTTTTGCCTGGGGCATAATTGCTTGTAAAGCCAAACCTGCCCTGTAAATAGTTGGGTTAGCAGTTGTCCAACCTGCAACAATTACACAGAGTGCCCCTGTTATTCCAGCTGCTGAATAAGCAACTTGTCCTGGTGCAAATTCTAAATTTTGATTGTTTTGTTGAAGGAAAAGGGCATATAATATACCTGAAGCTACCCAGGCAATATAATGTCCTACATACATTCCACCAGCAGAGGCAAAGCCTGCAGTCCATTTTTTGGCGTATCTTAATATAGACATGTCTGCCATACCTATATGCATGGCCATATTGCAAAACCAGGCGAAAAATAAAATATGCCAAAAGGTAAATTTACTTTGGCCAGGTAGGGGAGTACCGGTCCATATTTTGTCTTGTGCAACCTGTAAAAAATTTCCCCAGCTTGTTACTCCAAGTTCAGGTAAGACCGCGATTGCTGCTGCTAAAAAAACGAAAATCATCCAAGGTGCTGCAATGGTTGAAAATTTTTCAACCTTGTCATATCCTAAGGTGGCCACAAAGGTAGTTACTGCACCCACTATGGCAACGATAAGAATCCAAGGTAAACCCGATGGTAACCAGTCCGTTAATTTTGCAGAAGGTATGTTGAAGGGTATTCCTATTGCTGTTGCCGATACAGCTATCATGGAGCCAGCTAAGAAACAAAACATGAGTGCGTTTACAAGATTATAGGCATTTGTGAGGTGCTTTCCGCATATTTTTTCGAGCATGTAATATAATGTAACCCGTTCTCTCACTGCAATGGGAGAACAGATAAATGCCCAGGATAAAACTGCCAGAAAATTTCCCAGTAACAAGCCAAATAATAAGTCCATCGCTCCTACACCATGTGCTACAAATAATGGACCGATGACAAATTCTGTTCCAGCTGTATGTTCACCAGCATACATACCAAGAAAACTTTTGAAGCCTCTCCAGCGCGAAGCTGGTACGGATTCTCTTTCGTATTCTTTAACTTCTTCCAGATGAGTTGTTAATTTTTCTAAAAGCATGTTACTCTATTAAGGAGTGAGGATAACTAATAAACTTCGGGCTCCCTGTGCCCCAATAACCAGAGATTGTTCTATGTCGGCAGTTTTCGACGGTCCGGCTATAAATACGCCAAATTCGGAGTCTGGTCTTCCCAATACTTTATAAGCTTCATGCATCGTTCCTACCAACGATTTTTCACTAACCACCATCACCAGATGCTGGGTTATAAAGGGTAATACTCGAATGCCTTCCAATTCTTTTTCGGTAATCCAAATTGCTCCGTTTTCGGCCACTCCAAGAACTCCTTCCACAATGGTTATATCAGTTCCCTCGTAAAATTCGGGATCTAAACTTGTAATATTTTCTGTATTTTCAACATTCCCCAAGGTAGAGAGGGTTCTTTTACGTTCAGGGAAAATGGAACTAACAACCCTTCCTATCTGGTTAATTTCATCCACACAACCCACTTTACTTCCCCCTCTTTCTAAAATTTGAATAAATAATTTTTTCTTGTCAGGGGAAGAAGATTCAAAAACAGGCACATCTGGCAATGGCCAGGGATTTGGTTTATTTGCTTTAATGTGTGATAAAATACGATCTCTACTGCTCATTCTTTGCTTGTTTTTTGTACCATTCTCTAAATGATTCAACTGGAGCTTTGGGTAAATTTCTTTCTCGTGTCCAAATAGTAAAGGATAAAAGCCGCTCATTTCCTGGGAACAAGCGCAACATTTTTCTACCCAAATTACCCAGACGGTGAAAAAACCGTGGAGCAGCCAATCCACTTCCCAACATGCCCATTAAGGTTTTATTTCCACCTTCAGGGAGCCCAGCCTCACTAACAATTTGCCTCCATTTATATAACTGGTCATGTATATCAATTTTTACAGGACAAACATCTGTGCATGAACCACATAGGGTTGATGCGAAAGGTAAATTACCATATTTTTTTAAATCGATTCCAGGGGTAAGAATTGACCCAATTGGACCAGGAATGGTTGATTCATAACTGTGTCCTCCACTTCGTCGATAAATGGGGCAAGTATTCATGCATGCTCCACATCGTATGCACTTTAGAGAATTTCTGAAGTCAGGTTTTCCCAACTGGGTCGTTCTCCCATTATCTACTAAAATAATGTGCATTTCACCCTCTTTTTTGGGTTTCCTATGGTGAGAAGTAAAAACAGTAATGGGTTGACCTGTTGCACTTCTGGCAAGCAAACGGGTAAATACAGCAAGGTCACTTCTTCTGGGAATCAATTTCTCAATGCCCATACTATGAATTTGTATGGGAGTTAAATGAACGCCCATATCTGCATTACCCTCGTTGGTACAAACTACGACTTCGCCTGTCTCCGCTACCCCAAAATTAACTCCAGTTAATGCTACTTGTGCAGTATGAAATTTTTCCCTTAAATGATGTCTTGCTGCCTCCGTCAAATATTGTGGATCGGTGGCCCCTTTTTCTGTATGTAGCTCTTTATGAAATAATTCACCGATTTCTTCCTTCTTAAGATGAATGGCAGGAAGTACAATGTGACTGGGTGGCTCGTCCAGCATCTGAATAATTCTTTCGCCTAAATCAGAGTCGATTACTTCAATTTGATGATTGGCTAAGAAATCGTTCAATTGGCATTCTTCCGTAAGCATGGACTTACTTTTAACCATTTTTTTTGCATTATGCCTATTTAAAATGGAAAGTACAATGTCATTATGTTCTTTTGCATCAGCAGCCCAATGTACAATAGCCCCATTCTGCTTTGCTGCCTTTTCAAAGGCCACGAGATATTCATCCAGTTTTGAAAGGGTATGACTTTTAATATCGGAGGCAAATTCTCTTAGATATTCCCATTCTGGAATTTCTGAAACAGCAAAATCTCTCTTTTTTCTAACCATCCATAAAGAGGCATCATGCCAGTCTGTTCTCGCCTCATCTTTATTAAAAATAGCCGCTTTTTTAGCATGTGACATCATAATTCCTCTGTGTTTAAAATTTCTGCTATGTGCATGACTTTAATAGGTATTTTTTGTCTGGTAATGATTCCCTCCAAGTGCATCAGACAACTCATATCACCAGATATTATGATTTCTGCTTCTTTTGAAAAATGGTCTCTAATTCTGTCTTTACCCATTTTTACAGAAATATCAGGTTCTTTAATTGAAAATGTACCCCCGAAACCGCAACATTCATCTTTTCTGTCCAGTTCAACCAAGGTCAATCCCTCTACCATTCCAAGTAATTCATGAAGTTTGGAAGCAGGTTTGATGGCCAGTTCACTGGAAGTTCCTAAATGCAAACCTCTTAATCCATGACAACTTTGATGTAGTCCTACTTTATGTGGATATTTAGCCGGCAGAGATTTTATTTTTAAAACGTCAAGTAAAAACTCACTTAAATCGAGGGTTATGGCTCTTACTTTTTTAACAGATTCGGTCTGTTCCAGTAAATCAAAATGATGCCTTACATGGTAAACACAGCTTCCAGACGGAGCAACGATATAGTCAAATTTTTCAAACATTTCTATGAAATGTTCGTAACTCGCCTTTGATGCCTGTTCATTTCCAGCATTAGCCAATGGTTGCCCACAGCAGGTTTGGCCTTCAGGATATTCAACCTGACAACCCAATTTCAGTAATAATTTATATGTGGCTATAGCTGCTTGTGGATAAAACTGATCCATATAACAGGGAATAAATAATCCTACTTTCAAATTTCAAAATTTTAAGGTGTTTGTCTAAAAATAGTTAATTATTTTGATATCATGACCTTAATACTGATTAATTTCTTAATAATTTGGGGAAACCTTCAATTAAATATTCATTACCTGCATGGCCGCACCCAAGGAGGCTCCAGAAGAATAGCCAGAAATAATGATTTCTACACTGGGTAATTGTTTTTTTAAACAGGCTATAAATAATTGATTTTTAGAAAATCCACCTTCTAAAAAAATCTTTTTAAATTTAATTCCTTCAGAAGCGAGGTTAATTTTAATTATCTGATAACTACTTAATTCCCAAACCATTCGATAATAGGCCTCTTCAAATGATTTAAATTTACCAAGGTCTGATGCTTCCTTTGCATTATTTGCCAATTTTAAGGAAGGAAATGAAAAATGGATGGGATCACTTGCTGAAAATTTTTCTAAAAGGTTGTCCTTTATAGATTCTTCCTCAAAATGGTCTACATCATATTGGAAGAATTCCACTATTTCTTCCAGTTGTTTTTGATAGGCATTTCCTAAAAATAATCGTGCGGCTTTAACGGGTTTTCCTTCAGGCTGAAGAAATAATAAACAATCTTTTCCTAATTCTTCTTTTGATAAATGAACGCTTGAAAAAGGATTGAAAACAATGCTCCAGGTTCCGGTAGATAATAACAAATAAGGTTCGTTTGACGATAAAGTATAGGGATATAAAGCGGAAGAACTATCATGAATGCCTATACCAGTTTGTATTTTGCTGCCCAATATATTTATTTCGAAGCGGGTATTAGATGCTTTTATTGGTGGCAATTTTTCTACTATTTTTTCTTCATAAACCCATTGATGATAGTTGTTTTCCTGAAAATTCCAAAGGGTAGTGTGACAACCAATACTGGTGTATTCTGAAATGGGATGATGAGTAAAATAATAACTGAGGTACTGGGGAAGATGAAGACTCCAGGCTATTTTATCAAAAATGAATGGGTATCTTTTTTTGATATAGTATATCTGCAATCCAGAATTTAAAAATTCTAGGGTGGGGGATGAGGTTTCAACGGCCATTCGTTCTTCACCTCCCTGTTTTTGGTAAAAAGAATATCTGATTTCCTCTGGAAGGGGTTTAGTGTAATTATAGAGAGGTGTTAAAATATTTCCTGCCTTATCGATATGAACAAAACTGGCTCCATAAGATGAGAAATTCAAATGAGTAATCTCAAATTTATTTTCTTTAATTAACTGGTACAATAGTTCCTTCATCCATACTAATATGGATTGTAAATCCTCACAAGGATAGTTATCCTCATCATAAATTTCAGGAAAAATTCGGGAGGTTTGCCATAATTCATTATAGGAATAGTCGTATAAAATGGCCTTTTTATTCGTTTTTCCAATATCGAAAATGATAATGGACTTCATATTATAATCCTTTAGCTCTATTCGAAAATCCTCTTTCTTGAATCAATTTTTGCCTTAAGTTATTTTCTCTGTAAAAGCCAATGGGTGAATAAGCTGCTTGTTTTCGCATTCTGGCTTCTCTCAAAAGGGGGCGGCAATCTGTTCTGTAGGCATCTTGAAGTAATTCCTGTGCTAAAGTGACATCATTTTTTTCTCTTAACTTGTCCAATTTAATAAAATCAACAGTTAAAGCTTGAGCATAACTTAGTAGAATGGCTTCTAGGCTCTGAATTAAATCTTCTAAAGGATCTTTTACATTATGACTGGCATCGATCATATAAGAAATAGGTGGATTTAATACAGAAGGGTCTGATGTTCCACTTACTAATTCTAAAAAGATTAAAAACAATTGATACGGCTTGATACTGCCAACGGTTAGGTCGTCATCACCGTATTTGCTGTCATTAAAATGAAAACCACCTAACTTACCCAAAGACAATAGGGTAGCGACAATTTGTTCAATATTGGTGTTCGGTAAATGATGGCCTAAATCGACCAGACTATAGGCTTTTTCGCCACAGGCAGCCGCCAGTAAGTAGGAAGTTCCCCAGTCTTGAACTACAGTACTATAAAATTGGGGTTCATAGGGTTTATATTCAATAAACATCTTCCAGTCATCAGGTAAATGTTTATATATTTCTTGTAAAGATTCTTTTGTTCTTGAAAGGGATTGTCGAAAATTTAATTGCCCAGGAAAAGTAGAGCCATCAGATAACCAAATTGTTATACTTTTAGAACCCAGTGATTTTCCATAATTAATGACTTCAACATGATGTTTTATAGCTTGTTCTCTTACAGCAGAAGAGGTGTGACATAAGGAACCATATTTATAACTCAACGCTTGCTCGGCCTGATCCTGAAAGGTGTTGGAATTAACGGCGTCAAAGGATATTCCGCATTCTTTTGCCCAGTCCAAAAGATTTGAAGTTTCGTCTGGAATGTCCCAGGGAATATGCAGAGAAATGGCACCAGCAGCCCCAGTTAAATCATTTATAAGGCTAATATCTGCTAGTTTTTGATACAAATCGCCTGGTTCACCACCTATAGAAAAACGACCAAACCGGGTTCCTCCTGCTCCCAATGCCCAACTTGGAATGGCTACCTGAAATTGCTGTAATTGTGATATAACTGATTCTACATCAACACCTTTATCGGTCAATTCTCTGTTTAGGAACTGAAATGATTCCCGATGTTTTGCAGAAAAAGAGTCATTATGGCTTAAAATTTGATTTGAATCAAGACGCATAAGCTGGGAATTTTGAATGGAAGAACGTAATAGGAGGGTTTATCGAACAAATGCTTCCGGAATTCCTCCATCCACATTGAGGGTTATTCCAGTCGATTTGTTTAGTAATGCAAGCAAAGCGTAAACACCATTAGCAATATCTTCAGGCAAAATAATTTGGCCTAATAAATTTCTTTTTGCATAATACGCAGGTAATTCCTCAACAGAAATACCATAAGCCTTTGCTCTCCCTTCAGCCCATTCACCTTCCCATATTTTACTTCCAACAATTACCCCATCTGGATTTACTGTGTTTACCCTGACATTTTCTTTGGCTAATTCAGCAGCTAGAAGCCTGGTCATGTGTTGTTGTGCTGCCTTCGCAGTACCATAAGCAACATTGTTAGGTCCTGAAACTAATCCATTTTTGCTGGCAATAGCAATTAGATTTCCCCCTAATTGTTGTATTTTAAGTATTTTTACCCCTAGCTTGTACAATTGAAATTGAGCTTTTACAAGTACATTTTGTAAGATATCCCAATCTGACTCACTGGTTTCTGTTAATGATTTTGATATAGCGAGGCCTGCACTATGTACAATAATATCAAGACCTCCAAATTCAAGACAAGTGTATTGTATTAATTTTGAGAGTTCTTCTTCTTTAGTAATATCTGCTGCGAAATAGCGGGCTGAGTCACTATTGAAAGAAGAAATAGACGCTGTTAATCTTTCTTCTGAAAGGTCAGTAATAACTATATGGGCGCCCTCAGCGGCCAGTTTTTTTGCAATGGCACCACCAATTCCTCCTCCGCCTCCTGTAATGAGGGCAATACGACGTGAAAGTGTTCTTTCAGGTGGCATTCTTTGAAGTTTTGCCTCTTCAAGTAACCAGTATTCTATGTTAAAAGCTTCTTGTCTGGGAAGTGCTGTATATTTTGAAACGGCCTCTGCTCCACGCATAACCTGGATGGCATTTTGATAAAATTCTGCTGCTACTCTGGCCGTCTGTTTGTCTTTGGCAAAGGTAAATAATCCAATTCCTGGATATATAATAACTACAGGATTTGAATCTCTCATTGCAGGGCTGTCCACGTGTTTACATTCCTGGTAATATGCGGCATAATCTGCTCTGTAATCCTCAAACGCAGGTGTTAAAATTTGTTTAATGATTGTGGAATCTGATAAATCGTCGTAAACACCCAGAGATAAAACCAAAGGTTTTATTTTTGTGCGCAGAAAATGATCTGGGCAGGAAGTTCCTAAAGGAGCAAGTCGTTCCAGGTCATGGCTATTAATAAAGGACAAAACAACTGGATTATCTGAAAAATGACCAATCATCTGGTTTTTTTCAGAGCAAAGTCCTCTTAATATAGGCATTAGCAGTGATGCCTGTTGCTGTCTGTGCGAAACAGAAGAACTTTCTATTTTCTGACCACCGAAAATGGGACCTTTTTTTTCTTGCGCTTTGTCTAGAAAAATAGAAGCTTCCTCAATCACCCTTAAACTATTAAAATAACATTCTTTGGAAGTATTTCCCCAGGTAAAAAGGCCATGACTACCCAGGATAATTCCTTGGATATGAGGATTTTCCTTGAAACACTTTTCTAACTGGAGACCTAGGTCAAATCCAGGTCGCTGCCAAGGAATCCAGGCTATTTTATCGCCCCATATTTCCTTCATAATTGCTTCTCCATTTTCAGCTGCAGCAATAGCGATAACCATATCAGGATGCAAATGATCAATATGGGGAAATGGAAGCAGACCATGAAGGGGAGTGTCTATGGAAGGAGCTGCACTATTTAAATCGTATAGGCAATGTAAGAGAAGCGGAACGATTTCGTCCTCAAATTCAAGGCCTTTATATATTTTTTTAAGATCGTGTAATTTGGAAGTATATAAACCAGCAATTCCCTTTCGGGTAAGGGTTCCGATATCACCACCGGAACCCTTAATCCACATAACTTCAACAGGTTCGCCCGTTAAAGGATCAGCCTGCATAATTTTACAGGAAGTATTACCTCCACCATAATTGGTTATCCTTAAATCAGAACCTAATAGATTAGACCTGTAAAGAAATAAAGCAAGTTGGTCTTCATTTAGAGATGCCTCTTTTTGATCATCCCAAAGATTTGAAACGTAACGAAAAGTAAGCATCTAAGATATAATTTTGGGGCTATAAAAAGTTAAATTTCTTAAGTACTTCAGCTGGTGGCCCTTCCCAATTGTTGGGTCTGTTACCAACATATCCTAAATCTTCAAAGCCTGCTTCGGTAGTATAAAATCCAGTCAAAGTCAAATCTCTCATTAGGTTGAAAAAGGATACTCCGGCAGAAACGGCTGGGCTTGCAAGTTCAGGATAAGCGATAGCGTCAACAATGGTAATTTGATTAGCTGGCGTCAGCGCCACAAAAGACTTTCCAAATAGTTTACGAGAATAGTTTTCCAGCCACATAATACCCCCTCTGAGCGGAACCTGCTGGTAGGGCATATCTTTAGCAATAAATTCAATAAAAGCTGGAACGCCTACTTGAACAGCAGATGGAGATGAGCCTTTGGCGGGTAAAATAATATCGCACAAGCGAGTAATGACGGCCATTTCACCAGGGGTAAAAAAAGTTTCTGAGGCTAATTTTTCGTCTCTTTTTAATTCATCAGGTGTTCTTCCGTAATTAGATTTTTGCTTCTTTGGTTTCCCTGCATTAACAGCATCTGTCTGTGCCGGAAGAACTTGTGAGGTGGCAATCCCTACAGAAGTTAGGGTTATATTTTTTATAAGATCTCTGCGTTTCATGGCAATTAGATTTTATTTGCTTTAACTTGATCAATGATGTATTCAGAAGTACGCATAGAAGATGCAAGGATAGTCCATGTTACGTTTTTGTCGCCTTGAGAAACAAAAGGAGCTGCATCAACTACAAATAAATTTTTAACATCATGTGCTTGCTGATATTTATTCAATGCAGAGCGATTTGGATTATCCCCCATGCGAACGGTACCTATTTCGTGAATAATTTTACCAGGTGCTTCCAGACCATAGTTAGTCTCTGGTCCAGGTTTATTTCCTAAAGGAATACCCCCCATTTCAATAATCAGTTCTTCAAAGGTATCTTGCATGTGCTTAGCCTGCTTAATCTCCTGATCTGACCATTTGTAGTGGAAGCGCAATGTCGGAATACCGTATTTGTCCACTTTACCTGGATCAATTTCACAGTAATTAGTTTCTAATGGAATAGGTTCTCCCCTTCCAGCCATACCGATGTAGGCTCCATAGAAACGATTAACATCCTCTCTTAATCGAGAGCCATAGCCTCCAGCAGGGAGAGTTTCACCGTTTGGATATGGATATTTTCCGTTATTATTATGCATTCCCATACCAAATCCATACCCTGGCATACCCATACCTCCACCGTATTCAATATGATATCCGCGGGCAAAATCAAGTTTATTATTGTCCAGCCACCATGGAGAATAGATATGACTTCCACCAACTCCATCCTCATTATAACGATCACGGTTCATGAGGGATGGGACAAATCCACTTCTGCTGGCACCCGTAGAGTCATTTAAATATTTACCTATGACTCCGCTTGTATTGGCTAAGCCTTGTGGAAAACGAGCTGATTTAGAATTTAACAATAGTCGGGCCGATTCACAGGCAGAAGCTCCCAATACCACTCTTTTTGCACGTACGGATACTTCGGCCATTGTTTTTGTGTCAACATATGAAACCCCAGTAGCTAAACCTGTCGCTTGATCTGTTAGAACCTCACGAACCATTGCATGATTAATCAAGGTAAGATTTCCTGTTTTCATTGCAGGAATAACTAAGACGGAAGAAGAGGAGAAATCGGCATATTTATTGCAACCTCTGCTACACTGGCTGCAATAAAAACATGATCCTCTTTCGTTATTTATGGGCTTTGTTAAAATAGATAATCTGGATGGGATTACTGGTATTTTGAGATTAGTCCCTGCCTTTTTGATGAAATGTTCATGAAGACGCATGGGTGGAGGTGGCAAGAAAATTCCATCAGGTTCGTTGTAGATATTTTCTACAGAACCAAAAACACCAATTAACTTATCTGTTTTATCGTAAAATGGCTTTAAATCCTCATATCCAATAGGCCAGTCATCACCAATGCCAGTTAAAGACCCTCTTTTAAAATCATTCGGTCCGAATCGAAGAGAAATTCTACCCCAATGGTTTGTTCTCCCACCAAGCATTCTGGATCTGAACCAATGGAATTCTGTTCCTTTTACAGCAGAGTAGGGTTCTCCTTCAATTTGCCAGCCCCCATAAGCGGCATCAAAATCTCCAAAAGGTCGGGTACTTGAAGCCCCGCGGCGAGGAGACTCCCAGGGATTCTTCATCTGCGTAATATATTGAGGATCAGCTGGGTCATAATAACTACCTGCTTCTAAAAGGCACACTTTAGCACCCGCTTTTGTTAAGGTATAAGCAGCCATTCCTCCGCCTGCACCTGAACCAACAATAACTACATCAAAAATTTCTGGCGTTTCTTTAACTTGAAATGTCATATCGGTTTTTAGGTTTAATATTTCTAAAAGAAAATGTGGAAGTATTCCCTTTTGTAAATATAATTAATTTTTGCTGAGTTTATTCGAGTAATTTAATTAAAGTACTTTCAATTTCTTGTGAACCTCTGACACTCGTGGAAACGATAACTCCATTTTTATCAAGCATAAAGGCTCTGGGTATAGAATTCACCCCATACAATGCAGCAGCAGCGGAAGACCATTTTTTTAAATCACTTACATGATAAGGCCAGGTTAATTTATCCATGGCAATGGCATCAATCCAGGCTTGCTTACCTTGTGCTAAATAGGTACTGGCCATTGAAGGATCCTCCAAACGTGCAATGGTACGGTCATCCAGTCCGTCTAAACTTACACTAAATATGGTAAAACCTTTGTTTTTATATTTTTCATACACAGCAACAACATTTGGATTTTCCCTTCTGCAAGGACCACACCAGCTAGCCCAAAAATCTAATAAAACGACTTTTCCTTTCAAATCAGAGAGTTTTCTTACTTTTCCTGATGGATCAGGAAGCGCAATATCTGGTGCTGGTTGACCTATCTGTATTCTTTCCTGAGACATTGCCGCTGCATATTCCTGTTCTTTTAATGTTATATATTCTCCGAAAGCTGCAGTTAATTCATTATTTGGGTATTTGGACTGTAATTTAGTATGTGCCTTTTTTTGAAGCGGAATATAATCTGGACTTTGACCAAAAACCATGTTGGCAACTAAGGCGCCTAATATTGGGTTTTCGGCTTGCTCTATAAAAGTTACCACTTGATCTGCCGTTTTTTGCTGATTTTGAAGTCCTTGTATTAAATCTTTCAATTGATTGGTTTCTTCGGATCCACTTATATTGAAGCTATATTGATCTAATGTTTCCAGATTGCCATCAATTTCTATTTGTTTCTCAGACCCATTTAAAACAATTAACATTCTTTTAGCTCCGATGCGTAAATTATAAATACCGGCTTCAAGTCCTTTTGGAAAATTAATTTTGAATGACCCCGTGCCGTCAATTTCTGTTTTATCAAGCACTACATTTACTTTTCCAATAATTGTTTTATCTATAAATGCCTGCAGATTTTCAGCCCCGCTTATTTTACCTTTAATCGTAACACCTCCTTTTAATGCATCACAGCTTAGGGACAAGAATAAAATACCTACAAAACCTACTATTAAGGATATCGTTCTCATGAAAAATTAATTTTGATCACCTGCCATCTTTTGACTAAGTGTTTGATTAAAAATATGAATATACTCTTCAATTTTTCCAAATGATTCAGAATCAATTCTAATATCTTGTTTAACTACCTCACCAATACGTGAAAAAGGTACATTATGGGTGTTTAAGAAATTGACAAGATTATCTTCTTTTTGTGGATTTATGGTTATGACACAACGTGACTGACTTTCACCAAACAAATAAGCATCTTTTCTGAAATTAGTGTCAGTTTCAATGTCGAAGCCAAGATTTCCTGCAATGGCTGATTCGAGTAAGCACTGAAACAGCCCTCCTTCACTTATGTCATGTGCAGATTCTATATAACGCTTGCGAATCATTTGGGTAATATTCTGCTGTAGATGAAGTTCTTCATCGATGTCAAAAGTGGGAGGAGCAGAAAGAGGAATACCCACCACAGTTCGGCAATATTCAGAACTTCCCAAATCATTTATGGGTGTTCCAAGCATGTAGATGATATGACCTTCTTTTTTAAAATTTAGGGTAGTATGCCAGGAAATATCATCCATTATACCTAACATGCCTATAGTTGTTGTAGGAAAAACGGGTTCTGTTCCATCTTTTAAAACGGATTGATTATAAAAACTTACATTCCCTCCTGTTACGGGAGTATTAAATTTTCTACAAGCGTCTCCCATTCCCTTTATTGACTGAACGAATTGCCAGTAAACTCCTTGATTGTATGGATTGCCAAAATTTAAACAATTGGTAATTGCCACTGGTGCTCCTCCGGAACAAACTATATTCCTTGCAGCTTCTGCTACGGCAATCATAGCTCCTTGATATGGGTCCGCATGGACGTATGAACTATTACAATCTGTGGTTAAAACCAATGCTTTTTTTGTGCCTTTTACCCATACTACAGCCGCATCAGATGGTCTATTGGTCGTCATGGTTCCAGTCCTAACCATAGAATCATATTGCTCGAAAATCCACCGTTTTGAAACCAGATTGGGACTTGCCGCTAATTTTTTTGCCGAGGCTACATAATTTGAATTTAAAGGAATAGACTTAGTATTTATTTTTCGAATTTCTTCTATATAGGCAGGCCTCTTATATTCTCTTTGATATACTGGAGCCCCTCCTCCGAGGACTAAAGAATGAGCATTCACTTCTGCTACTTTGGTTCCGGAAGTATGAAAAACAAGCGTACCTGTGTCTGTTACCTGTCCAATTTCCTCACATTCTAAATCCCATTTATCAAAAACATCTAGTAATAATTGCTCCTTACCTTTATGACAAACAATCAACATACGTTCCTGACTTTCAGAAAGTAGTATTTCAAATGGCTTCATGTTTTTTTGTCTAGTAGGAACTTTATCCAAGTCAATAATCATTCCTACCCCTCCTTTGGCACTCATTTCAGAGGTGGAACAAGTAATTCCAGCTGCCCCCATGTCTTGCATACCTACAATGGCACCCGTTTTTATGGCTTCAAGAGTTGCTTCCAGCAATAATTTTTCCTGAAAAGGATCTCCAACCTGAACGGCGGGTAAATCCTCCGCGGAGTCTTCAGTAAGATCGGCAGAGGCAAATGTAGCCCCATGAATACCATCTTTTCCAGTGGCTGAGCCAACTATAAAAACAGGATTTCCAATACCTTCTGCAATGGCTGAAACAGTTTTTCCTACCTCAACTATCCCCACTGACATGGCATTGACCAATATATTTTGGTTGTAACAATCATTAAAATACACTTCACCACCAACGGTAGGTACCCCGAAACAGTTGCCATAATGACTAATTCCCGCAACAACTCCTTCTACAAGTCGTCTTGTTTGAGGCAAATCAATATTTCCAAAACGAAGTGAATTCAAAGATGCAATGGGTCTGGCACCCATAGTAAAAATATCTCTGTGAATACCACCAACCCCTGTTGCGGCACCCTGAAAAGGCTCGATAGCAGAAGGGTGGTTATGAGATTCAATTTTGAAAGCACAAGCTAAACCATCTCCGATATCAACCAATCCAGCATTTTCTTCTCCTGCACCCACCAATAGACGCTTTCCTTCCCGAGGTAAGGTCTTTAGCCAGTGAATAGAGTTTTTATAACTGCAATGTTCAGACCACATGACTGAATAAATACTCAGCTCAGTGAAATTAGGCGTCCTGCCCATTATGCTAACAATATGTTCAAATTCTGCTTCTGTTAAGCCTAATTTCCTGGCCGTTTCAGCCGTTACCAATGTTTCGCCTTGTTGTTGCATAAGCCCCACCCTCTTCTTTTAGTTTAGGCAAATATAATACGATTTGCAAAAAAAACAGGTTTTAAAAAATTCTTTGACTTAGGCAATCATTTTATTGATTATGAAAAATAACATTAGGTAAACCCACAAGATATCAAGGAAGTGCCAGTAAATACTAATTAATCTTAAATTTAATCGCTTATGAGGATCTGAAAAATAAACCAGTACACTAACGGGTTCTATCATATATTTCCTGGCTTGTATGATAAAATAAAAAAGAAAAGGAAGTCCAGCCAAAACGTGAATAAAATGTAGTCCAGAGATAACGTACAGATATCCGGCTGAATTATCACTTTGTATCAGGATGTTTTGACTAAAGAGAGTATACCAAGCTATGACCTGCAATACAAGAAAGATTAAAGAAAGTAATACTGTGATATATAGGGTCAGTTGGTATTTATCTGTCCTGTCTTCCAGATAAGCCTTTTTACTTTGCCATAAACTGTAACTGGACCCCAAAAGTACAAAGGTATTTATATAAAATAGCCAGGGTAATTGTAATGGTGGCAATTTCGAAAGTGATCTTGTATAAACATAGGCAAAAGATAGGGACAAAAATAACATGGTCAGACCTGCCAGCGTTAGAAATAAAAGGATGTTTTTAGGATGAAATACAAAGGACTCAGTATGATTGTTTTCTCCCATATCTCTGTTTATCGACATTTGATGTGATTTTACGAATAACAATAGGTTTTTTTATTAGTTCACTAAATAAAAATATTGCTTTTTAGCCTAAATATTGCGACCTTTCATTTGCCGATAAATAATTCCTTTCCATTAAATGAATAATATTTTGGTATATAAATCCTATACTTTTGCTTTTTTGTCCATTTTTCCCGGAAAATCATTAGTTAATTTAGGTTTATCAATTTTGATTTCTAAATTGACTTTATTGCTCGTTTTTAAGTTGAAAATAGGAATTTCTTTAGACAGAAAGTTGAAATGAAAAAAGAATTATTTAATGTACCTGATTATAAATTTAGCTTGCTGCTGCTTTATTTTTTTGCCATTTCCTTGAATGGACAGGAATTTAAAGAACTAAAACTTCCCGTTTCGATTGGAAATAAATTACTTCAGGAACCCTTTACAGGTGGGTGGAAATGCCCTCAATTTTCAGAAACAGATTTTAATAAGGACGGAATAACGGATATTTATGTTTTTGATAGATTGGGTAATATTCACGGAAGTTATTTAGGAAAAAAGAAAAATGAGGGGCTTCCTGCGATTGAATATGTATTTTCACCTGAGTATATTTCCCATTTCCCAAAGGCTGAGAGTTGGGTACTTTTGAGAGATTATGACAAGGACGGTGTGTCTGATTTCTTTGCTTATTCCGATATTCCCGGGGTGGATGGTATTCAGGTTTGGAAAGGGTTTTATACTCAGGACAACAAATTATCATTTAATAGATTAAATTTTAAGGCCCCCTATAATATTTTGTTTTTTCCTCTCTATGTTGGAGGACAAACAAATCTCTATGTGACACGCGTTGATATTCCAGCCCTAGATGATGTAGATTGCGATGGTGATCTCGATATTGTAACCTTTA
>Ga0214917_10003011_pt1 | contig 19961 bp, 23 predicted proteins | sample LL_1208_BB_MetaG_FD_177983 | JGI IMG/M metagenome (GOLD analysis project Ga0214917, IMG submission 177983) | Freshwater microbial communities from Lake Lanier, Atlanta, Georgia, United States - LL_1208_BB | ecosystem: Environmental > Aquatic > Freshwater > Lake | place: USA: Georgia | collected...
ACCGCCAAAATGCTCGTCAAAATCACCAGCATCATCACCGCCGTCAACATAGTGTTCACACATTTCTTCAGACTCTTGGCCACCGCTGTAATCCATATCAACGGTAGAAGCAGCGGCAACAGCAGCAGCAGCAGCAGAAGCTGCAGCATAATCATCAGCATTCTCATCATCAGCAGTCCAGCCTTGGCGACACACCAAGCTCCGTTTCTCGCGCGAGTTTTTCCGCAAGGTTACGGTGAGCTGCCGCCGCATGGCGCGGCGCGTATCTGCGTCATGTTCATCCTTCCCCTTGTACCGTCCTTCCATCCCCCCTTGTGCTGTGCTTCCGTAAGAACTGTTTTTGGACTGAAAATAAAAACCTATGTTAAAAATTTCGTAAATTTGGAACGTACTTATGACGTCATTTTTATGATATCATTTTGTTTTATGATTTCATCTGACGTGACGTGACGTAAGATTAACGCTCATTTTATGATGTCATTTTGTTTTTATGACGTAATTTGGTTTTTATGACGTCAGGCCAACTGACCACACTGGCTGGACTCACTTTCTCATGGAGGGCGGTGGTGCGCGCCGGCGGCGCAAGCGAGCCAAGGAGGATGATGATGATGATGATGATGATGATGATGATCATGGAGAGCGCGCACGGCCGACGCGCAGGCGGAAACTGCACAAGGACGAGAACGCTTGCGCCGAGGATGATGATGATGATGATGGTGAGGATGATGATGATGAGTATGGAGAGCGCGCACGGCCAACGCGCAGGCGGAAACTGCACAAGGACGAGAACGACGCCATGGTTGGAATGGCCGAATGCATTGTCTGCTACTTGCCGTTCAACAAAGCTTTGCGGCGACCCGTCCGGATGGCGTGCTCGTGTGACGGCACGGCGTGCATGGAATGTGTTCGGTCGCAGTTTGCGAAGCATCTGACGCCACGGTGCTTGACGTGCCCAAATACAATCAGCGAAATTGGCGCCAGGCAGATGACCGGGGGCTGGATGTCTTCTCAAGAGTGTAAGCAACTGCGCGCGGATTTGTTTGCTGACGTGCAGCGCAACGTGCGCCCAGACATTACGCAGGCTGCGCTTGAGCGGCAGGGTCTGCAATCTGAGCTGGAGGCCCAAGTCAAGATGCTTCGCCGTCAACGTGATGAGTTGAATCGCAAGCTGAAGAAATTGAATGGTACTCTTGGCCGACTGGAAAATGCTCAGCGTGAGGGGCGCCGGATGTTTCAGTCGAATCCGAACGATATTCCCTCGTCAATTCAGCGAGCACGGGCTCTGCTTGCAACGGTGACAGCAGACTCTGAAGCTGCCGATCCGCCCACTGAGGCTCCGCCCACCGAAGCTGCCGATGCTTCGCCCCCAGCCGCCGTGCCAGTGTTGTTTTGCCCACGCTCGGATTGCCGAGGCATCATGTCGGGTCGGGCCTGCTCCGTGTGCGGCACGCGATGCTGTCCAGCATGCCGCAGCATGCTAGCTGGCGATGAGGTCTTGGATGGCGAGGCGGGCAGTGCCACACATCGTCTGCACCAGTGCGATCCCGCGACGCTGGCCAGCATTGCGACAATCAACAGCAATTCCAAAGCATGCCCTCGGTGTTTTGTGCCGATTGAGCGGTCCAGCGGTTGCAACCACATGTACTGCACGCGCTGCCACCAGTTTTTCAACTACACAACGGGTCTGCCTATTTCTGGCATTGTCCACAACCCTGAGTATGTGGCGGAGCAGGCAAGGGCACGCTGCGGTCGAGATTATTTTTCCGTTCCGTCTCGTTCGTTTTTTAAAAATTCGGATGCTGCGCGCAATGCCTTTGTGCGCTTGACCAGCTTTCTGCGGGACCGTCAACAATTTCACGATCAGTTTCCGCTGGCAACCCCAGGCGATCCGTTTTTGGAAACGCGCGTCAATTTGCAAAGTGGGAGCATTGATTTGAAGGAATTTGGAAGGCGTCTGCTCGCCATTCACACTTTCGAAGCGCGGCGCATGGAGTGGGGGTTGCTTGCGCGCACCCTTTTTGATTGGATTTCGGACATCACAGTCAATGTCGGCTCGGACGGTCGGTCTGTGTTTGAATATTGCACGCAGGTCGAGAACCTCTACGATGTCATAAACGAGGCGGCGCAAAAGATTTCCTTTGCGTTTGAAGTTGTCCGTCCTCGTCGTATCCACGAACTGCTGGAAGCCTGCTCGGCACTTGTGCAGGCGTGTGGGAATATTGTCGAGGCTGCTCCGCCTGCTGCCGCGCCTGCTGTTGAAGATGTGGACTGAGTGATACATAGATTGTGTTGTGATGAGAACATAGATTGTGTTGTGATGAGGAGTGATTACATAGATGTGATAAGGCGTGATTACATAGATTGTGGAAAGAATACATAGATTGTGAAAAGAAAACAGGTGAATAAAATATTTTTGCGGCGTTTACATGAAATAGAACACTGTTGCGATGGCCGAGTTTTTGCCAACGGTCGCTTCTGAGCTAAAGGCGTACATTGTCATTAACGATTCGCTTAAAATGGGAAAAGGCAAAATTGCATCGCAGGCAGGACATGCGGTGGCTATGATGGTCGAGCATGTTGTGTGCGGCGAACGCGCCTTGTGGAGGCGGTATAAAGATTGCGGCCAACCGAAAATTGTCCTCAAGGCTTCCCAGGAGCAGATGAATGAGATTGCTCAGGTTGCCGGCGCATTTGTGATTCGTGATGCCGGAAGAACACAAATCAGCGAAAACAGCCTCACAGCAATATGCTTTGCGCCGCAAGCTGCATACCCACACTCCATCATCCCATCCTTGAAGCTGTTGTGAATCTTTGTGCTTCGCGTCAATCGTCATCTTCTTTGTCGGCTGCCTTAGGCTTCATACCCACACCACATCATCCCATTCTTGAAGCTGTTGTGTCAATCGTTGTCTTCTTTGTCAACTGCCTCGGGCTTCATACCCACACCACATCATCCCATTCTTGAAGCTGTTGTGTGCTTCGCGTCAATCGTCATCTTCTTTGTCGACTGCCTTGATGTAACAATATTTCTTTGGTGCGTTTGCGACAAGCTGCTCGAGAATCCTGTTCTCGTCGTGGTAGTTTTCTTGCTCCATGCACATAACCAAATCACAATCCGGAACAGGCTTTCGACCTTCAAAAACATACGTTTGCGGAAGATCCAGGTCACGCACAAAGAAAGACGCGCCAGACGGCGTTGTCGCAATGTTGTTGTGATCTTCGTCAAGACTGTCGCTGTATCCGTAGTAAAATTCCTGGTTTGCACTCATTTTGGAATGTGTCTGTTACGTTTCGTACTTTTCGTGCTTTTATATTTTTAAATTCATTATTTTTACCGTAGTAAAATTCCTGGTTTGCACTCATTTTGGAATGTGTCTGTTACGTTTCGTACTTTTCGTGCTTTTATATTTTTAAATTCATTATTTTTATCGGAAAGTACAAAACTAATCTCTCGGAAGAAGTACAAATCCCCCAACCTACAAATCCCCCAACCGAAACCTGCAAATCCCCCAACCTACAAATCCCCCATGCCAAATATCTTTGACTGAGCGGCAAGACGTCGGGAGCTTGATAGCTGAGGTGTCTGCGGGTAGCCGCGTGCCTGCAACTCGGCGCGCATTCGTCGTACAATGTCCACAACAGGAGCTCTGCGATTGGCGTTCATGGCTCGCAGAAAGGCAGCCGACATGGCGCCCGAGGCACCGTATGTCTCGTCTGACACATCGTAGCTGTACTGGTTGTCACGGCAGCCACTGATCATCATGGCACGCGGGCGGGTCGATGACCGAGGATTCACTAAGCGCTGCGGCTCTCGCGCTTTTAGATCGGTGCTGAACCGCAGGTCAAAAACACTGCCGCTGTGGCAGGCGTCGATCAAGGCAAAAAACTGTGTGTTGTCCGGGACGCGGTTTATCACGCGACTTAAAAGCCAATCGTCCGAGATCATGCCAGCACTGGCATAGTCAACGGGAACAAGTGTTTCATCCAGTCTGTCTTTTTCGTCTGCGCTTGCGTCACTCTGTTGCCCACCATGGCCACTGTAGTGAAACCAAAAGTGAGTATATGCTTCCAGCCGACATTTTTCCAAAATTGCCAGGAGCTGGTCTTGTATGTTTTGCTTTGTTGGATATTGTGCTCCGTTTAGAGTGTCGAGCATCTGCACCCGGTGGTGTATGTGGACACCAAAGTTGGCCTGTGCGTACGCCATGAAGTTGTTTGAGTCGTTAATGCATCCCTGCAGCTCGCTTGGCTGGCCAATGTAGTTTATCCCGATGGATAGAACGGCAATTTTGGCTCCGCGCAAGTTGTGTCGACGCATTGTTGTTTTTATCATGCAAAAAGGTTTCTGTTTTTTTCTGCGTGCAAAAACACAGCAAAAAATTATAAGTTTCAATGTATCGTAAATCGGTGTCGGGGATGTATGCAATTGGTAAAGCAGGTGGACTTAAGATCCTCTGGCAGGAGCCGCAGCGGGTTCGATCCCCGCCATCCCCAATATAGGAATTTCGGTCACGTGCACTTTGATGTCACAACCAATCACCCTGTCTGTTGTGCTCGACGGTAGAGCATGCGAAAAATATTATCGCACGTAGTGGGTTCGACTCCCACAGCAGACCTATTGTTTTTTTTTTGGTTTTTTTGGGGGTTTTGAAAATTTTTTTTATTTCGTACAAAATCAATCTTCTTCTCCGCTCAAAGAACCTTCTTCACGCCACATAGTCAAAACACGTCTTGTCATCATCGTTGCGCTTCATGTACTCCTTCTCAATGAGCGTGTCAATCTGCTTCTTGACAAGCTTCAAATCCGGGCTGAACCGATGCTTGACCTAATTAAAACGCAGGTGAGCTTTTATGGCTTTGGTGTCGTCCAGCGCCTACCTGATCAATGACTTCTTGCATCAGACTCGTGTGCGAGACGCGAGTTTTGCGAGTCTTCATGATGCGGACAATGGTGGCCTGCAAACCGATACCCTGCGTCAACAAGTGCATGCTTCTTATCTTGCGCAAACCTGGATAATCAGCTTGCGCTCCTCAACCACATCGCTGTGTGCGCTGGAATCCTCGGCCACACGCTCTGTCTGCAGAGACTTGTTGATGTTGATCTGTCCGTAGAAAAAAAGACAACCAAGTCAGAAAGTCAGAAATTAATAAGTCAGGAACTTAAAAAGTCAAAAATCATATATCTTACTTTGATCTTCTCGTTGCGAAAGCCAGTGTTCAGACGATAAACGCCCCCGGCCTCGATAATCAGCTTGACACTTTTGAGAATGTCCATCACGCCGCTGAGAATTTTCTGAAAAAAAATACGCCGCGTCATAATAATGCAGTTGCTGATATCTGCTAACGTACCGGCTCGATTTTTGTAAGGGCAACAAGATGGTCGGCACTGAGCGCGTCGTTTGTGTTGAACTGGAAAAGCACGACCATCTGCATGCAACGCGAGTAGTCCCACCCTCCTTAGAAATTTGATCTTCATTGTCTCTTGTCTTCTTCATTGTCTTCATCATCTTCATTGTCTTCCTTATCTTCATTGTCTCTCCCACCTTCTTCATTGTCTCACCTACCTTCTTTATTGTCTCTCCTACCTTCTTTATTGTCTCTCCTACCTTTTCATTGTCTTTATTGTCTTCATTGCCTTCATTTTCTTTATTGATTCTTATCTTCTTCATTGTCTTCATTGTCTTCATTGTCTTCATTGTCTTCATTGTCTTCATTGTCTTTATTGTCTTTATTGTCTTCATTGTCGTCGTTGTCTTTTTTTGTCTTCATTATCTTCATTGTCTTCATTGTCTTCATTGTCTTCATTGTCGTCGTTGTCTTTTTTGTCTTCATTATCTTCATTGTCTTCATTGTCTTCATTGTCTTCATTGTCCGCATTGTCTTCATTGTCTCTTATGTGTTCACCTGTAACGCTGAGCATGTCAGCTGATACGGTTTCTTTAAATGATTGGTCTTGACCTCTGCAGTTGACATTTTCCACATCCAAGTGAGTTTGCGTCCCCGATGCACGCCCTGTGATAAGCATAATTCAAAGGTAAATGTTCAACAGCGCGCTGAAACATATCACACAAACAGTGTAGAATTCGGAAAAACGTTGGACAGATAGGCCCACATCGTGCGGAAGCTCCAGCTCCATCGGCTTTCCACTGAACGGCCATGATCCGCTCGTCAGCACCTGCACACGTAATGAGCTGAGGCATAATTGCATGTTATATTCTTACCTGAAACGTGACATCGTGTCCAAACTCACTCCCGCTGTCGGCGAGGTGCGCCTTGAACTTGGAGCCAAGATTGGCGCTCACACTCATGTCGGAGAACATGCGCTGAAGCCGCTGAACGTATTCAAAGCCACACTCGGCCTACAAAAAAATACATAAGCACATACATATGCGCACATGTGTTTCCGGGCATACGCGAAGGCGGCTGATCATCGCACTCTCGAGATCGTCAGAAGACTTGCTGAAGATCAATCGCTTGGCTAGGCCATTCGAGTAGAACGTAAGAAACACGTCCTTGTCCTCGAGAAACTTGTAGGAAGATTTAAAAAAAACATTATTGATTACACGGACCAAACCACGGCAATCACGTACCTTGAAAATAACGATGATCTTGTCCAGATGTTTCTCAAAAGTGTCGCCAGTGTCAATGTTCTATCAAAAGTGTCGTTGCGTAAGTAAAGAAACCAGCGCAAGCTGACGATCCAATCCAACACAAATAAAACAAATCCTACCTTCTCGCCCTTTTTCAGCAGCGCGTCACAGTACTTGGCAATCAGCTCAGCAGAAATCTCCTTTTTCTTGGACACCTGTGTATGACATATTAGCAACCCAACAACAAATTTCACAAATTCACCTTGGTGCAGCAGTTGTTGTTCACAAACAACACGCAGGCATCGTGCACAGCCTTGGTGAAGAGAGCGCTGTCGTCAAGCGCGTCACGTACAAGTGCCGTGCACTTGTCAAAGACCTGATGATAACAAAGATGATGATAACAAAGATGATGATAACAATGATGATGATAACAAAGATGATGATAACAATGATGATGATAACAATGTAACAAAGATGATGATGATAACAAAGATGATGATAACAAAGATGATGACGAAGATGATTATAAGAAAGATGATAACGACGATGATGATAATAATAATAATAAACCAACCCCAAGGATGGCTTCCACAAAGATCTGGCCAGTGGAATCCTTGAGCGCGTCTGCACACACCACATCAAGCGCAGCTTCACCCTGCTGCTTCGTAAATCTGCAGCAATATTGTAGCTGTGAATCGCAAATTATGTATGCAAGTCTACATACGCTTTCAGCTGCTGGTGCAGGTCCTGAAGCCGTGCGCTCGCGTTGAATTGGCTCATCATCATATACCTGCAACAACCAACCGGCCATGTAAATGCAATGATTTGCATTACACCACATCCTTCATACATGCGCTTGATATCATCGATCTTCGCCCGGGCAAGCAAGCCCAAGAACTCAGCCTGCAGCGTGCGCATGTGCTGCTCCACAAAAATAGTGTCGCACTGCAAGCCAAGTTTTATTCTATCAGTGTGCAATATACTAGCAACCCAAGCAAAAAAACCGCTTTCAAGATGACGGTCTTCGAGCTGGGATGCAGACACGTCTCGATTAGCAGCCGTTCTTCCTCCGTGCTCCTGCACGCGCGCAACATGTACCTAAACGCGCAAGTAAAGTTAAGCTGCGTTCGCCTGCAGCATCATCAACACTCACTGTGAAATGTCGTTGTCCTGCATGTACTCGGCCGCCTTCAACCCGTAAAACTCCACAACTTCGCGGACAGTCCGTTCCTCGAACAGATTGTAAATGCTGAGGTCCAGTACCTAAAAATACAAATTTATGAATTTCAGAAATGGCGCATCTCTTCTCAAACCCAGCTGGCGTCCAATAAACACGAGCCCAGGCCCATGCTCACTGCGGTAAAATTTCCATCCGAGAAACAAAACAAACAGACGAGCAATGAAACAATCAGTCAATAGATCAATAAATATAACAACAAAAGCAAGGCAGTCACAAACAATCGTTAAATTCAATAAAAACAGAACAATCAATCAGTCAATAGATAAACAAACAGTAAATAAAAACCAACAAAACCAAGGTAGTCAACAAACCAACAAACAAACATTGAAAAATGAAAACAAAACAATCAATCAGTCAATCGATAAACAAACAGTAAATAAAAACCGAAAAGTAAAACAACAAACCAAGGCAGTTCGAGAAGCCCTTCACCAAAAATTGTTCGGCACCGTGGCCATTGCGGCAGTCGCGCATCAACAAGACGGCTGTTGCAAAAAGCGGTTCCTGCAAGTCTGGGTGCAAAACAAGCTGGTCCCGCCACACTGACAACATGATCTGCGCGCAGGATTTCTTAGTGGCATTGTGACAAGCACAGTTTCTCGACAAACCTTGTCCACTGAACTGTTTTCATTATTCTTGCGGCTCGCTGCATCAGCAGTGGCGGCATCCGCTGGTTCCTCGTTAAAATATTTCTCATAGTAGCGATCGTAGTATTCGCAGACAAAGCTCACCGTCCTGCGCTGTTGGCGAATGTGAGTATTTTGTGCATATCGCATGGCATTTGCACAAACCTGGATACAAAACATATCCCACCATCTCAAAAACTCGCGCAGCAAATCTTCCGCTTTGAGTTTGTCGCAGACGCAGCGCAGCCTCTCGCAACGGATGCCAACCATCTAGAACGCACAATGAGTCGGTCAACACAATGAGTCAGTCAACACAATGAGTCAGTCAACACAATGTATCTCAGCATCTTGAATTGTCTTGGCACCTGCTTTATGCGGTCCCGCAGCGACTTGGCAAACACCTTGCCGACCCCAAAGACCTCCTCCCCGTCGGCAACTGTTGCAATGAAATTAGGTCATACAATGTAATACTTAGCATTCATGCGCATTCATTACATGGCCTGATGTGCAGATACTGGTTGCCGAGAAGATTTACCACCGAGCTAGAAAACAAAAAAAAACAAACACAAAAATGTGAATATCGAGTGAAAGACGTTAAGTGTACTAGTGCGTGTACCAGTGCAGTTCCATGCGTTCGCGTACACTCATGAAGAAAACTGTTTTTTTTTTGCCAGCCTTCGGCGCAGCACTGCTTGCGATGGCAGCTTGACCGTTCAGCACAGTGCCAGCCTTCGGCGCGGCACTGCTTGCGATGGCAGCTGGGCCGTCCAGCTGTGATGCGGCACCGCTTGCAGCCGGGCTGCCCAGCGCAGTGTCGGCTGCATTGTATTTCACGATAATTTTGTCCAGCCCCCACCAGACCACACCAACATTCTGAAAAACAAACGTTACCCAAAAAGACAATTCGCTGGTCTTGTACTCATTCGCTGGTCTTTCTTGTTCTCATTCGTACTTATCCGCTAGTCTTGTACTCATTCGTACTCATTCGCTAGTCTTATACTCATTCGTACTCATTCGCTAGTCTTGCACTTATTCGTACTCATCCGCTAGTCTTGTTCTCATTCGTACTCATCCGCTAGTCTTGTTCTCATTCGTACTCATCCGCTAGTCTTGTTCTCATTCGTACTCATTCGCTAGTTTTGTACTCATTCGCTAGTCTTGTACTCATTCGCTAGTCTTGTACTCACGCTGAGGCCCGGAAGAACGGGATCTGGTGCAGCCATGCACAGGGTGGGCAGAACAAATGACGACAGTGATGACGATGATAATGATGCACGATAATGACGATAATGACGATAATGACGCTAATGACAATAATATGAATAATATGAAAATATGACATCATTGTTTTAAAAAACGTCATTGCTCCTTGCATCAAGTTTTTTTTTGGTATCATGCTGATCATCACTTCGCCGCAGGCTCACTTTTCTCTGCTGGCGATTGATTCGATTTGCCCCGAGGCAACGTGGACGACCCAGATACGCACACAAGCACGGAACAACAACACATGTCAGATTATCTCGTTCTATGAAACTGGAAATCGGGACCATAGTTGGCAAAAAACTCGGTATTTTTTGATACCGCGCATATCGTTTTAACCACGACAGTGCGCAGCGAGCGATTATGCGTAAAGTAATGGCAATTTTGGTTTTCAATGGAATGGTTGATCAGATCGCCTCGCGCACACGCGTGCCTGCATACACCTTCGCCGTCAATGTTCCAGCACGAATCTAGTGACAACACCCGATCGCCCTGGAGCGTGCTGCTTCGCACGACCGTGCCGGAATAAAACGTGATTATTTCACCTACTTTGTATGCCCGCTCGGCAAAAAGTCCATCACCTGCGTTGGGAATTGAACTTGGCCCACGGCGTGCTTTGCACGGATACTTTTTATACAACGCATGACGTTCGGCGCATTTTGTATCGTCGCATTGGCATGGCGGCATTTGTGTGTATATCATCAGATGTAAAATAAATTTTTATTTACCAGATTAATCTTTGAGTCGGTTTCTTTTTTTATTAGTCTCATGATATAGTATGTTTATCTTGTCAATCACCGCCCAGCGGCGAGTCAACTCACTGATCGTGTCGGCCTGATCGATACACAGGGAGCGGGGCTCTTCGACCGTGGAAGTGGGACCTGTCGCCCACGGAGAGTTGACAGCTCCCACTTCTCGAAACACCTCTTCGATCCATGTCAGCTTCCCGAGACACAGGCGTGTTTCCTCTTTGATCCATGTCAGCTTCCTGAGACACAGGTGTTCTCTCTCCAATCCATGTCAGCTTTGCTGATGCGTAATGTCGGGAAATGATCTGTTGGAAAATAGTTTGCGACTTCATGTAGTTTTTGAGGTCAAAAATGTAGAAAAAGAAAAAAAACTAAAAACTGAAAACTATTCAAACAAACCCGTATCTGTGTTTTATATGAAGTATGCAACGACGTCTGGCTGGGTTATTACGGCGCGGGATCACCCATGCTGCGTATTTTTGACAGACGAAATTGTGAACGATCTTTCTGGCCTGATTGTGGCGACCAATCTGCGCATCGAAAACGGACGGAAGGAGCCGCAGCTCGCACCGCTCGACGCAGAACCATGCTACGACAGCAATACTGTCGTGTACACGCCGCTGGACCCGACTGATCTTGGGGGTTCATATTACCTTTGTACGCGCCGCAGATTAGAGGAAATCTACGTTAGGCTTCCAATTCATGATGAAGTGCGATGCAAGGAAATTTACGCAAAGTACAATCGTGTTCGGCCCTACGTTCCAGGAAGCTTTGATTATGGCATGCGCAAGATTTATTTTTTTACCACCATTCATCCGTACCGGGTGCTGGCACAGAAGGGAGATGCAGTGATTCACGGCGTGCTTGTTGTGAATGGTAACGACTAAACGATTCAAAAAATATGTGATAGCACTACTTTCTTTGCCTGATGTATATGTATTTTGTTCTTCTTTTTTTATTCAGCCGGCACTTTCTTTGTTTTGTTTTTATTCAGCCTGATACACCCACTTTCCGTGTCTGGCAATCATCCAAACGTAATCACTAAACTCGTACGAACATAATGGCGGCCGATACGCGTCGCTGCAGCGCCAGTTGTATCATAGCGCAAGAACGCCCGGATATCGCCAAGGGAGCTGTAGTCAATAAAGTCAGAAAACGCTGACGTCAGGAAAATGACGTCAGGTAACGCTGACGTCAGAAAAGCCATGTCAGAAAAGCCACGTCAGAAAAGCCACGTCAGAAAAGCCACGTCAGAAAAGCCACGTCAGAAAAGCCACGTTGTGCACTTACACACGCTTGCCTGAAGCGGCCATGTCCACAGAAAACCATGCCAAGCTTTTGCGCAGCATGATGACGGGCTATGCTGACCTTCTATCTCTGGTGGCGGGCTTCAAACAAATTGCTCCGGACACGGCACACATGCATGCCGATCGCATTGTCAATTGTGCCATGGCTTTGGATGCATCGTCACTAGGGGCCGAAGAAATTTCTGCAGTGTCGCAGCTGACAGGCCTGGTTTCGGAGGTCAATCGTGTGGCTTTCAATGCGAAATTCATGTGAAGTCCTGCTTTTATTACAAGTCCTAAGATCACGGAAGTTTGAAACATTGAAACAAATTTGTCGTTGAAACAAGTTTTCCGTTTAAACAAGTTTGTCGTTGAAACAATCAATCAAAATCAAAATATGTGACGTCAGTTACTGTATCATTCTCTGCCGGCCATGGCAAGCCTCAAACACGATGCGGTCGAAACTCAGCGACTCGCGTCACGCTTGGGGGTTACCATTCTAGTGTTAACGAATCAAATGAATGCCGTTTTCGTTCCTCTTAATCCAGACCTCATTGGATTCACTGTTCCAAACATTAACCTGGCCAATGAGTTTCTGGAACGCTTCGGTGTTTTGCTTCCAGCGCCATTCTCCATTTCGCACCATGGATTTTTCATGCCAACCGACACGCCAGCATCAACAAGTGTCCGCGCGCTTCACTACTATTGCGGTTTCCAACTGGTAAAGCATCGTTTGGAGACGGTTGTGCAAGTTCAACCGAACGGTGCGGTTGTGTTGGATGGGCAGCCGTCTCCGCTTGTTCCGCTTCCCATTTGAATGAGAATGATGATGATGATGATGATGGTGATGATGATGGTGATGATGGTGATGTGATGATGATGATGATGACGATGATGATGATGATGATGATGATGATGATGATAATAATGATGATGATAATGATGATGATGATGGTGATATGAAATCGTTTACATAATTGAAGCAAATAAAGCGATAATTTAAGCTTATAAATCTGAGAAGCGACAATTGAATAAAGAGAAGCTTATAAAATCAATTTTTATGATGGTTTTGTAACATGGCGGAGACCAACTTTTCTGTATATTGTTTTCCATTTATTGAGGATATTATAGCAAACGGGCCGAATTCAATCATTCCCACACACCGGCTTGGCTGCGGGAATCGTACCGACAAGTTTCTTACACTCGGTAGGCAGCTCGGGGCGCGTCGATGCAGTCATGCAATCGAGAATCTTGGCCGGATTCTTGGCATACTCCTCCAGCAGCCTGATCATTCGCGGATCAGCACTGGACGGCACGTCCTTGCAAACACTGGCAAAATGACTTACGGTGTAGTTCCAGTTGACAAGATAAGGTTCCTGACCAGGTAGCAGTGGCTGGATCGTGGCTGACTGACCGACATCTTGCGTCTTCTCTACAATCGTTGTCGTTGTATCAATTTTTTGCAGTGTGCACCCGTTGCTTTCCTCAGTGCACATTTCCGTCAGGAGTGACCGTGAGGGGTCGAACAAGTTATCTTTGTCCGGAAAATCTACACCATCCGCCAGCATCTGAAGGAACTTCTCGGCGTTTGTAATGATGCTCGTTGTCTCTCCTTGAGTGGTTATGCCATAGGCGACTTCGCGGTTCTTCTCGCTGGGCGAGAATGTCAACACGAGCTTGGACTCACTCTCGAGGGGGCAGCCCCATGCAGAGTACAGACGCACGGATTTTGTCAAGGTTAGCAGTGTGTTTAGAACGCCGCGCACCTCCATTTCTTTCAGCACAGTGGCTTGCGGATCTCGTGGCTTCTTGGGCCGTAGAATCCAATCTTTTACTTGCGTCCACATGCCAGGCTTCACATCAATCGTCATGCGCATGTAGATTTTCTCGATGCGAGACGTGTCTCCTGCTTCATACATCCCCCATGCACTGGCAAAGGCGGACGGGTTCACCCTCAAACCATTGGCACATTTTTGGATGTCCTCCCACGACACAGCAGTCCCGTGATTCGAAAACTGTGCCGCCAGCCATTTGGCAAGCTTTCCCTGTTCCGTTTTAGTCCCGTCGCCTGGCTTTTCATCCGAGGCGCTGACTTGTCCGGTGAAAGGGTTTGGCCGCTGCTTGCGTCCCGCTGCAGACGCGCGCAAAGCAAGCTTGACGACAATGTCCTTTTTCATCGGTTCATTTTCAACATCACGCACAAAAATGCTGTTTTCCAGAATGCGGCTGTCAGTACCGGCCGGGATGCTGAACGTGTGGTTGCCGTAGTGCTGGAACGTTTCATTTCCTATGGTCAACACCCGCACCTTGCCGGGCTCAACGCCGGGTTCGGGTATGCGGTAGATTTCTCTGTCTTTCAAGTCGGCGTCGGCGTAGCACAGGGTGGACACATAGATGTCCTCCTCGGCTGTCGCTATCCTGATTTTTTCGCGCACAAAGGTGCCGTTGCTCAGGCCCTCCTGGCCAGCCATTTGCATCACGGCAGCCATCACGTTGCTCATGTCGCTCAGCGAGTACCGATTCTCGGCAAACCGCGCGCACAGGGCGCGCAGCTGGCCAGGCTCAAGATTGCGCACAAACTTGCCAACTGCATCGTTTTTTCTAAAGCCATCGGGATCGCTCCGTTCAATGGCTGCCGTTTTTTCGCCGTGGGTGCACACGTTGCAGCTCGGTGCGGTGTTTGGTTTGGCAACAGTTTTGGTCGATGGCTGGCCTTTCTTCGGGTCGAATCCAAGGATAGCGTTGGATATTTCCATGTTGACATAGCGGTAAATATCCTCGCCGTCGGGCAGCTCGACAAAGATGCGCTTGGAAAACCGGCGCAGGAACGCCGCGTCGAGTTGCCACGGGTAGTTGGTGGCGGCCACCACAACGACGTTGTCGTGCGACTTGATGCCGTCCATCTCTTGCAGCAGCGTGTTCAGCGTGGCTCCGCCAAAGCCAGATTTGTCCGACGCGCGGTCCCCGGCCAGCACTTCCACCTCGTCCAGAAACACAATGGCCATGACACGCGTCGGTTCTCTTTTTGTCACCTTCCCTTCTGCGTTTGCATACGAGCACTCCGCCAGCGACTTTTCCGCATCTCTGGCCCACTTGCTGGCGCACTTGAAAATCTGCGTGATCTTCTGCTCCGACTCGCCGACATACTTGGATTTGATGTCCGAGTGCTGCGGGGCAAACATCAGCATGCGCACGCGCGAGCCCTGGCTCAGCTCGTTGGCAACCGCTTTGGCCAGCAACGTCTTTCCCGTACCGGGCGAGCCGTACAGCAGCACTGCGCGCGACTGTTTTGCAAACAGGTTCGGGTACAGGAGCGGCATCATGAACCCTTCGCGCAGACCATCCTTGGCCCGCTGCTGCCCGAGAATCAGATCAAACCACGCCTTGGAGCAGGCATCGTCGCCCGCGTTCATCGTGTGCTCGATGGTGCCACGCAGCCCGGCGTGGCACGTGGACCAGCTTTCTTCGCCGCCGCCGTCGCCACCGCCGTCATCACCCGATGCTCCGAGCAGCTGCTGACGCTCGCTGCAATACTTTTTCGACATTTCCTCCGCCTTGGCCTGCAGCTGGCGGATGCGGCCGCTCAGCCAGCTCTCAAAGGCTTGGTTGTCTTTGTTGCAGTGATCTTGCGTGTTCTCCTGTTTGCAGACGGCTGCCTTTGTCTGAGCCGTCAGCTGCTCCTGCTGGCCTTTGCAGGACAGTATCACATCGAGCGCCACGGTTAGCAGCCGCCCGGCCACTAGGTAGTGCGCCATGGCCGCGCCCGTGTGAGCTTTCATCTCCATTTCGCGACCTGTCTTCTCTTTTGCATTAGCGTCTTGGATCCAACCGGCAACCTTGTCGCCACTGACGCACAGAGACATTTATTTTTCCTTTCCCAATAACAGGGCTATTATTATTTTTTTTATCTATCCCACGGGGGAACAAAAAAATCCGACGATCAAGTGGCGGCGACGCTTGGTCGGATGAACCCAAGCGACTCGCAGGTGGCCTGAATGCTTGACAGCGCCCCCTGAATATCGCCTTCCGCTGGCAGCGATGCGGTCGCCGCAACCGAGCCGGGCTTTCGGCTTACCGTGACGATCAGTACAAGAATCAGTATGACTGCAGCGGCAAGCAAAATCATCGGCCAGTGCTTGGACATGTCCATCATTTTTTCGCCTTTGTCAAACTTGCCTTTTCTCAAACTTATTGTGTCTGTACTTTTTTTTGCATCAGTTTTACATCCGCAGATCACACTTGTCCTCGGCAAGCCACGTGACAATCAGACGCGGCGGGAACAGCTCCATGGCGCGGAGCACCATGGCGTTGTGCTCGTCGTGCTCAGCGTCCGAAAACGCGTGGCCATCGTCGGGAGCTGTCAGCAGGCCAGACAGCACCTCCATGCGCACGTCGGGCGCGTAGCTGCACCACTCCTTGTGCACCGTATCGTCCCCCATAACGCGCGCGAGCGCAGCGTACTCGGGCACTGTCAGATGACTCCACTCGTGGACGCCTGCAACGTGGTTTTGCAGCGCGCGCGCCATGATTTGGCGGCAAGGCAGCTCGGCAAACGATGCTGCTGTGCACACAATCAGCTTTCGCACGTCGCGCGCTTTCATTTTTAGCAGCTTGAGCCTGGACGTGCTCTGGGCCACGGATCGAAAGCCCTGCAGCATCCAGGGACACGACATCATGTGGCGGACCACCGGCAACACAGCCTTGAAGATTTCCGAGACGGTACCCATCTGTTGCTCGCATGATTCCGGAAGCGTGAAGGTCAGTTCCCGGAACGCGGTCATGCTTTCGTCTAGGATAAACTCGTCGAATCCGCCCTCGGTGAGCGTTTCGCGCAGCAGTCCCTCCAGCTCCTGAGGTTTGATCAGCATGAGCGAGAAGATCAGGTCGGACCGCGTAAACTGGTCGCGAGTAAACTGGTCTTTTGGACCGCCGCAGCGGTGCCCGCTGGTCACGATCCAAGTGCTCGTGGCCGTCAGCTGCGACGCCAGGCGCCGAAGCATGTCTTTCCATCGCTCCACCTCTAAGTACGCGTTCTGGGCGGTCCGCTTCAGGTTCTGCAGCGCGTCTTTTGCTTTCTGCGCGTCGCTTTTCGGGCACGTTCCCGCCGTTGCCATCAGATCCTCCCAAGACTGACCGCACGCGGGAAGCGCATCGGCTGCGCGCGTGAAATCATCCACGGCTTTCCGACCCTCAAACCCACGCAGGCAACTGGCCAGGTTGCCCAGCACATCAACATGATTACCACCACCATCACCATCACCATCACTATCACCATCATCACCACCATCATCATCATCACCACCATCATCGACGTTGGGAAAGTCAATCTGTGGCAGGTCCACCTGGCATTGCGGCAAACACGCGCACGAGCGCAGAAGCCGCTGGAGCTGCAGGTACACGCTTTCGACTTGCGGAACAAGCGTGCGCAGTTCGGTTCTCGAGGTATAATACAATTCCCGCAAACCTGCCACTTGCCGCTCAATCTCAGTGCAAGGTTCCATTTGTAGTTCCATTTGTACGTACTTTATAATATATGATATATAATTTTTAACCCGTGCTATCGATTGATATGAATCTTGTATTGAATTGTAATCCACGCAATGTCAATCGTTTAGCTTGTGCGTGCCTTCAGCTTGTTCCACACGGCAGCGGCAAACTTTGTCGCCTGCGTCACGCCAGTCGTTTTGGCGCGCATCTCCTCCGAGCTGGCAGAAATCACGTCTTCAGCACTTTGCAGTGTGCAGTCTCCATACCCACAGACTGCATTCACCGCCAAGTATGAAGGAAAGCGCTTGGAAACCAAATCGGCAAAATACTTCACGTCAAAATTCTTGACCTTGTGCGTAACCCCACTCGGATCACGACGGGTCGTTTGCAGCAGTGTCTGAAAGACCTTGCCCCCGTTCTTAAATTCATCGGAAGTGCATGCCAACTGCCCAAAATGCACGCAAGGCGGCGGCGCCTCGGGCAAGTATGGGTAAATGGGAGACGCCTCGATCTGCGCGTCCATCTCGGCTGCAGCCTTGCCGCTCAGTCGGAGACCGTCATCATCCAAAACCACCCCCTGGAAAATCACGGAATAAAGAATAAAGCAAACAATTTAAATGAATTAATATACAAACTAGCAAACAAATAAAAAATAAACTGAAATAAACAACCGAACCAAACAAATAAACCGAACCAAACAAAGCAAATGCAAATCAACAGCAAATCAACAGCAAATCAACAGCAAATCAACAGCAAATCAACAGCAAATCAACAGCAAATCAACACCTTGTTCATTAAGTCAGTCAGAATCTGCCTGTACGTCTCAATGTCCGTGCCCTTGCCACTCCTCAACAGTGGTCCATTAAGTCCGTTCGGCCAATATCGCTTGGCCCACTCCTCGTCGGCGGGCCCTTTGCGTTTGCGCGCGTGAATAGCACGCAGCAGCACCTTGCTATTAAAAGTGGTATCGGCAGCCGCTGCTGGCGTCTTGACAATCCACTCGTCCAAACTTATGTCCAGATCGCCCGCCACGTTCGGCAGCACCGTCACGTGCAAGTCGCGCGACACGTCCGTGGCAACCAGCACATCGCCAATCTTAATATCCCTGCCCCGATTGCCATCGCAGGTTCCGACGTAGGCAAACAAGACATTGGCCGAAAGTTCCAACAGCGAGCATCGCCTGTCACCCAAAAAGTACTCATCGATCAAGATGACGGTTCCTGCTGGCGTGTTGGCGTAGTCGTACGTCACGGATTTAGAACCGCCATGTGCCTGCCAGTGTGCATCGGGAAACGCTTGCCTTATGCAGCAAGTATCGACGCCCCCTTGTGCACAAGCACAAGATAATCCGCTGACACAATCGGCAACGATGCGGCAGCACTCGCCGACGCCGGCGCGCGCGCGGCCTGCCGAGCTGCAGGCAAACGCAGCTGTCGAGCCGCCTTGTCTTCATCCAGCGCGCGCGCTGCCGCAGCCATCGCGTCCCGAGTGCGCTCGGCCTCCACGAAGCACAAGATCGCTTCCACTGCGCGAGCAAGTTCATTTGCTTTGAGGCACAGACCCTCGAGCTCCATGGTCGCGGTGCGTGCCAGCTCGGCAAACTGAGCGTTGTAGTGCTCGTTGATGCGAAGCTCAGCAGCAAAAGCCACAGCCGCCAGTGCTTGGTTGTAGCTGTCAGTCGCACTCCGCGCAGCTGCAGCAAAGCCCTCCCTGCGTAGATTGTTCGCACCAACCCATTCCAAAAGTCCAGGCGCGGTGTGGATGTAATGCCTCGCGCGACAACAAACGATCATCAATTTCTGATGATAGCCCAATGTACTTGGTGCCATCAAGCGCAGCAACAAGTTTTGTTTCGTCCTCGTCCATCTTCACACGCTTGGCAGGCGGATCGCTCATTTGAAATGACCAAACTGTTTGAAGCGTAAAAATAAATAAAATAATGACGTATGTGACGTCAAAAAAAATGATGACGTAAAAATAAAATGATGACGTCAGAAAATGATGACGTAATATAAAATAAATGATAAATTTCGCACATAAACGTAAATGACATTTGATTGCATGTCCATCTTACAGGTGAAACGAAACGTCCACAACAACCATGACTTCCGCCGACGAGCTGCCGCCACTTCGAACTGTGCGGATTTGCTTGAAGAAGCTGCCTGATGACTTGGAAGAGCTGGAAGAACATTTCGTGAATGTATTTTGTGGCCAGCGTCTTTACGTGGGTCAATCTTTGCGGATCACAAAAGGTCTGAAAGGGAAAGTGTCTTCTTTGGTGCGGATGTCGTCGCCGAACGACGGTGGTGCATGCAGCGCAAGTGCAACTGCCGATGACACTTTCACGTCGCAAGGCGTGTTGTTGGAGGGGACACATGTGTATTTCGAGTTACCGGCTCCTCCAGCGCTTCCGGCTTTTCCGACTCGCATGGCGGGCAGCACTTTGTCTGACCGCATCCAAAAAACGATTATAAGCACGGGTAAGTGGATGGCGAAAAACATGCCCGACGGCATTACGTCGTTGTTGTTGGTTGGTAGTGACGCAGAATTGATGGCAGAATTGGCATGTTGCATTTCCTTGAGCAGCGGCGTGAAGCAGCGTCATTTTATCTCTCTTGACGACTTTGACGCAGTTTTCCCCAAAATTCAATTGGCCGAGTCGGCGTGTGTTGTCATCACCAAAATGGAGTTTATCGTGTTGCACACCGAGTTGCTGCTGTTGTTCA
>Ga0214917_10003012_pt1 | contig 19953 bp, 19 predicted proteins | sample LL_1208_BB_MetaG_FD_177983 | JGI IMG/M metagenome (GOLD analysis project Ga0214917, IMG submission 177983) | Freshwater microbial communities from Lake Lanier, Atlanta, Georgia, United States - LL_1208_BB | ecosystem: Environmental > Aquatic > Freshwater > Lake | place: USA: Georgia | collected...
ACGACCCCCAGGAGGATGAGCACCGCCCAGATCATTACTCGGGGCAGCGACCGTTTCTGGCGGGCGCAGCCGCAGCCGCCACCCTAAACAGCCCGCCTCTCTAACGGATTAATGGCTTGTTTCGAATTTCCCGAAGGCTCCCTGACGCTGAATGCCGAGCAAGCCGCAATTGTTCGTCAGCCGCCGACTCAATCTATGCGTATTCTGGCCTCTGCAGGCTCCGGCAAAACCACCACTCTGACGGCGCGCATTGCGCATCTGCTAACGACACATGGCGCCCGACCCGACCAGATAGTGCTCCTGACATTCACCCACAACGCCGCCGAGGTGATGCGCGAACGTCTCCAGGCGCTCGTCGGCGCACGGCGGATTCTTTGCGGAACATTTCACGCCCTCAGCCAGCAGATTCTCCGTGAGCAGGCCCCTGCCTCCCTAGCAGATGTCTATCACGTGGATGAGCTTCCGCTGAAGGCGCTGGACTGGCTCGCCACGTCCGCCGGTCGCGCCTGGGTAGCCAGTCTCCGCTGGATATTCATTGATGAGTTTCAGGATATCAACGACACGCAGTTCGCCTTTATTCGCGCACTTCATCATCCGGCAGCAGCCCTCACAATCGTCGGCGACGATGCCCAGAACATCTACAGCTGGCGCGGCTCAGATGTGGATTATATTCTCAATTTCCACCGTCGCTTTGCGGATGTAGCGGACTTCCAGCTGGCCACCAACTACCGCTCTACGGGCGCCATAGTGGCCGTTGCGAACTCCATAATGCGACACATTCCCACGCTGCCACACAAACAGCTGATGAGTGCCGCCCCCGCCGCTCCAGCTGGTGCGCGCCCGGAGGTCCATTATTTCGCCCGCACCGCCGAGGAGCGCGACTGGGTCTGTGAGGCGGCCATCGCCGCAGCGGCCACCGGCAGCACCGTTATTCTCAGCAAGTTCAACAGCGTTCTCTACAGCTATGAGGCGGCGCTGCTGCGGGCAGGAGTGCGGGCGCGGTTTGTGGATGGAGGCGGTGTAGGAGCATCCCACGCCGGCGCCCCACCCACGGTCTTTTTGAGCACATTCCACGGCAGCAAGGGGCTGGAATGGGACTCGGTATTTCTCGTACGAATGAACGACGAGGTGTTTCCTCAGCAGAAGGATGAGGATTCCGTGCTACAGGAGCGCCGCTTGTTCTATGTGGCAGTCACCCGTGCCCGCCGCACCCTGACCATAACATACAGCCGCCACGAACGCAGTCTCAGTCGCTTTGTGCGAGAAATCCATCGCCCCCTGCTGGTCTGGCGTCGTCTTCCACAGTACGAGCTAAGCAACCTGAGCGCCGCCATTACGCCGACCGCCGTGGCCGACTGGGTCGCATCGCTGGCCGGCGAGGACTATCGGACCATCAAACAGCTTGGGCTGCTGCCTGCGGGGCTTTTACACCCCGGTGGCGAGGGGACCGCGACCGCGACCGCGGCCCCCTGGTTCATTCCGTATTGGTGGACAGAGCAGGGGCTCGCCTCCGAGTTCGTGGCTTTCCTGCGGGCTCTCTGGCTGCGCGAGGTGGCAGCGGTGCGACCCGAATCCGGCGGACAGTGGGACCGCGAGGCACAGCGGCTGATCTGGACCATCAAGATAGCACCCGAAGACTCCGCTCTCTTTGAAACCTACCGCCCGTTGTTTGAGGCGCTCGTGGACCGCTTCTTCGGTGCGACCGTGCCAGGCGAGGCTCCGCCCCAGATATACTATACGGAGCTACTGGCCGCCATCCGCGCCGAGGCACCGGGAACCCCCTTTGAACACGCCGATATCATCCGCATCATCCAGATTATCCACAAGATGCGCACGATGCTCTACAATCTCCGTTTCGCCGCCGTCGCTCTCAGTGACCTCCAGTTCGCCCCGATTCGCCACAGTCCGCCACAGGAGTCCCGTTGCGAGCTGATTCGCGCCTGGCGCCGCTACACGGATCCCGTCGGCTGTCCGCTGTCTGCCACTCCCACTGTCGACGAGCTGCTGCCGATATATCTCGTGGGGCTCTGTCGGAGCCTCGCCGCGGGTCGTGCGGGGGTCATCGTGAATCTGCCGGGGGAGCGCGAGTGGGCCCGATGTCGCGATTTCCTGCGGGAGTTTCGGGGGCAGGCCCGGGCCGCAGTCGCAGCCGCCGACCAGCCGGTTCTCTGTCGCCTCCAGGCAGAGCTGGTGCCCGGCGTCGTAGCAGAGGCGGACATGCTAGTGGGAGAGACCGCCTGGTTTTTCGTTGGCGGCGACGCCCCCTCGGAGCTCCAGCGGCTGGACCGTGCGCTGCAGATTCTGCTGACTGTCCACGCCCTTCGCGGAGCCGGACACTCGGTGAATCGTGTCTGTCTGTTTCAGCTGGTTACCGGCGCTGCCGCTGAGTGGTCCGTCGCCGACTGGGGCGCCGCCCCCGCCGGGCTGTTAGCCGCTTTCGTACAGGCCCGCGTCCAGCACGTTGCCGCTGCCGACGAATAGTGCGACGCCGCTGCCTGCCGCCTTCCAAGTAATACCCTGTATCTCCTTCTAAAGCAGCAACAGCAGGAGAAGCATTGTTTGGCAGGCCAGCAATTACTAGCCTGTTGTTTGGTGATGTATTAACGCTTGCTGCTTCTGACAGGATGGGCGATCTTTCAGCAGATGGCGTGCGTGAGCGTGCGGTACCTGGAATCTGAACATATCCAGTGTTCAGCCCACTGGAGGGAGGAGGGGGTGTCGGTGTCGGTGTCGGTGTCGGTGTCGGTGCCGCTGCCGCTACCGCTGCCGCGCCCCCAATCACGTCGCGCGCACAGTAAGCAGTTCCTCTTCCATAAACCGGAAAACGACAGTTATCTGGTGCCACTGCTACATCAGGCACAGGCACAAACCGCTCTATCTCTCCAACGCGAATCAATGATGTTCCATCAAGGCGTACATTAAGTTCAACGTCCATCGTGTCAAGATTATTAAATTTGTGAATCGGCATACGACTGCGTCCAGGAAGCCGTGTCAAAAAGGACTGAAGGCTCTTCAAGAAATTGCTGTGGGTCACTACCACCAGGTCAACGGTATTGCCAGCCGGTTGCCCCGCAGCCGTCGAAAGGTTCTTCACATTACACTGTATCCATCGCAAGAAGGCCGACACATTCGGCTCCGCCCCGCGGGTAGCACGCTCAAAGAACTGATAATCCGGCTCTCCATGTGCGAGGCACGCCAGCTTCGCCCGCAGCTCCGGATAACGCGCCCTCTCCGCGGGCTGAAACGCCTCATTATCCAGACCGGCCCCCGACTCCTGAATGAATGGCAATACAAAGATCTTGCCGGGAATGGGAATAGCATCAGCTGTCTGAATGGCGCGGAACAGCTGCGACGAACAGATGATAGGGCGCACTCCTGCAGCCGCATAACGCTCCGCCACAGTCCGCCCCTGTTGCGCCGCCAGCACCTGCCCCCGCCGCGTCAGCTCAGGATCCTTGTACTGCGTCTTGCGGAGCCTCCCCAGGAATTTTGCGGATGCCCACAGATTTGCGCAAGATTCACCGTGGCGCATGAATAGAATGCGCACCCGGATTGATTCCCCAAAAGTCGGCGGATTACAGCCCATTTGGATACGTTCAAATCCGCGAACATTTCGCGCCGGTGGAAGCCCCCGTTCGCTCCTCTGACGACGCACGTCGCGCTCTAATCGCATACGTTCGCAACGGGCACACACGGACTCTACTGTTTCCGGCCCGGCGGCACGCTCTGATAAGCGACCGAAAGAGCCCTCTCCCACACCCAATGCCTCTGCCGCAATTCCTGTTGGAGCCCCTCTGCTCATTACTCCCCCCTAACTGTATTGCGGATTTTCTTCATCCACTGCGCCCCGGATATGACACCAGACCGTACTCTCACGCTCTATGTTCAGTTCATACAGTTTTTTATCATCATTAAGCAGCCGTGCCCCTGTACTGAGCCACTGTATCTCCACCGGAATTCCTTCCCGCCACCAGATGAGTCGTTTTATATCTCGCCCCGTCATGCCGCGCTCTACATCCAGCACCAGTGTACGATTTGTAGGAAGACGTACGAATATCTGAAACATTCCGCGAGAAAAGAGAGGGCACCGGGTCCTGGTTAGCACTGCGATTTTACGCTAGTCCTGGAACAGCGGTCCCACCACGCCCCCGACGAACCGCATCCAGTTCAGCCCAACACCAAACACATGGACCTCCCAGCCGGACCGACCCCCCGCCTCACAGTCCTCCATCTCTGCTGGTGTCGGCTCGGGTGGCAGCACCTCTAGCTCCAGCCGCAGCTCTGCCCGTGACGCATTCACAGTCCCCGCCGGCTGTAGATCATCCACCGTCCACCGTGCGGCATCCCCCAGCACGAAACCGTAGACCACCCCCGCCGCCGCCCGCACACCGCCGCGATGCTCCAGCCCGTACTCTACGCGCCACCACTGCTCGGTCTCTTCACGCCACACCGCGTTATCCACCCACAGTCGTCCCCGTGTCAGCATCGGCTCCTGTCGGGGCACGCGCACCCCCACCTCCGGAATAGTCGCCACCAGCGCATTCTCCAGCAGCGCCCCGTAGTTTGTCCATTCGTTGTATCCCCAGACCCCCTTGCGCCGCAGCACAAATGCGAGTTCACGAATCGGCCCGTTGAGCTCCGTGAGACGTAGCTGGAGAGTTGTCGGCACACCGGCCACCGCCTGCTTGTCCGCCACGTCAAACACCATGTGTCGCACGGGTTCGTATAGCATCTCAAGCGGCTCTCGCATGTAGCCGGAGCGCAACGGATCCTCCAGCTGGACCACTCCCGCAAACACCGTTGCGTCGTCAAACTCGGGAACCGCGGTTGGCAACCGCACCTGCCAGGGCACCGGCGTCGGTCCCGTCACATCCAGCATCGTGAGCGTTTCGCCCAGCGGCACCTCGTCAGGGGTGGTCCGCGGCTGCGCCCGCCGTCGCACTACTTCCGCGAATGGTCGGAATGTTATATGTACGCGCACCTCTGTGCTCTCGCCTACTGCAACCATCGGAAACGCCGTTTGTGGCCGGCGTAGGAACGACAGCGGCAGCCAACAATAGATGTAGCCATCCTCCGATGGCAGCAGTCCAGCACCTGGGCCCGCCCCTTCCCTCAGCTGCGTAGCCGGCCGCTGGCCGTAGATGTCAGCATCCCACACCGGTGCGCGCCCACCATCCAACCGCAACCGTGACCAGACATCCATCCATTCACCGCCCCAGCTCTCAATCAGCGTGTCGCCGATTTCCCATTCCACCTTTGCGATGGCCGCGGTGGCCAGCGACGCGGCCCAGCACCAGGCGCCCGAGGGGTCCGCGTAGTCCCAGGTTCCCGCTAGCACGCGACTCTCCAGGTCGGCGCCGAGCCAGGAGCGCGGCCGGATGCGCACGCAGAGCCACGATAGCAGGTCGCCGGTTTCCCGTGCGCGCAGCGGAACCGTTATGCGCCGCCCCCACCCCGCCGCACCGAGATAGCCGACCTCTACGACCTCGGGGACAGCATTGTGCGTAACGGGCCACGTACTACGAAACAGCGTCTCTGCTGCCGATGACGGGAAAAACCAATCGTCCTCTGGGCCACGGTCAACGAGATCCACAAGACGTTTCATAACCGACATCGTGCCGTCGCCGACTCTCTGTCATTAGCTGCGGGAAGACTTTTACGCGGCAGCAACCGCCTCATCCTCCGCTTTTGCTGCTGTTGTTCCGCCCATCAGCTGTATCGCCAGTCCGCCCCCAAAAATCAGCAGCGCACCGACCACCGACCACCAGCCGGGCCGCTCTCCGAGGAACACCATGCCGAACAGATACGATGCTAGTAGCCCCGCATAGCTCAGAATGCTGTAGGTGACCACGGAGAGACGCGGTACGGCATAGAATCGCAGCCAGTAACCGCTGAACATCGTCACCGAGTGGAACAATGTTAGCCACGCCGCATCCCCCCACGTCGCTGCTGCAGAGATGGCCGGTACCGCCACTTCGCCCACGAGCGACTGCGCACCGAGGAGCCCCGCGAGCCACAGAGAGGCCGAACTGCTCACCACCCAGACCGACTTGGCCGGGTCGCGCCATCCGAGTCCGCGGAGAAGCGTGTGCATCCCCGATTCGGTGAGCGCCATTATGAGACCCATTAGGAGCCCCCAGCTGGTGCTGGTACGCCGCCCGATAGCCGCGGGGGCCGCTTCGCCGGGGTCCAGATTGAGGAGCGCCGAACCGATCGCCGCCACCGCCATCGCAACGAATTCATGCCGCGCCACGCGCTCACCGGCGAACAGCGCTCCGAACACCAGGTTCCACAACGGATAGGTGTAGAGAAGCGACATCGCCTGTCCCGCCGGTAGTGCGCGGAACGCCTCGTAGCTGCTGGCGATGTGGAGAAGGTTCGTGTAGCCGAGAGCAGCCGCACCACTCCATTCAGCGCGCGGCAGGGTGCGGTCGCCGGTCAGCGCATAGCCGAGCACAGCGGAGCTCAGAATGCGCGACCATATCGCAGATATCGGGCTGAGTGGTGTCTTTTTGATGGCGACTGGTGTTAGTGCCAAAATAGATTCGGCCCCTACGAGCGCTGCGCCGGCGAATGCCATCTGGGGCGGGTCTCCTTATTAATGTGGGCGGTTTGTCCGGCTACCCTGCTTCATTCTCATCATCCTCCTCAATTACCGACATCACCAGATAGCGTCCTAGCGGTCGCTCAGGATTCCAACAGTACTTCATGATTCCTTCGCGGCACAGGTCGGCGACCTCCTTCGCCTTCTTCTTCTTGAAAGCTTCGGTGATTGGAGAGTTGAATTTGTTCGCACTGAGCCAGCGCCAGTCCCACGACTTATCAGGGTTCGCCGCTACAAACTGCCATGTGATGCTGGGATTCATACTGAGGAAGGCCCACTTCCACGGCTTGTCGGGATTCGCTGCCACAATCTCCCATGTGATGTTGGGATTCCTACTGAGCTCGCACCAGCTCCACGGCTTATCAGGATTCGCCGTCACAATCTCCCAGGTGATATTGGGATTCGAACTGAGCCATTCCCAATTCCACGGTTTCTCTGGATTCGCCGCCACAAACTCCAATGTGATATTGGGATTCCTACTGAACCAGTACCAGCTCCACGGCTTATCAGGATTCGCAGCCACAATCTCCATGGTGATGTTGGGATTTGTACTGAGGCAACTCCAGTTCCACGGTTTGTCGGGATTCGCAGCCACAATCTCCCAGGTGATGTTGGGATTCGAACTGAGCTCGTACCAGTCCCACGGTTTCTCGGGATTCGCAGCCACAATCTCCCAGGTGATGTTGGGATGTTTACTGAGCCAGTACCAGGACCACGGCTTTTCAGGATTCGCCGCCACAATCTCCCAGGTAATGCGGGGATTCATACTGAGTCCTCCCCAGTCCCACGGCTTCTCTGGATTCGCCGCCACAATCTCCCAGGTAATGCTGGGATTCATACTGAGTCCTCCCCAGTGCCACGGCTTGTCGGGATTTGCCGCCACAATCTCCATGGTGATGTTGGGGTTCCTACTGAGCTCGTACCATTTCCACGGTTTGTCAGGATTCGCCGCCACAATCTCCATGGTGATGTTGGGATTCTGACTGAGCCAGTACCAGTCCCACGGCTTATCAGGATTTGCCGTTACGTTCTTCATGGTGATGTTTGGGTTCGCACTGAGCAATTCCCAGTTCCATGGCTTACCGGAATTCTCCAGTACGAATTGAAAGAAAGACATTGTGCCGCTAGTTGTGTGCTTGGGCGCAGATAGGATAAACAGTGTCTTAGTCTGTTTGTCCCACCGGCCAGCCCCCGTCGCCCAGCCGGCCCGTTCAAATTTTTGCCCACGCCGCCCGCCAGCATCAAAATGTCGTGTGTGTTGTTTTTAGTGTTCCGCAAAACGAAGTGATGCCGAACCTAGATAGTTGCATAGTGTTCTGATCGAAGGTACAAATATGTAAGGAAAGGCGACGAAGGAGACTTTCCTTACTTAACGGGATGGTCAATTTGCGGAACACATGTTGAATGTGTTCGAACTGAGCCAGTGCCAGTTCCACGGCTTGTCAGGATTCGCAGCCACAATCTCCCAGGTGATGTTGGGATTTGTACTGAGCCAACTCCAGTTCCACGGTTTGTCGGGATTCGCAGCCACAATCTCCCAGGTGATGTTGGGATTCCTACTGAGCTCGTACCAGTCCCACGGTTTCTCGGGATTCGCAGCCACAATCTCCCAGGTGATGTTGGGATGTTTACTGAGCCAGTACCAGGACCACGGCTTGTCAGGATTCGCAGCCACAATCTCCCAGGTGATGTTGGGATTCCAACTGAGAAAATACCAGTCCCACGGCTTGTCGGGATTCGCAGCCACAATCTCCATGGTGATGTTGGGTTTCATACTTAGCGCTATCCAGTTCCACGGCTTGTCGGGGTTCGCAGCCACAATCTCCCATGTGATGTTGGGGTTCATACTGAGCCTGCGCCAGTTCCACGGCTTGTCAGGATTCGCCGCCACAATCTCCCAGGTGATGTTGGGATACCCACTGATAAAGTACCATACCCACAGCTTGTCAGGATTCGCCACCACAAACTCCCAGGTGATGTTGGGATTCTGACCGAGCCCGCACCAATCCCACGGCTTATCGGGATTCGCAGCCACAATCTCCATGGTGATGTTGGGATTCTGACTGAGCTTGTACCAGTCCCACGGCTTATCAGGATTCGCAGCCACAAACTCCCAGGTGATGCTGGGGTTCGAACTGAGCCAGTACCAGTCCCACGGCTTATCAGGATTTGCCGCTACGTTATTCATGGTGATGTTTGGGTTCGCACTGAGCAATGCCCAGTCCCACGGTTTGTCAGGATTTGCAGCCACAATCTCCATAGTGATGTTTGGGTTCGTACTGAGAAAGCCCCAGTCCCACGGCTTATCAGGATTCGCCGCTACAAACTGCCACGTGATGTTTGGGTTCTTACTGAGCCATTTCCAGTCCCACTTGGCAGAATTATCTAGTACAAACTTAAAGAAAGTCATCGTTGGCTACCAGCGGCAACCACAGCTGACCGACGCGTCACCTTTTTACACCCGCCGCCAGCATTGCGTAATCCATCCCCACCAGGTCCTCCGCGGCAGCGCAGATAGCCGCGACCACTCTGCGATAGTGGCCCCAGCCCCCATGGATAGATTACAGCGCGCGCAAATCGGCCGCAGGTTTGCCAGCTCCGTTGCGCCACCCACCGACTCTGGCACATCGTGACCAACGTGGAAGTCAAACACCGTCATCGTGTTGGAGCACCACGGAATAAGACATTTTTGTTCAAAGACGCGCCCTGCATACTGTACCCAGACCTGCTCACGGAGCGCACGGGGAATCGCCGCCTTGGCTGTGCGAGCCGCGGGCGTAGAATCTGTAGTAGCAGAAGGCATATTGCCGCTCACCCGCGATTGCGACCGCGACCGTGTCATCTTTCCCTACAAGCCAGGCACCATCATTAGGCCGAGAATGGCAAAGAAGAAGACCGCTGTGTGAAGCAGCAGGCCGGGCAACGTGGCGGCCCCCATCGGCTGCGCCACCTTGAAGAACCGCCCGAACAGCCACTGCGTCAGCTTGTAGAGCTCGGGGTTCGCCACAATGAAAAACACTAGGGCCGAGATGGCGCTGTATTTAACCTGAAGTCCCAGATTGGCGGCCATTTCTGTTGAAGTAGAGGAAAGTTATTAGACACGACCAAGACGAACGAGCGGTAACAGAGGGCGAAGGTTCCCTCCTCCAATCTGAGAAGGGGGTCTGGGTACGGTAAAATCGAGACTAGCAGGAGATACAGGAGCAGGAGGAGGTACAGGAACAGGAGCAGGAGGAGGTGCAGGAGCAGGGGCACCAGCAGGAGGTACAGGAACAGGAGCAGGAGGAGGTGCAGGAGCAGGAGCCGCAAATCTTCTTATTACTGCTGCCACAGCAGCCCTTCCCCTACCGCTCACCGATTCTGCAATAGCAGCCTGAACATCCCCCGATTGCTCCTGCTCACGCACCTTCACCTGCTCCCGCACTTCACCCAACAACCGCATCGGCAGACACCGCGGGTCATCCGACAGCGACGCCTGCCCCCCACAGTGCCACATGCTCTCCAGCAGCGCGATGGCCCCCCGCCGGTCAAGAATAGCGGTACCTGACGCATCCTTAGGCACCATCGCATCCAAAAAGCGTGCATTCTGCTCCAGTATGCTGGACCCGCTGATATCTACCGCCCCGCTCTCACGCACTGCCCGCGCCAGATATGGATTCGCAATCAGTAGCTCACCAGAGAGTCCCTCAATCTTCACGACCCGCGATGGATACTTTTCGCGAAGTACTTTTTCTTTCGCGGCCTGCGTTGGGTCACCACTCGCATCCAGCCATTCACGATAGAGTGACGCATACTTCTGGTGCTCAGCAGCATCAGACCCCATATTAATCCATTGTGTTGCCGCGGAGATATCCCGTGCTATCTGTGCTTCGCCGCAGTGCGCAGTTGGAATAGTACGACCCTTACAGGCTGCGACGCGTACGCCATTCGGTTGATAGAAGCTGACCACACGATTCATATTAGGCGGCGGCTGCGGCGGGCCTACGCGATGACCGGATGCGTCGTATGCTGGCATTGGTAATTCTCCAGTATAATCCCTGAATTCTGGAGATGGAGGTATGCGTGGCACCTGCGGCATAGTAAATGCTGGTGGCTGGAGGGCACCGACAGCTGCTCCCACTCTATAAGCTACTGCTGCTGGTGACGGGATCGCACCGACAGCTCTGCCTAGTCTATTAAATAATCCTTGCAAAAAAGGCTGACCAGGACGCGCAGGAGGCGCGGGAGCAGCAGGGGGAGGCTGACCAGGACGCGCAGGGAGCACGGGGGCAGCAGGGGGAGGCTGACCAGGACGCGCAGGGAGCACGGGGGCAGGCTGACCAGAAGCAACAGCAGCAGTAGCACTTAACAAGGTTGCCAGTAAAGCAGCCGCCGCTGCTTGTCTTTGTTCTTCGTTAATCGGCGCAGGGGCAGCGGCAGCGGCAGGCACAGGGACAGGAGCAGGCGCAGGAGCAGGGGCAGCGGCAGCGGCAGGCGCAGGAGCAGGCACAGGGACAGGAGCAGGCGCAGGAGCAGCGGCAGGCACAGGGACAGGAGCAGGCGCAGGAGCAGCGGCAGGCACAGGCACAGGGACAGGAGCAGCCTCAATCTGTCCCCGCAACTCATCCTCTGTTAGTAACTGTACTCCCAACTCCCTCCGAATATTATTAATTTTTTCTATAGCATCTCTATATCTACTATATTCTATATTTTGCGCAGCAGCGTTGAAAATTGTGTTTTTACTGCTATTTCTAACAGCCGCACGAGTTTGATTCAAATATTCCCTAAGAACCTCCTCCATCTACAACCCCTAACATCCCCTGCTAAATCCCCCACGGTAGCCCAAACCTAAAAGAGAACCAGATACCACACCAGCAGATGGACATCGCCCCAGCAACCCATCACCGCACTACCCAGAAAGCTGTCCGCGTGCAAGGGAAACAGGAGCTAATCATTCGCTGGCTCCAGGAGTTCTACAATGCGCCCGGGCGCGTGGCACAGATTATGCCTTTTCTGAATGGCAGCGCCCCCGTGAGTCTTCGCGTAGTTGAGTGGTTCGTCACCAACTACTCCAAGAAGTTCAACGTCAGCTATCCGCTGGACGGCAAGCAGTTTATAGTCCATTTCCAATACAAACGCGAACTCAAGGCCTACTCCAAGCGTCTGTTTGACCCGTTCTGCCGTCGTGACCGGATTAGTTTCGAGGCGACCGGCGCGCCGACGATTGAGGAGACCACGGTGGGCCAGCTGAACTTCTTCCGATGGGCAATCGAGAAAGGAGTTCTCTCCTACATTCTTGAGCATGCCGCCGCGATTGAACACGATATGAACACCAGCTTCCGGGAGCACTACAGCAAGGAGCCGGAGGCCAAGACCCCTACCGGCCGCCGTCGGCGCAAAGAGATGAGCGCATCCGCGATGAAGCTCGTGAATCACCTGACGGCGCCGGTGATGGTGGCTTTCGACTAACCAAACTGCCGCCGCCAATCATCGGCCTCCGGTCGCAGCCGCTCCGCCGCCGTCAGCTGTGCCCGCACAATCCCCTCCCGAACATCCGTTGTCATCCACTGATTATCAAACGCACGCGAAAGAAACCGCCCCGCTGAGTCTTCCGCGCGCCGTGAGTTGTCTTCTTTAACCACTCCCCGCAGTTCCCGCGCTGCGTCGCCGCCTTCTACATCAACGCCACTCATCCAGGCCGTGCCAAACAGCGACGCCGGCGGCGGTACCGGACGGGGTTGGACACCTGGCATTGTTGTAGGGCTCGTGCTCCCGCGCTCGCCACTCATCCACACCGCCGCTGCACCCGTTCCATAGGGGCGCCCGTCCTGACGCCCCGAAGACGGTAGTCCACTCTCGGCACCTCCCGTTGGATGAGCCGCTAACATTCCCGCTGTTACCTGGTGCGCTCCGGAGACCACCATATCACTCCAAAGCCGGCTGTTAATCGTGTCGCGACTTTCCCACTCAAGCCGGATGCGCGGCTCGTCTCCAATACTCCGCGGCGGCAGCGCCGCAAAGTTCGGTAGCGGTGCGGCCCACGACCGTGTCTGCTCCTCTCGTGATGCTAGCCGACTCTCATGTTGGGCTTGACGGCGCATCGAACCCCTCTCCTCTAACCAGTGTCCGTCCTAAAAGTTCGCCACACTCAGACGCCCAGCAATGCCTCCCCGACGACGACCTGTTGCTCCTACCCCTGTAGTTGACCCTTTGCGGCTCGTGAGCACCGGCGCAGGAATGGTGGCTGGCCTGGAGATCTGGCGTGCCGACGGTCGCTTCTGGCTCTGGGACCGTAATCCCGACGGACGTTTCGCAACCGATGTCACTGCATGGAATGGCGCTGCCGGAAGTCTAAACCCTGCGACCATTAATCTAATCAAGTCACACGCACCCGATGCAGTCGCCGCCCCCCCACCCGCAGGCCCCAGTGCGTAGCAAGACCCAGCGCCGTCGTGGCCCCTCTACCCCCGCACTAGAGACCGCCGCGGTCGGCCCGTTCGGTGGAGACAGCGTCGTGAAGGCTACGGAGGACAGCCTGGATGCGCTGTTTGCCGCCGAGGCCGCCGCGAACTTCAACCAGCCGTGGCAGCGTCTGGACCGCGGGAGCCGCCTGGACCGTCTCCGACGCTGGGTACAGAGCTATCCGGACCTGACACCGGCGGAGCGCGCCTCTCTGCTAACCGCAGTCCTCCAAGCATTTGAGCTCCGCCTTCTGAACACCAAAGCGGTTGTAGAATATGACCCGGCCACTGCGACCGTGCTGGCCGTGCGCGGCCTCCGTGAGCGACGCAACGTGGCGGGCCAGCGGGTGTTCCGAATTGATCCGGCGGGCGCAGCAGCAGCAGCACGCGGTACTCAAAAACGCACGGCCCCCGCCCCCGCCCCCGCCTCAGCAAAAGTGCCGCCCATCACAGCAGCTGCTGGCGCCGGCGCCCCCGCATAAACTAACCACCCCACAATATCGAGATAGATGGACTCCGCTGCTCTCGCCGAGTGGTGCGATGAGACTCTGCCGGATCTCTGGGACCCCGGCATGTTTGATGAGGAGGAGACCGCCGATGCCGTCTGGGAAGCCGTAGAGAAGCTCGCAGCCGACACCGTGCTAGACTACATTGAGGATCCAACAGAGCGCGAGGAGCTGTCCGAGGAGCTGATGGAGACCGCCCGCGAGTGGTTCCGCGCCCATCACGAGTTTGTCGTGGAGAGTCTGCCCGTCGCACCGCCCACCGCACTCCTGGCGCGCCCCCAGATTGCGCAGCATTCCGCCGACTGGTACTCCCAGCGCAGCCACCGCCTGACCGCCTCCGAATTCTCCCAGATTCTGGACGGCCGTCGCGCCGCGCTGATGCGCACCAAACTGTTTCCATCTGCAGCCACCGATGACCGTCCCGCCCGTGCCCCTGTGGGAATTGCCCAGCCCGATGGAGAGCTGCCACCGACAACGTGGGGGCACCGGTTTGAGCGCCTCACGCGCCAGATCTACGAACAGGAGATCGCCGGTCCCGGCACGGTCTGCGATACGCTCGGTCGCTTCCAGCACGCGGTCTATCCGTGGCTCTCCGCCAGCCCCGACGGCGTGGTGCTCTCTGGCGGCGTGGCGGGGCGCCTGGTGGAGATCAAGTCACCCAAGAGCCGACAGCCGGGTGAGTTCGTGCCCAGCGACTACTATGCCCAGATGCAGGTTCAGATGGAGGTCTGCGATGTAGATGCCGTGGATTTCATTGAGGCGCAGTTCGCCCAGCGCCCGGTGCGTCTGGCGTCGTTCGGCGATGCCCCTCTGCCAGCTGCCGCAGATGACGGGCCAGCGATCGCCGCCGCGCGCTGGAAAGGCCGCATTCAGGTCTGGGGGCGGGCCGAGGACCCGAACACCTGGTGCTACCGCTACACCGCCCCGGTAGAGGAGCTGGCCGACGCCGATGCGACATGGGATGGACCACCGCCTCCCGGCGACCTGGAGCTGCTGGAGGAGTCGGTCTGGTGGCTCACCGGCTGGTATCCGCGCACCGTGCTACGCAACCGGGCCTGGTGGGAGGAGACGGGCTGGCCCGCTGCCGCCGAGTTCTGGGCCGAGCTAGAATCGCAACGTGCGGCTGGGCCACTTCGGACACTGACTCTGCCCGATGCTTCTGATACGATTGAGCTGGTGGGAGGCGGTGGCTGGGCGGGGCGGAATTAATCGTGGAGGATATTAGAGATGGCAGATTTAGTAACAGTGCTGGAAAATAAGCTGTCCTTCATTCAGGCAAACCCAGCTGGTAATTCAATTAGTCGTTCGGGGCACCGTAGGTATACACCGGAACAGGTTGCGATGATAGCCGCAATTAAGAAACAAATTCGTATGCTAAAAAGAGAATCTAAAATAAAACGCGGAGTTGAGCAGCTTATAGAAGCTGGTGGAAAACCATATGATGACCCAATTGTAGCAACACTGCACGACGTTCTAGCTGATATTATTATTAGGCAAAAAATTGCGCTTGAAAATACGCTATTTACTAGTGAAAAACGGGATGAATATTTAAAACTAGTAAAAGAAGAAGAATTAATTAATCTAAAAATACAGAAAGAACTAAGCAGAGTTCTTAAAGAGCATACAGCAAATGCATCAGTGGCGGCTATTGTTGGACTTCCGCCGGATGAAGAAACAGAGCTTGATGGTGATATGACTGATTTAATGGATATGATCACTCGTATGAGTGGTGGTGCCCGTCGCCGCACCCGCCGCCACCGTAAAACTCAGCGCAGACACTAGAGAAACCCGTACCCAATGCTAGTCGCCCGCACCGCACTCACAATTGGAATCAGCATCGCCGCGCTACTGATTTCAATCGTTCTAGACCTCCTCTTGGCACCGCTGCCGCCGCTCGCACAGTTCCTGATACAGATTCCCGCCCTGGTGCTGCTGCTGGATGAGGCCCGTCGCATCGTGCTGCGCGAAGCTGCCGCCTATCAACTGACTCCCGACGATGTCAATGGCGCCTTCTTCATGGCTGCGCCTCTGGCCGCTCTGGGCGCCGTCAGCCTTTTTGCGGATATTCGGCGGTCGCTAGGGATTCGCTTATAAGCGCGCGTAGGGACAGGCAAAGCCGTACCTAGGCGTTGCTTATGAATAGGCGCCCTATTCATAATCGCGCGTGCCACAAATCAAAAAAATGGCGCACCGCTTCCAGATCGCGACCCGTCATGACGTAGCCTCTCCTGTCAATCAGCGTCTGATAGACTAGCAGCGTATCTGCCGTTCCAAGCCGCCCGCAATGGAGTTCGCGAAACAGCTGCCGATCCGCCTGCGTGTAGTCCAGCCCCTCGTCGCTCAGCAGTCGCACCAGTTGACCCAGCCATTTCACGTGTTCGTCGTCCTTGCGCGAACACATGAAAAGCGCCATCATCAGATTTTGGAACGGTGTCAAGTCGGGATATTCCATCTCTCTTTCTTCTTTTACAGAACCGTGGGCCCCGCCTCCATAGCCCGTCGCCGCTCAATCGGGCAGCTCTCTGTGAATCGCGCCACAAACTCCGCTGCCGGTATGCGCTGTACGATCTCCACGAACTCCTCCATCACCTCTGACACCAGTTGCTCCAGCGCCGCCGGCAGCGTCCGCCGCCCACCACACAGCACGTAGCGATTATAGATGAACACCAGCAGCTCCTCCCGCGTTGGATAAGCTCCATATCGGCAGACGAAATCACCGAACCGCTTGTCCAGCGACATCATCGCCCCCGTTGGAATGCCATACACCGACTCTGCCGCTGCGCTCCAGATGCGCCCATCCTCCAGCGTGTAGTACGGTCGACAGGTGGCCGGGCAGATGCGCACCAGCTTTTTTGGCAGCGGCCCGAGGCCGTAGCCCCATCCCACCGCAGCGCAGCCACCAACAACCGCACCCGGCCGCCAGCCCACCGGCAGCGGAATGTCACCCGCAGCCTTGTCGGGTCCAACCAACGCGCCGAGCGCCACCAGCTCCAGGTCGCTCAGCCCCGCGTAGAATGCCGGCAGCGCAGCCAGCACCGCGGCACGCCCGGCCGCCGTGGGCGGTCCGTCTAGCGGAATCAGCACCGGCAGATGTTCGCGCTCCCGCACTGCCGTCCCCACCAACTCCGGTCGCGGCCCCGCCACCGATGCTTGTACGAGCCCCCGCAGCAGTTCAGGCAGGCGCCACCGGTCCCGCTTGACGGCGCTCAGCATAGAGAGCAGCACACGCACCCGCAGCACGTGTTCAGCGATCCCCGCGGGTAGCGCAAATCCAGTTAGCTCTCGCAACAGCTCTCCGAGCTCATCCAGATGCGCCATGTGCGTCCGAATGAGCTCCCGCTTGGGGTCGCTTCCTGTGAAGAGGGCCGACGCAAAGACATACCAGATAGCCACGCCCACCGGCACACGCGTCGTAGGAAACTCCGGCGCACCCGTTAGTCCGATGAAGGTGGTGTGATCCTGCAGCCGCCACCGACAGTGCTCCGTCAGCGTCTCCATGAATCCCTCTACGTCGCGCAACCAGGCCAGCCGTGGCTCCCGCCGAATCAGCAGCCAGAGCATCCCCAACCATAGGTCCGCATTCCCCACGAGCTTCCCACCGGTAGTGAGCTGCGCCAGTGTCCAGGCCGTCGCCCGACAGTGCGCCTCCGTATTGCCGATACAAATCCCACCACCACCTGCCAACAGCTCCCGCCGCGTCATTGGAGATCTCTCCATGGGGACTCCTTTTCCTGCTTCTTTCGCAGCATGCCACGCCGCCAGCGATAAAGGATGATCCAGCCGTGCGACCAGTGCATCCACGACCACCGGATAGCGCAGCAGATTCAGCGGGCAGTCCAGAATGTCATTCACCACGTTCGCGTCAAGACCTCCGCCAAGCACCGGCTCTCCCGCCGTCACCAGCAGCATCACGTCGCGCGTGGCGTCGAATGTAATGGGGCAGACGAATCCGCTGCTGCTGCCTTCCGACCCCTCCTCTCCGGCCGTTGCCGCAGGCACCACCACAGCCGCCACAGCATCCGCCCGTCGCACCCGATCTCCGCGCACCGCCGCCCCCACGCCGCTCAGGTCAAATACCCCACGCAGTGCCCCCTCACAGAGAGATACGAGGCGCGAGATGCGCGCACTCCAGCCGTGCTCCTCCCCGTAGTATTCGTCGTGAATGGCCCGCGCCGCTGCGACTGCTGTCGGCCCAGCACCGCCACCTCCCTCCAGCGCCGCCACCAGCGCCCGCACCGCATCTGAGCCACCCCGCGCCGCCGCCTCTGCAGCCGTAATCCGCTTCTTCATAGCCAGCAGCCGGTCGCGCAGCCGTGGGTCGCCCGTCGTGCCCATCGTCCGTGCCACCACCAGACGCTCAAGCAGCTCCGCCCGCGCCTCGTAGTCGCCCACCGTCGCAATGGTGTCAATCTCCTCAATCGCAGCAAGGTCCTCTGGTGCCACAGCTGCCACCCGCGTTCGTTCGTAGCCATCCGCCGCGCGATAGCAGAACACCTTGTGTGCCGAGACCCGCGTGAACGGACAGGTGACTGACATATTGACCGGCCCACCGGTGTCAATCAGATGCGCCGTCACGCTGGCGAACTTCCAATCCGGCCCCAGCAGCTCACCGCAGCGGTCGATACTGCTGGCCGACACCTGGCCATCCGAGACAATCACGAGATGCCCATGGAACCCCGTGCCCCGCAGATGCTGCGCGATGGCCGCAGTGTCGGTTCCGCCGCCGCCCCGCCGGGCCCGATTAATTTCCGCCAATCCCTCCCGCCCAATCAGTCGCGACGTGCTATCCCAATACAGAATTGCTGTATCGGGGCTGCCGTAGCGCGCAACAATCTCCTGTGTCAATTCGTGGTAGCGACCGTGCCCACCGGTGCTGCCAGAGCCGTCATAAGCAATCAGAGTAGTCGCAGACATTGTGTTCTTCGTCGTTGTGGGTGACCAGCTGGCTTTAGGCCGCGCACCCTATCAAGTTTGCCCGTGCCGCACCGCACCCCTCACGTATTCAGCCACCGCACGCAGCAGATATCCATCCGCACCCGTCGCGCCCGTGCATCAATCTCCGCACGGAAGTCCTTGTCAATCTTGAGATAGTAATCGCGCATTCCGATAATCTCCTCAATCTTCCTATCCTGCCGTTTCTCCAGCGCCACCTTCTCATGTGTTGGTACCGACGGGTCCGCCACCTTCTCCAGTAGCTCGTTGATAATGGATTTCAACTCATTCACCCGGATCATCTCTTCGTGCTGAACGTTCTTGACCAGCGCAAACACATTCGTGCCATACAGTCGGCTCAGCGCATACCGAATGCTCTCGGGAATCAAGAATTGGTTGGTCTCTTTGATCTCCGTTATCTGCGTCTCCACATGCTTGATGATCCCGTCAATCATCGCCGCAGCCTCCTTGTTATCCTTGAAAAACAGGATCTGGCCCGATTTGAATTCGCAAAACGCCTGGAGCTTGTCGTACTTGTAGGCAGATGTCTTGTGTGCCTCCGCTTTAGCATCCAGTTTCAGATACGACACCAGCGCCAACAGAAACGAGTTGAACGCGTTCAACGATGCCACCAGCGTCGGTCCCCAGGTCCAGTCCTTGAGCACCATGCTGAGAACGGTACAGATGGCCGTTGTCGCAATGGCCGGCAGCATCAGCGTATTCAGTCGCATCTCGCAAAAGGTCTTGGCCTCCGTGTAGATGATCTTTTGACCCTTCAGATAGATGGCAAGGATGTCCAGCGCCGTGCTACGAATCATGGTGGGGTCCGTATAGATACGCTGAATGAGAGTGTTGACATGCTGGAAACTGACTTTATCTATGGGGGAAAAGGCTGCTGAGTTCGTCGGCACAAGCGGCAGCGGAGGTGTATCGAACCGACCATCGCTGATATCTAGCGCAATTGGCCCATCAATCACGATCGGCTCTTTGGCGGGTGTTGAAGAGGGCGATGAGTCTGATCTATCCAGCGCAGCCATTATCTGCCAGTTCGCCCGCTGATTTAGCCCGCCTCAACAGATGGGTTGTGGTTCTTCCATACCAGTGGCACTATCACCGGTTCGCGTGAGCATGTTTAGTCCTGTTCGCTCTAGGAAGAGTCCTGCAAATTTCAGGAGTTCTCGGCGTCCTTCATTTGACATGGCGAACGACACGCCTCGCTACAATTCAAACATCTGGACCGCTTCAGAGGCGCAGCCGGTGGAGGATCCGCATCTGGAGCGTGTTATTCGGAAATGTGGAATTTAGGGGGCGGTCACTTGCCTTCAGCAAGAGCCCAAGTCGTCTCTTGCCTTCAGCAAGAGCCCAAGTCGTCTCTTGCCTTCAGCAAGAGCCCAAGTCGTCTCTTGCCTTCAGCAAGAGCCCAAGTCGTCTCTTGCCTTCAGCAAGAGCCCAAGTCGTCTCTTGCCTTCAG
>Ga0214917_10003013_pt1 | contig 19944 bp, 23 predicted proteins | sample LL_1208_BB_MetaG_FD_177983 | JGI IMG/M metagenome (GOLD analysis project Ga0214917, IMG submission 177983) | Freshwater microbial communities from Lake Lanier, Atlanta, Georgia, United States - LL_1208_BB | ecosystem: Environmental > Aquatic > Freshwater > Lake | place: USA: Georgia | collected...
AAATTAATAACATAAATAACGAAATAAACAACCTTAATGTTTTCCGTTAAGTAAAGTTTTTATAAAAACTTCGTATTTTACTTTTTCTTTTGATGCCTGATATTTGCAATAATCATGTACTAATTTAGATATCATACTTGCGGGTGCTCTAAACTTTTTACCACAAAGACTTTTTAATATCTTATAGTCGTCAATTCTTATAGCAACACTCTTCCATTTACTAATGTCCATTTTTTATCCTTAAAGCTGTACGTTTTTCCACTCTTGCATTCTTTCCTCAAAAGTAGGTTCAGATCTTAGTTTCCAAAATATATCTAATCTTTTAAACAAAGGCGGATAACTTCTACCGTCTGGATGATTAGCCATATAGTAGTCTTTAAACGCATATTTTTTAAAGTTAGATATGTATCTTTTTATCATTGTTATTATCATAATACTTGTTTTTAAATAGTTTTATTGGTAGTGTCAAGGAATATTGACAATGCCTCCCAAGTTATATAAGATAATCTCATGAAGTCGTATCGCTTTACCGCTAGATATGCTGGTCAACGTATAGTACTTGATGTAAAGGCAGTAGATGATGATGAGGCGAAAAACAACTTCATAAAACAACTTAGAGAAGGCGGAGGAACTTGGAATAAAGAAATTACTTATTCCCCATCCAAAGTCTTCCTAACATATGAGGAACTGAATGTTTCATAATGAACAGTCTCTTATTACTAGAAAAATGATTCTAGAATCTAAATGGAATCATATGTTTTTAGAAAAAGGATCAGAGACAATAGATATGATGCAGATTGAACTCGAACTGAAAGAAATTAAAAGACAGTTAAGAGAACAAGCTGTATTCAAAGTAAGAGAAGAATTAGAAGAAGACTTAGATATAGCTTCTTAAATTTTTTATCTTAACATCTTATCTTTGGGAATACCCTCAGAGAATAGATATTTACACTTTGCTGTGTAGTCAACGATATCGTCTTGAAATAAAAATTCAAAATTTCTTATTACTTTTTCTTCTTTATGAAGTTTAAATACTTTTTTATTCATTTGTTGTAAGAATTTTTCTTCATCTTCATTTTTTGCTATATAACAAATTGAAGAATTTGCATGTTCTTTTATAAAATTATATCGGCTACAGCCATCAGTTATGATATACTTATTATCTTTTTTAGATAAAACTATTGGACAAATTAATCCTACATCTTCTATAGAATCATTAATATCTGTTGCGTGTTCTTTATGAGTGCAATTAATTATATTATCAAAATTAATCACTTCTAATCTTACCCCAAATATTTGATATAGAGGGTGAATCATTTTTGAAGGCCCGTGATCCGTGATCCCTGTTATATGGTTTTTATTACCAGTTTCGTTTTTCATATAAATATTCTAATAATATAAGATAATATAATCATTGCAATAATAAAATTTCTAATCTCCTTTAACGTAATATATCTCAACGCCCAACGATTTTTGTTTTTTCGATATAGAACGATTAATTGTAGTTCCTGGTTTACAATTATAACTTTTGGTCTTACGATAAGATATGGACTTAACATCAAGTAAACGGGCTTTGCCTTTTTCGTTAACAACAATGATATCAAACGGACACTGTGGATCCAATGATTTAGCAACATAATATCCTTTATTTAAAAATTCTTTTGCAGCTATTAATTCTGAACATACACCTTTAATTGTTTTAGCTGTCATTTTTTTTATCTTTTTTAAACTTGTTACTCATTACAAGCCTCTTTCCTTTATAATTTCGTTTAAACGCTTTATAAATTTAATGGAAATATCTTTTTTACTTTGATTACATTCTTGACAACAAAAAATAATATTATTAATACTATACGTTTTACTATTATCTAAACGATCCATTGAAAAATTTTTTAAATTTTTTCTTTTAATTCCTTTAGTACTTTTTTTTATATTTCCAGGAACATATCTATTCATTATGTAAGTCCAGGGTTCGTTACAATAAAAACAATTTTTTCCATGTTCTTTCACATATTCAAAAAAATGATTTTTAATTTCTTGTTTAGTGCATGTTGGAAGTAAACCTCTATGTTTAATAGCACTTGGTGTATATATATGTTTAATTTTATTAGATAAAAAACCTTTTTCAGTATTTAAATATTTATGGTTTCTTTCGGATTCTAAAATTTTATAATGAGCAGTTCTTTCTTTTTTCATTCTACTTCTCCCCAACTTTTGCCAACAGCTACATCCACTAAGCTTGGAACTTTAAACTCTATACAGTTCTCCATGGTTTTTTTAATTACTTTAACATCTTTAACTTCATCTTTGATGTTAAAACATAATTCATCGTGAATTTGTAATAATGAAGTATGTCCTGCTTCATGACAATCAATGATAGCTTGTTTAGTTTGATCGGCTGCGGAACCTTGTATCAATCTATTTAAAGCTTTATATGTTCCAGCTCTTTTAATATTTTCTTGTCCACCAAATTTAGCAATAGCTGTTTCAAAGTTTTCAGAGTTTACCATTACCCAATCTTTAGGTTCCCATCTATCAAATCTACATTTGCGACCTTTCTTAGTTCTAATAGCACCTTCTTTAGATGCCTTATCCATACAAAGATTAATAAGTTTTTTAACGAATGGAACTTTCTTATTATATTTAACAATTATCTCTTTAGCTTCTTGCTCAGATAATCCTAAAGATGTTGCAAGTTTGGTATTACCCATTCCATACATTAAACCTAAACCAATTGTTTTAGCTTGTGAACGATCAATACCTATCATATCAGCAACTGTTTGGTGAAAGTCTGCTGAAGCATTTTCATATGCTTTAATAAGTTCTTGTGATCCTTCATAACCAACTGAAGCGGCGTAGTGCACAACCATTCTTGGTTCTTGTTGTGAGTAATCAAATGCTCCCCATTTACAATCTTCATCAGGTAAGAATAAAGATCTAATCTTAGGGCCAAAATCTTTATTACGTGCAGGAATTTGTTGCAGATTTGGATTAGACATAGAGATACGTCCAGATACAGTTCCACCTGAATCTGATCTCAATTGATTAATCTCAGCATGTATTCTTCCTTTAACTTGGTATCTCATAATACTTTGTAAGAAAGTTCCATGAAATTTATTTATTTCTCTAGCCTTAGCAATAAGTTTAGCTATTTCATGATTACAATTAGTTAACCAATTAGCTGTAAAGCTGGGTTCATCACTTTTAGAAGTTCTAGGATAAGCTATCTTTAATTTATCAAAAGCTTCTGCTATTTGTCTTGCCGCCCAGATATCAATATCTTTACCTGCTATTTGTTTTATCTTAATTAAGATTTCTTTTTCTTGTTCTTCAAATTCTTTAATAAGTCTTTGACCTTTATCTACATCTACTCTAATTCCTTTTTGTCTCATCTTAATTAGAATAGGAAGTAATTTAGATTCCATTTCCCAAATCGTAGTTAGATTTTGTTTAATGATTTCATTCTTTAGAAATCCCCATAATTTAAGCGTGAGCCGTGCATCTTGTTCAGCGTAGAATCCAACATGCTCTGCTGGTAACTTCCACATTTCTGCTTTAGGATCAATGCCATGATCTTTAGCGGCTTCTTTTAAATCAGTTTCAGCTTTAATCTCGCCTAGATAATCTTTAGCTAATGAGTTTAGATTATATGCCCATCTATTTTCATCAACGATTGCTGCCGCAACCATTGTATCTACAATCTCTCCATTAACTTGGATACCCATAGATTGTAACCAACCCAAATCATATTGAGCATTATGAAATATTTTTCTACAAGGTAATGCACATATTTCTTTCATGTAACTAATAACCTGTGTAGGTATCATATTACCCCCACCAAAATGTTTAAATGGATAATAACCCTGCCAACCCTCAACAGCGACAGCAAAACCAATTATATATCCCTTACCAATAGCCCAACCAGCACCAAGACCTTCACTTATACCATCGTCTCTAGTTTCTAAGTCAATTGCTATTTCAGTAGCATTAGATAAATCCTTATATTCAGAAGGACACAACCAAATACTTTTTTTAAATGTTAATGAATATTGTAAACTTGTCATTTATATTACCGTTAGTAAAAAATAAAAAATACAGATACAAGTAAACAAACCCATATCCCCAATTATAGTTTTTTTAAAATTAAACACTGTAATCCCTTTCTATTATCATTTCTATATAATGAATTGCTTTAAGAAGATCTTCTTTTTTATTTTTTAATTTGTGTCTGCATATATACTTTATTGCGTTGCCTTCCGCAAATGGTAAATTATTTTCATTTATAAATTTAGAAGGTTGTATCTTCATTGTCTTATAATGAGATCCTCCTATTTGTTTAAAAAATGCTTTATTGGTCATTTCTTTTTTCCTCTATGTAAGTTAAATAGTCTTCCCCTATTGGATAGTTGTACTTATAATCAGAGCTCAATAAATGTAATGAATACTTAGCTCTAGTTACTGCAACGTAGACTACTCTTTTTTCGTCCATCTTTTCTATGTTTGTTTTGTTTTGGTATTGAGATGCATAATCAGCTTTAAAATAAACCAAAACATTATCTGCTTCCCCTCCTTTTACAGAATGGATAGTATCTATAATGATATTAGGATCATTATTTAATTGATCTTGTCCATATTTCTGTAATAGAATTTTTACGTAAGTTATTTCCGTAGGCTTAATATTTCTTTTTAATGCATGCCACCATTCTTGGGATTTAACTTCATCTTTTAAAGTTAAACCACACCATGCTTTTAAATCTTCAAAACTATATTCTTTATGATTTTTGTTGATCCCAAAATTCTTTCTTTCTATATAAATCATTAGATAAAGATCTAACATATTTATACATATTAATAGCTTCTTCTTTAAATATCTTTTTACCATTAGATAACTTTGTCCAAGTTTTAATAGCTTTCCATTTATTTGATGTAAAAGATTTATTACCTTTATTGTCCATAAAGTATAAACCTTTATCTTTAGCCATCATTCTAAGTTCATTAACAGTAGTTCTAATTTTACCTAGAATATACCAACTACCTTTATATTGACTAAAGTCTAAGTCTCCAAAAGATATATAGCGATGCACACTATCTTTAATATCTGGGTTTGGTAAAAATTCTTTGGGCTCACTATCTAATATTCCTCTTCTGACAACTTGGGAAAATCTATGTATTTCTTTTCCAAAACGTCTTGTCTGGGTTAATACTTTTTTATGGCCAGGAAAATATGTTGTAAAGTATTTATGATCTGATCCATTCCATCTATAAATAGCTTGGTCATCATCTCCAGCTAAATATATTTTATTAGCATTTGCTGCTATTTTATAAACTACAGACCATTGTAATGGTGTAAAATCTTGGGCTTCATCTAATATAAGTATTTCTAATGGCGGAAAGTTTACTTCATCAATTGTTTTCTCAATCATATCGGTAAAATCCATATATTGAGTTGCACCCTCTTTTTTATATTTATTATAGGCGTGTACCTTTCTTAATAACAAATCTAATGATTCTCTTTTATAAGTTTCATTACGATAGACTTCTTCTACAGGTTTCATCATATTTCTTGCTTTATCATAAATATGTAAAGACCAATCCTTATATACAAATGAATCATCGTCTAATCTTGAATCTGAACTTTTAATAATTTGATTCTCTAGTGCAAAATCAATCATACATCTTTGCGGATCAAATACTTCTATTGTAAAATATTTTTTACAATACTTGTGAAGGGTTTTAAATCTTTGAAAATCTTTTAAAGTATATTTAGGAAATGCTGACAATGCTCTGCCTACTGCAGTGTCAACCGCCTTATTAGTAAAAGAAATAAACGCAATATCCTGTGGTCTAATTCCTTGGGCCAAGGCATCTGTTAATATTTCTTGAACCAATGTATTTGTTTTACCCGTTCCTGGCGGGCCATAATACTTAATAGTTTTATTTCTAATACTATTTTGGTGCTCTAAACTGCTGTGCGTGGTAAGCATCATCTAACTCCGTTAAGTTTCCTTGTTTATTTTGTACTGTTGGTTCTGTTCGTTTTTCTTTTTTTGTAAAATCTGGTAAAGCAACTTTCCATATATTTTTTTCTCCTTTGTAGTAATCTAATTTTTCACAACCCAATAGTGTTATTGCCTCTAGTGAATTAGAAAATATTTTTCCTGATAATTTTTTAATGAAACCATCTAATGTATTTTTTTTAAAGTAACAATAATCTTGTCCGTTCTCCTCTTCTCTAATGATGTATCCATCTTTTAATTTTTCAAAATCATCAAGAACCATGTATTTTTCAAAGAATTCTTTTAATACTGAATATCTAACATCTGCTAATGTATCTTCGTACTTAACTTTTTCACTTGGTTTCGAACTTGCGATAAGTGCAGACATTAACATTTCAAATGGTGGTGGGCCTTTTTTAGGTTTAGGTAATGTCATCCAGAATATTCCATAATGCATCATTCTAGTTCTAAAAGATTTTTCATCAACTAAATCAATAGAATCAAAAGTCATTGTTATTTCTTTATATTTAAAAGTATAATAAGTAGTTTTAATATCTTTGATTTGTTCAACCTCAGAAAACTCATCTATTATATCTGGTGCCTGAGCACCTATTCCAAGTTTTCTTAATCTACATAAATCTTTATTACAGATTGGTGTCATATATCCATGCTTAGGAGGGCATTTATATGTATAGTTATTTTTAAATACCGAGTTTAATACTGTACCTACAATTTCTTTTTCTGTTAAGGGATCAGTAAACATTTGTTGATTTCTTTCAAGAAGAATTTCTTTTAAAGCTTTTTTATCTATATGTCCTTCAGATTTTTTCATCTCAAGGACTGCAGCATTAAATAAAATATTGTTTCTATTATCTCCAGTCCATTTATCATTTAATAGTTTTTGAATACATGGGGGGAACTCTTTATAACCTTCTTCTGGTTCGTAATCATCAGTTTTAAATTTTAATAAATCATCAATAGAACTTCTTTTTTTAAATGCTTCTTCTATAAAGCCCCCTACTAGTAATGCTTCATTGTTATCTGAATAAGCATACTCAACTGCTCTTTCTGATTTGTGATAAGGCATTCCAACAGATTTGTTACAAGGAAATACTTCTTTACTCATAAAGAATTTAGAATTCCATTTATCTAAAACTTCTCTAATTTGTTTTACTGTTGACCAATCTTTTAAAAATAAAAATATATGTAATCCACCTGATTTAGATTTAACGGGTACTAATGGTAATTTATATTCTTTAATAATATTTACGAATTTTTTTGATTTAAAATCTTTATAACTACTAGGGTCTACATCAATGCAACCCCATTTTGCTTTGTCATTGAATTCTGGTTTTACGCCAATAATAAGTTCTCCGTTTAAATGCTTTTGCCAAAGCTCCGCCGTTACTGCACTATATACAGTTTTATATTCGGCATTTCTTTTGCCACTATCTTTCTGGTCACCCGTTAAAGTGACCAGAAGATGTTGACTTGAATCGCCTTCAAACAGTTCTAATAACTGTGATGCGATCATTAGAAAGGAACCGATTCAGAGCCTTGTTTAATTTGTTGAGATTCTTCTTTGCCAAAATCAACTTTACCAAAGATATCCGACTTCATAGCACTTTCATAAAATGCTTTAGTTATCTCTAACACTTTACTGTACTTAGGATCATTTAAGTATTTATCAAACTCTACGATCCAACCATACCAGCTATTGCCAGAATTAGATTCTTTAGTGGTTGTTAATTTATAACTTGTTGCCCATGACGGAGGACAAAAGAAACCTTTAGACCCTTGAAGTCTTCTACTTTGAATCATAGAATTCCAAGTTTTAGATTTTTTCTTTTGTGTAGATTTCATAGCAATCAAAGATGTTTCAATTGGATTATAATCTTTATCCAATATGTAAACAAAATGATTACCCGTGTCCTCTATATAGTTACCGTTTGGTAATCTATCCTTAAAGTCATCTCCTCTTTTAGTTTGAGACATAACAGACGGATCTGTATGTATTCCAACTGGACGACCTGGACTATCTCCTCTATCTTTCCATTCATTAAATGTATTGATATACAAACAAGGAACAACAATTACTCCTTCTTTACCTTTGTAAAGATTTCCTGTTGTCTCATTATAAATGTCTCCTTGTTTTGCTGTCTCAATATATTTTCCATCACTCTCATCTAATACTTTTGAATTAGAATATAAGATTTTAAGTATTGGAAGTTTTGTGTCACGTGCTGTGACAAACTCCGAACCCTGACCTGATGCCGATTCTAAATCAAACATCGCTGGCAGTGGAGCCTCTTTCTTTATAGCAACTTCAGTTTTTACTGAAGTCGTTTTCGTTTGTGCTTGTACCATGATTACTCCTTCGTGGTTATTTTTGTTTTGTTTGCAACGTAAACGCCGAATATATCGGAAGGAACGTTCTTCCCTTGTTGGATTTGTTCTTTAACAAATGCCTTCAAGGTCATTGGTTCTACCTTTTCGGTCTGATTCACATTATGCCCTTTTTTTCGTAAATCCGCAACTACATTTTTAGCAGCTTCGTCTTCATTACGACCAAAAGTTAATGTTACGTTGTTCTTAATTAAATCCCCAAAACCATTTTGACGAAGCCAATTAAATGCTTCTTCAACTTTAGTAGAGGGAATTCTTGCAGAATAAAATGGCTTAACTTCAACTGACGATCCGTCAGCAAGTTTAAGCAATGATATGCCTGCCTGTTGCATTAAGTTTGGAATTGTCTGCTCAGAAAGCAATGATTCAGCTTCTTGTAACTTTTTTAGTTGTTCTTCAGCCGCTGTTATTTGTTTCTGAACGTCCAATAACTTATTACAAGATTTAGCAATATCCGAAGACATTGCAGTATCAACTCGTATGGTTGATTCTGTTTCTAAGTCCATAAGACCTCCTAAAAAAAGCATTTAGATTATTTATTTGACAATGTAAAGCAAAAAATATAAAAAAGATTAAATACTTTTAAAGTATAGAACCACGAAACATGGACAAGAAAAAATATACATATAAAACAACACCTTACGAACATCAGCGTAATGCACTTATCAAAGGTGCTAAAGAATTAAATTTTGCATATTTTTTAGAAATGGGTACTGGCAAAACAAAAGTTGCCATAGATAACGTTGCATATTTATATCAAGAAAAATTAATTAACACTGCAATAGTTATTGCACCTAATTCCGTTTATAAAAACTGGATAAAAGAAATAGAAACACATTCTCCAATAACTGATTACACCATGTTTATTTGGAAAGATGATATTAAAATTAATTATCAAATAGATAAATTAAATTATGTATTAATGAATATAGAGGCTTTATCTCATAAAAGTGGTTTTGAATTCTTATTAAAACTTGTAATTAATACAGGACAAAAAGCCATGATGATTATAGATGAAAGCACTACAATTAAAAATGATAAGGCAAAACGATCTAAAAATATTTGTAAATTATCTCCTCACGTTAAATATAAAAGAATATTGACGGGCTCACCAGTGACCAAATCACCATTAGACTTATATCAACAATGTGCTTTCTTGTCTAAAGACTTACTTGGATATCCTTCTTTTGTAGCATTTAGAGCTAGATATGCAGTAATGAAACAAATTAATATGGGGCCAAATAGAGTTGTGCTTATTCCACAATATTATACAAATTTAGATGAATTAGAAGCAAAGATTAAAAAGTTTTCTTTTAGAGTTAGAAAAATAGATTGTTTAGATTTACCAAAAAAAATTTATCAACAACGATATGTAAATTTAACTAAAGAACAAATTAAAGTTTATGAAGAATTAAGAAAGTATGCAAGATCTATTATTGAAGATAAAGAAGTTAGTTTTGCAAATAAACTTACAGAAATATTAAAACTACATCAAGTTTGTAATGGATATTTAAAAACAGATGATGGAGAAATAGTTCCATTTGATAATGATCCTAAACTAGAAGAACTATTAAGTATTATAGAAGAGTCCGATGGTAAATTTATTATCTGGGCTAATTATATTCATAACATTAAAACAATCGTTAAAACTTTAAGAAAAGAATATGGAGATGAAAGTGTTGTATCTATTTATGGAGAAATAACTACAGAGAATAGAAAAAAAGCTGTAGAAGAATTTCAAGGTAATGATAAAGTTAGATTCTTTGTCGGCAATCCAAGTACAGGAGGATATGGATTAACTTTAACTGCTGCAAGTTATGTAGTTTATTATTCTAATAATTATAATTTAGAAGTTAGAGAACAATCAGAAGATAGAGCACATCGTATCGGACAAACAAAAAGTGTGACTTATATAGATTTAATTATAGATAAAACAATTGATAGTCATATTATCTCTGCATTAAAACGTAAGATTAAAATATCTGCCGAGACGATGGGTGAAGAAATTAAAAATTGGATTTAATTAGTAGATTCAACAAACTTAATTGTTTGTAATTCTTTAAGATCGTGTTCTCTATCTAAAAATTTATATTCTATTTTGTGAACTGTAAAATCTTTTTCAATTTTTTTACAAATAGTTTCTGGATCAAACTCACCACAACTATAAACATCAAATTGCATTAATGCAGGATGAACTTCGTCCCAGACGTGCATGACAATGTGTGATGTTTCTATAATTGCTGCACCAGTAATTCCTCTGTTGCCAATCATATTAGAGTATTGAACAAACGGACCCATCATTACTTTCATTCCAATTTGTTCTATGAATTCATTTAACCAACGCCTAAGAAACTCCTCGTCCATCGGTGGCCGATAGACTTCTGCTCTCACTATTAAATGTTTATGAACTAATAATTTATTTTCATTCATTAACTGACATTGTATAAAACTTTTCGACTCTGTCAAACCACTTAGCCTCATATTCTGATAATTTTATTTTATCCATTTTGAACTCTTGATACTTGCCATCCTTAGTACAAATAGCGATAATACCCTGTTCAATCGGTCCATAATTTTTTTTATGAGCAATAGAATAAGCTGCAACTTGATAGAAGTAGTCTTCAATCCATTCTTCTTTTTTTAATTTGTTAGCTTGTTTAAAGTCTATAATTGTATCTTTACCATCATACTTACCCACAAGATCAGTTGATCCTGCCCATTTAGATTCATATTGAAGATTTATTTCATTACCATAGACTTCTTTTAAAGGTTCTAGATTATCTATGATCTTATGTGCCATGAGCCGTGATTGTGCCCCATCAGAGCTTAAATTAAGGTATCCTATGCCATTTATGTAGTTCTCCAGCACATAATGCATCTCGGTGCCTCTAGAGGCTGCTTTGGCGGTTATAGCCTGTGCTTCTTGGTACCCTACACGTTCTCTCCAAGCATCTAAGGCTGCTTTCTTATCTTTAGAAGCTGTTTTAGCTAATATGGTCGTAACGGATGGAACTTTAGTTTCTCCGACTAAATAGGTCCGTGGGCCGTGGTCATCGTCTCTTGTATAACGGACATAAGGATACTTATCTATTCTTTTAAAGTCAGTAACAATAAAGCTGGAATCTTGTCTAATAAGTTTCATATCTCTTATTAGATTAATTATTTGAAATAATCAATTATTATTTAATGAATCTAAATGCTATAACTAAGAGTGTAAGAATCAATGCTCCCATACCACCAATCATGGACCAAAGGATCTTGTCTACTTTCTTTTCAATCTTATAAATAGCACAACTCATATGTTTTAAGTGATTGTTTTTAATTATAGAGATATCTTTTTTTAAGTTATCTACTCTATGGTATAAATCTATCATATGATCTTCTAATCGTGATTTAATAATTTTTTTCATACTACTTTACCAAATAAAGAAGTGTATTTATCTAATTGTTCTTGAGGAATGCTTGTTATACTTCCTGCTGTTGGTGTTGTAGCAGCAGTCATCATATTTCTATCTAATACAGGAACTTCTGCTCTTGGTGTAGCAGTAGGTTGTTTTTGTTTTTGTATTCCTTTTTTTGCTAATTGTGTTGGTATTAAAGGAGCATTTAAATCTTGTTGTCTTCCTTTCATGCCAGCTGTTGTAATTGCATTTAAAATATCTGTTACTGAAGGCGTAGGTACTTGATAAGATTTAGGTACTTGATAAGGCGTTCCAGGAATAACTGATTTATTACTTTCAAATAAATCTTTTATAGCTTTTCCAGGAATAAACGACCTATTATTTTCAAATAAATCTTTTATAGTTTTTCCTACGAGTGGAATATTTTCTGCTGGTACAGAAGTTCCTAATTTAAGTTTACCCATCTGTTGTAAAACTTGTTTCTTACCTTCTTCTAAATAAACACTTTCTACGGCTCTATCCCATACGTTTCTGGCAGCTAAAAGAAGATTAATACCGCCCTGCTTTAAAGTTGCAGCTCCAACAACACCTCTACCAGCTTGTTCTATTGCTTTAGTAATAACACTTTTAACAGCCGTCATATTAGCCATATCTCTAGGAGGAAGGGTTTGTCTAACTTTATCAATAAACATTTTAAATGTATTAATTTCTTGATTAGTAAATAATTCTTTCATTAGATCTGAATTTTTATTTAATAATCTATTCCATTGATTAACTAATTTTGCTGGAGAAAAAACTCCCGTTCTTGGATCAATAGAACCTTCATAAGCTCTTTGTATTAAAGCATTTCTTAATTCTTGAAAATCTCCATTTTTAGACGCTTGTGCCATATCATCTACGCCAAATATAGTTTTTAATCTTCTAACTATTTGTAAAGCTGTTGGGCCTGCTCCTATATCGGCACTTCCAAAAATATAATTTATTGTTTGTTTTGGCGTAACATCTGGATCTCCTAATATTTTAACTATCGCAGAACCTGCTGGATCTTTTATTTCAAATCCTTCTACATATTTTCTTTTATCTCCAAATAAATCTTTTTTTAATTTAAAAGCGGCTCTAGCGGCTTTAAGATCTTCAACTTTATTATTACCAAATAAAAATGCATCTATAGCATCATCATAAAATTTATCAAATTGTTCTTTTATCGCTATAATATTTCTTTTATCTGTTGGATTTGCACCCGCATCAAAATAATTATTTAGTTTTTTTCTAAACATCTCAAAAGAATTAAGTGTTACAGGAGTTGCTTTTTCTGTTCCTGATTTAGGATCTACTTTTATTTTTTCTATAAAATCTTTAATAGCTTTTACTGCAGCATTTGTAGCTGGATATAATTCTGGTTCAATATTACCACCTTTTTCTTGTAAAGCTTTTATTACTGAAAGTTCTAAATTATCTATGTTACTATTTGCTCCTTGAAAAACTCCATTTTTATCAATGACATTATAAGCAGTATTTACTTTATTATTAGCTGCATTATATTTTTCTAACACAGCTTTTTTAATAGCATCTCCCGATTCTTCTAAAGTTTTTAAATCGATTTCGCCTTTTTCAAATTTACTTAATATAGTTTGAGCTGTTTGACCTATTTTTAAATTTTGTTTTTCTAAAAATTTACGTGCCATCTCTTGATATCTTTGGCCATATTTTCCATTAAGTGCAGCGTAAAAAAATGATAAATCATTTCTATCTCCACTAGCTTGTGCTTTAGCTAAATCAAATCCAAAACCAGAATCTTCAGAAGCCATTTGAGCAATTAATCCTCTTTTTCCAGTTCTTATTTCTTTAAACAATGCACCTAATTGTTCTTTTGACATTCCTGCAGTATCTACACCGATAGCCTTTACTGCATTTTCACCCATTTCAGTTAATGTTGGAGCTCCTGTAATAGCATCTACAGTAAAAAATTTACTATTCTTTGCAAGATTATTAAACAAAGTATTTAAAACTGGACTACCCACAAATTCAATTCCAAAACCAAGTGCACCTGCAACACCTGCTTTTTTTAAATCAACAGATTCGGGTACTGTTTTATCAGCTAGTTGTCCAGCAGCAATATCTTGAGCAACTGAAACGCCACCCGTATATGCACCTTGTGCAAGAGATCTTAATAATAATCTTCCAGCTAGTTGTTTAGATATTTGACTATATCCAGGTATCATTTGTAACATTTGAGAAGTAAATTGAGCAGTATCTTCTAAATCAACTCCTGGTTTATTTAAATAATAAGTTTGTCCATCCTCTAAAACTATTATAGGATTTCCAAATTTATCTTGAGTTATATCAGATCCTTTAACGTTAGATTTAATAATATCTGCTAACATTTTTTGATCTGTAGTTATAAGTGGCCCTGCAGTTACAGCAGCCTTTTGTCCTAGAGTTAAATCTTTAAGTGCTTCTTGAGCTTTATTAGATGTATAAAATCCTTCCATTTCTGGAAATTCAGTTGTCTTTGTTCCTGTAAAAAAGTTTTTAACTGTTTCTATTGTTCCAGATACTGGAGCCGTTATTGTATCCATAACAATAGATGTTAATGGCATAGCTGTTCTTTTTAGTTTTTCTTTTTCAACTTCAATTTCTTTTGGAGAAATAGTTTCAGCTTCAACTTTAGTTGTATCTGGTTTTTTTAAAGTAGAATTTAATTGATTTATTAAATCTGGATCTGTAATTTTTATTGCATTATCAGGTAAATTAACTTTACTTTCTTTACTTAAAGTAGAATTTAATTCATTAATTAAATTTGGATCTGTAATTAATTCTGGCATAATTACCTTTTATTTATTTTATACCATTCACCGTTTGAAAAATAATAATCCTGTCCTTTATAATTAGTTATATTTTGACCATAAACAGATCTAGGTTTAACATCTTCTAATTTTTTTTCAAATTTATCATTAACTATAGGATTTGCTTTTATATATTCATTACTTACATCATAAAAACTTTTTCCTGTTTTTGGATCTTTTGAACTAAGGGTTGGAAGATCTGGATTAGCAGCTATCCACTGTTGCATTAAATTTGCATATTCTTTATTTCTTTCAGCAGCTCTACGTTTAACTTCTACTATTCCAAGTATTTGTTCGGCTGTCATTTTTGAACTTGGATTAATACTTTGAATAAATTCTCTATCTGCATCAGAAATCGCTCCTTTAAATTTTCCAAAAGAATCCATAACTATATTTCCACTAATATTTTTTAATATAGCTTCTGCTTTAAGATTTTGTATTTCATCTGCAGTCCCTTTTAAACCAACACCTTGAGCAAATGTTGCAACTCGTGTAGCTAAAGGTCCAAATTGACCCACTGTAAGATTTGGATTTTTTACCATTTTTTCTATAAGATCTAAATCACCAAATGCATTCTCTGCATTTCTAGCTGCTTCCATTGTATCTGCATAAAAATTAGCCTCTTTACCTGCAATAGCTTTTTGTAATGGACTAGTTACTGTCCCTGTAGTTTTAGATAATTTTGCAATATCTGATAATCTTTCATTTTCTAATTTCTTCATCATCATAGATGATTCTACAACTTTTGGTACAGCTTTACCTACGCCACTTGCTACTGCTCCTAATTGAGATTGCCCAGGTTGTCTTGTTCCTGTTAATAATTCTGAAATAACAGGAGCAAGTAATATTGCTTGTCTTTCACCTTCTGAATAAATTGGGTATATATCTTTATTACCTATTAATTCTTGAACCTTCTTTTGATCCGTTGTTCCTTGTAAACCTGTAAGAATTTCATTTGCAATAGAAGAAGAATCATCTTTTGTATAATCTACTTGAAAAGAAGGAATGCCTGTTTCTTTTATTATTTTTCCAGATCCTCCTAATGCTTTTAAAACATTAGCTTCTTTTTTATTAATATAAGCAAGAAATTCACCTTTTGGTGCATATTGTTCTAATTGATTTTTTAAACCAGCAAGTCCTCCATCTTTAAAATGAGATACTTTTTTACTTACTGTTTGTAAGTATTTGTCTTTAAATAATTTTCTTGTTAATACTTTATCCATTATGCAGTAGCCTTAGGTTGTAATGCATTATATGTAGCATACGCTCCTAAACCAGTACCTAATGATTGAGCTAAAGGACTCGTTGTTGGAGCCGTTGCAGCTGTAATTCCTGAAGTTGATTTAGGACCAGCAGCATATACGTTTGATAAAAACTCTACTCTCTGTAAAGGTTCAGTAGCTTTTTGTAATGCAGACTGTCTTTCAGCATCTAATGCTTGTTGTGCAAGTTGTCTTTGCAATCCACCAGCAGCCATCAATTGATTAATATCAGATTGTGACATAGCTTGTTGTTGAACTCCAAGTTGTCCTAATTGTTGTCCACCTTGTAATCCTGCTTGTAAACCAAGTTGTTGTTGTTGTGTAGCTGCTCCTAATGCAGTATTAAATCCAGTTCGTTGTGCTTCTCCGATTGCTCCAAGTCTTGCTCTTTCTTGTTCTGCTCTTTGTACACCTTCTCTACCACCACCAAAAGCACCAGCTTGAACAGCTTGTGCAGACAATTGATTTTGTGCCATAGCAGCTTGTCTATTAATTTCATCTAACACATATGATTGATATGGATTATAAAATTGTTGAATGTTTGGACCAGCAAATGCTGCTTGTTGTCCAGCTAGTATAGATCCAATACCAGCTTGAGTAGTTGGAGCACCAACACCTGTTGTTGCAGCTTGTCCAACACCTTGTTGTTCTAATCCTGAAAGTCCAGCAACTCTTACATCTGGTACATTTGCATATAATGGTTGTTGTGCAGCACTACGTGCTATATCCATTAATTCAATTTTACGTTCTTCAATACCTGGGGCTTCTCTAACAAATTGAGTAGTTGTATCTGGAGCAGCTTGTCCTCCTCCTCCTCCGCCACCAAAATATTGTCTTAATCCTGTTTCTTCATTAATAGTTCCAGCCCCGCCATACATTTTAAGAATTCTAGATTCAAATTCATTGATGTGAGCAAGTTCAGTATCCCCTTTAATCCCTTTACTAGAAATTTCTTTGTAAAGTTTTTTAAATAGTTTTACTTTTTCTTTTAATGTTAAACTCTTTAAATCAATCATAATACCTTCTCTAATTGTATATGAGTTTTTACAAAACCTTTATGTTTAAGAATTCTTTCCCAACCTGGTCTTGTAAATATCTCCATTTTTTTACATCCTATAGATCTTGCCCAGTTAACTACATTATCCATAAAATCTACCCAACTTCTATAGTCTGTTCCTGTAGTTATTTTACAATCACAAACTTTGTATTTTGGATACTGTCTTATTTCAGTAACCGTAACACATTTAATCTTTTTGTCTTTACTATCAAATGCTACCCATAATTGCATAGTTCCTTTTTCTAACCATGCTTTTACATCTTCAGCATCTGCAAAAGCCCCTGCTCTATCACAAGCTTTTTGTATAAGGTCTTTAACCAAGATCCATATACCAGCAACTTCATTTGGTTTAAATACTATTAAGTCTAATTTACTTTTAGTATTTTTGGTATTAATTGGTAATACCGACACATTATCAATGTGCTGTTGCTTTTCTGCTTGCATCTAGTAAATCATAAATTCTTTTAAAACGTTTTTGTTGTTCATAAAAGAATTCTGCTCCTAATTTTCTCATTTCTTTAGCATTTTTAGGATCTGCTCCTGCTAATATACCAGCTCCCAAAACACCATCTGTTCTTGTTACAAATTCTCCATCTGCTAATTGAGCTAACATTGTATCTTCTTCTTTATCTCCATTACCAGCCCCATCTTCTACATAACCATTAACTCTCATATAGTTGTCTTCATTATCTTCATCGTGAATAGTTTTAGAAGGTAAATAATTAATTCCGCCATCTCTAAAATGACTTAAAGTAGCAAGTCCGCCTTGTTGTAATGTAATAGTTTCTCTTTTATAAGGACCAAATTTAGATCCTTCTTGAACATCTGCTCTTTCTTCTGGAATATAAGCTTGTTGTTCTACTTCTTTAACTTCTCCTGTTTTTGGATCTTGTGCATAAAATTTTCTTGATCTATATAAATCAGGATAATTTACATTATATGTAAACATACTTCTTTCATAAGGTTTTCTTTCAAATGCTCCTGATAAATAACTTATTGCTGGTAATCCTATTAATGCTGTCTTACCTATATCTAAAACTTGTTTTCCAGTTTTAGGATCTGTTTTTTCAAATAAATAACTGTAAGCATCTTTTCCTGTTTGTTTTGCTGTTTCTAAAAAAGAAGTTTCAGGTTTTGGGGTAGTTCCTAAATTTACAGGAGTATTTCCTAAAGTTGTTCCTGAAAGATCCTGCATTGATACTGAAGGTGCAACCGATGGTGTAGCACTTAAAGTTTGTAATTGATTAAATCCTAATCCACCTTCTGTTCCCATAGGTATTCCAGCATATGGATTAAATGCTCCTAAACCTGCTTGAGTTCCACCTTCTATTGCTGCTTGTGTAGCCGCTTGTGTAGCTGCGTCTGTAACAGCACTTGTTCCTAAATTTTGTAATGCTGCGATTCCCCCTTGATTAGTAAGAGCAGATAATCCAGCTTGAGTTCCGCCTTCTATTGCAGCCGCAGGTGCCGCATTCATTAAACTTCCAATTCCTGTTCCTAAATTATATCCACCATATGCTCCAATAGCTGCACCTAATATTCTACCTGGTCCGCTAGCACCAGCTTTTTTAGCACTTCTATATCCTTGATATCCCCCATATATGGCGAGGGCAATTGTTAATGGATCCATATATAATAAAATAGTTAACTAATTAACCATTTTAACGAATTTATTAGCTCTTAGCAATATCAGAGCTACTAACTTCTATATCACTATTGATTGTTTTACCTTCTATTTGTGTGGAAGTTTCTGTCTTTTTGAATTCGTCTAAAAGTCTTCCTGTATAACTATGTTCTCCATGATGAGATATATATTCATCTACTAATGCATACATTTTAATACCAGCATGTTTACATAATTTGCAAAAATAAAAGTCTTCTCCAGTATAAGTTTTATCTTCTTTATTCCAATAAGTATCAAAGAAGTTATACATATGATTTCTTTTAACTAATTTACCATCAATTAATGTATGTTGATTAATAGTAAATTCTGGATATTCTTTTATAAGTTTTTCAATAACTTCTTTTTTAATTAACATACATCCAGCAGGTCCTCTTTCTACTTCTATAAAACCATTAGTAACTTTAACATTAGATGGATCTGGAACAGCCATTGTATATTGATTACCTAATAATAATGGATCTAAAGTATCCCCAGCTAATATTCTTGCTTTCATCTTATTTGAATCCATTCCTTTAATAGGATAAGGAACAAGACAAATTTCTTTATCAAAATTAATCATTCTTTCAATCATTTTAAAATTAAAAGAAATATCTGAATCTATAAATAATAAATGTGTACATTCTGAATCCATAAATCCAGATACACATAATTGTCTTCCTTGTGTTACCAAACTACTTTTCATAACTTGGAACATTACTGGTATTTTTCTAACAAAACATTCTTTTTGAAATTCTAGACATGCTTTGAAGTAATGAATAGATACATCAGAATGAACTGGTGTTGCTACAAATATACGAAAAGGTTGTTTATATCCCATTTAAAAAATTTTCCCAATAAGTCTTTATTACATTCCAATGATAAAACTGTCTATAGTATTGTTGTTGAAATTTCATTTTATCTTCATCTGCATTCTTTAACATATTAGGTAGTTGATTAATCGTATCAGCAAATTGAGTTGCTAATAATTTTCTACTATTTTGATGAGGAATATAGATTGGAAATTCAGCACAAGTTTCATATAAAGCACCGAGGTCCGTGGTCACTACAGCAAGGCCCGCTGCTAACGATTCCATAGCCGCTACACAAAAGGTTTCTTCAAATGTAGATGGATGAATATAGCAATCATAAGTATGAAGTATTTTCATCAATTCTTTATGATGCAAATAACCTTTGTAATTTACATTTTTTATTGTCTTTGCTTTATCATATAAAGCAACAAATTTATCATCATTATATTTCTTAAACTGATCTCCATAGATTTGTGTACTTGAATAAATATCTAATTCAACTTT
>Ga0214917_10003014_pt1 | contig 19944 bp, 10 predicted proteins | sample LL_1208_BB_MetaG_FD_177983 | JGI IMG/M metagenome (GOLD analysis project Ga0214917, IMG submission 177983) | Freshwater microbial communities from Lake Lanier, Atlanta, Georgia, United States - LL_1208_BB | ecosystem: Environmental > Aquatic > Freshwater > Lake | place: USA: Georgia | collected...
CGGTGCGGCTGCCACCGGCAAATACCAGGAGAGCGCCGCGATCGCGTTCTTCATGATCGTGTCGGGGCTGATCGAGAAGCGGACGGCGATCGGGGCCGAGGCGAGCATCGAGTCGCTCATCAAGCTTTCGCCCACGAAGGCCGCGCGGCTCCGCGAAGGGGGCGGCGAGGAGATGGTGGAGGCGAAGGTGCTGCGGCCGGGCGATCTCGTGCGAGTCCGCCCCGGCGACAATATCCCCGCCGATGGCTGCGTGGTGACGGGCATGAGCACGATCAACCAGGCGAGCATCACGGGCGAATCGCTGCCGGTGGACAAGATCGCCGGCGACGAGGTGTTTGGCGGCACGATCAACCTCACGGGCGTGATCGACGTCGAGGTGACGAAGGCCGGCGCCGACACGCTGCTCGGTCGCGTCAAGGATTTGATTTTGCAGGCCGAAAAAACCAAGACGCCGATCATGCGGCTCGTGGACCAGTATGCCGCGTGGTACACGCCGACCGTGCTCATGCTCGTGGGCGTAGTGCTCTTTTTTGCGTTGCGGAGCGACCCCGACACGGCCTTCGACCGGGCGATCGCGATGCTCGTGATCGCCTGCCCAAGCGCGCTCATTCTCGCGACGCCGACGGCGATGGTGGCCGGGCTGTCGGCCGCGGCCCGGCTCGGCGTGCTGATCAAGAGCGTGGTCACGCTCGAGGCCGCGCGAAACCTCACGGCGATCGTGTTTGACAAAACGGGCACGCTCACGACCGGAGTGCTCCAGGTGACCAGGCTCGCGCCCCAGGAGGGCGTCGAGCCCGGAGATCTGCTGAGGTTTGCCGCGTGCGCCGAGCAGGACAGCCGCCACCCGGTGGCCCGGGCCGTCACGGAGATGGCCCGTAAGGCAAAGCTCAAGCTCACGCGGCCGACCGAGTTCGAGGAGGTGGCGGGGAAGGGCGTGCGGGCGGAGATCGACGGGCGAAAAGTGCTCGTGGGCCGGGGCACGTGGCTCGCCGACAAGGGCAACGGGCTCTCGGGCACAGGCGTGGCTGCCATCAACGAGATTCAGGCGTCGAGCGAGGCCGACGGCCTGAGCGTGCTCTATGTCGTCCGCGACGGGGAACTGGCCGGCTGGATCGGTCTCGAAGACAACGCCCGGCCCGAGGCGGCCGAGGCGGTGGATCGGCTCCGCGATCTCGGCCTCAAGCGGCTCGTGATCCTCACGGGCGACCGCCGGAGCGTGGCCAAGCGGGTGGCCGAGCAGATGCACTTCAGCGAGTTCAAGGCGGAGGTGCTCCCGCACGAGAAGCTCGAAATGGTGGACGAACTCAAGGCCAAGGGGCACCGCGTGGCCGTGATCGGCGACGGCGTGAACGACGCCCCGGCCCTCGCCGCCGGCGACATTTCGATCGCGATGGGAGCCGCCGGCAGCGACGTGGCGATCCACTCGGCCTCGATCGCCCTCATGAACTCGAACTTGAACCGCGTGCCCTTCCTCGTGGAACTCTCGCGGCGGACGATCGCCGTGATCCGGCAGAACATGATCATCGGCGGGCTTTTTATTCTCGTGTTCATGTCGCTGGCCGGGGCGGGCTACGTGACGCCCGTGTGGGCGGCGTTTCTGCACATCGTGAGCGGCCTGATCGTGATCTTCAACTCGGCCCGGCTCGTCCGCAGTGGCGAGGAGATCGAACAGGCGGAGGCCGACCGACTCGCGGAGATCGCCCGGCGGAAGGCGCGGACCGCCCGGATCGCCGCGGCGGCGACGTGAGCCGAGCCGGGATGGTCGCGGCCGCGGTCGTCGTGGCGGCCGCCACGCTCGCGGCTCATGCGCCGGCCTGGCGGGGAGCGTTCGTGCTCGACGACATCACCGAGATCGCCGAGAACCCGGCGATCCGGGTGATCTGGCCGCCGTGGGTGCCGATGATGGAGGGCACGCCGATGCCCCACCGGCCGCTGCCCTATTACACGTTTGCCTTGAACTACGCCCTTCACGGCCTCGATCCACGCGGCTACCACGCCGTGAACCTTGCGATCCATCTGGCCAACGGCTGGCTGGCGTGGTGGGTGGCGCGAGAGGTGCTACGGCGGCTCGGGGTTGGTGACGCCGCGGGCGGCATCGCGTTGGCGGCGACGACGCTCTGGCTCGTGCATCCGCTCTGCACGCAGGCGGTCGATTATGTCTACCAGCGGATCGAGTCGCTCGCGGCGCTGGCGATCCTCGGCACGGCGGCCTGCTTTCTGCGGGCGGCCGACGCGCCGCGGCCCACGGCCTGGCTCGCGGCCAGCGTCGCGGCGAGCGCTGCCGGCATGCTCTGCAAGGAGCACGTGGCGGCCGCACCCGTCGCCGTGCTGCTCATCGATTGGCTGGCGGTTCGTTGGCGGCAGGCGGCGCCGTGGCGTTCGCTCGTCGAGGCCGTGCAATCGCGGCCGCTTTATTACGCGTTCCTCTTCGCCACGCCGCTCATCGCCGTGGCGGTCGTGGCCCTGCAGCGGGACCGGTTCACCGACTTCGAGCAAACCCTTGCCGGTCCGCTGCTCTACGCCGCCAATCAGCCGCTCGTGATCGGGGAGTATCTTGCGCGGGCGGTCTGGCCCGCGCCGCTGTGCATCGACTGGTATCGCCTCCCCATTGAAAATCTCCTGCTGCTCGCCCCGGGCATCGTCGCGATCGTCGGGACCCTCGGGCTCGCGGCCTGGGGCTTGCGGCATGCCCGCGGGCTGGCGCTTGCGATCCTGCTGTTTCTCGCGCTGCTCGCCCCGACGTCGAGCGTTTTGCCGGTGAACGACCTGATGGTTGAGCACCGGATGTATCTGCCGCTGTTCGTCGTCTGCGTCGGACTGTGTGCGGCGGCATACGCTCTGATGGCGCGGCATCTCGCGGCGAACCGGTGCCGGTCTGTGGGAGTGGCGATCACGACCGTCGTGGCGGTCGCGCTCGCCGTTACGACCTGGAACCGGTGCCATGCCTATCAGTCGAGGCTCGTGATGTGGGCCGACGTCGTCACGAAGGCCCCGGGAAACCCCCGGGGGTGGCAGACGCTCGCGCTCGAACTCTTGCAGGTCGGCGACCTCCCGCACGCGCTCGAGGCAGTCGATCGCAGCCTCACGCTCGTGCCGCAGGCCCCAATGTCGCAGCTCACGCGGGCCGGTATCCTGCTCGAACTCGGCCAGGCCGGCGAGGCCGTGGCGGCCGCCGACCGGGCCCTCGCGCTCGACCCCGGCCTGGCCGACGCCCGCCGTGTGCGGGCTGAAGCCATCGAGGCACTGCAAAAACCCGTTGACGCCCCCGGCACGAAGTAAGGCCATGCAGACCGACCAGTTTCAACTCCATGCCGAGATCGAGAATCGCCACTGGTGGTTCTGCGGCCGCCGCCGAATCGTCCGCCGGCTCCTTGCGGAGATCGCCACCCCGCACAGCGGCCGGCGGATCGTGGATGTGGGCTGCGGCACAGGGGCCAACATCGCCTCATTGACCGACGCCTACGAATGCCACGGCATCGATCCATCGGCCGAAGGGATCCGGCTGGCTCGTGAGCGGTTTCCCGCGGTGCAGTTCACCTGTGGCCTCGCGCCCGAGGCCTTCGGCCCCGCGGAGCGGGAGGCCGACGTGCTGCTCGCGATGGACGTGATGGAGCATGTGCCGGACGACTTTTTGTTTGCGAGCAGTTTGCTGGGGGCGCTCAAGCCCGGCGGGCATCTGCTCGTGACCGTGCCGGCTGACGAAACGCTCTGGAGTCCGCACGACGTGAACTTCGGCCACTACCGCCGCTACACCCGCGATCGACTCGAGCGGGTCTGGCACGGGCTGCCGGTGACGCCGCTTCTCGTGTCGCATTCCATGGCCCGGCTGCTGCCCGTGGTGCGGACCGTAAGAGCGGTAAACCGCTGGCGGGGCCGGGCAGCCGGTGCGGCGGGGACCGACTTCACGATCCCACCCGCCTGGATCAACAGGCGGCTCGAAGACACATTTGCCGGCGAGGCCGACCGGCTCGTGGCGGCGATGCGGGATCCGCGGCGGGCGTATCCGCGGGGCGTGAGCCTCGTCGCGATCCTGCGCCGGGAATCCGGGGCGATCGAGCCGCGGTCTCGGCCCGCGGACGTGCCCGCCGATCTCCATGATCCGAGCGCGTCCGTCCCGCCCTCGCCTCCGGCCGCCGCAGGTCGCAACGGCAGCCATGCATGACCGCCTCCATCCCGACCGGCGCTCTTCAAACCGGCCATTGCTCGCAGCGGCGGCGCTCGTCGTGCTCGCCCTCGTCGCCCATGGCAGCGGCGTGTGGAACGGCTGGATCTGGGACGACGACGATTATGTGACGGCCAACGTGCTCTTGCGTTCACCCGGCGGACTCGCGCGGATCTGGCTCGACCCTGCCGCCACGCCGCAGTATTACCCGCTCGTGCACACCACGTTTTGGTGCGAGCACGCGATCTGGGGCCTGTGGGCGGCCGGATACCACGCCGTCAACATCGCCCTGCACGCGATCAGCGCCGTCTTCCTCTGGCGGCTCTTGGAGAAGCTCGGCGTGCCCTGGCCATGGCTCGGGGCCGCGCTGTTTGCGGTTCATCCGGTGGCCGTCGAGTCGGTGGCCTGGGTCACCGAACGCAAGAACACGCTCTCGCTCTGCCTCGGGCTGCTTGCGGCGCGGCAGTGGCTCGACTACCGGTTCGGGCCGGGCCCTGTCACCGCGGAAGCGCGACCGGCGGCCGAGTGTCGCGACCCTTGGCGGCTGGCGGTCGCCTTCGGGTTGTTCGCGCTCGCCCTGCTGGCGAAGACCGTGGTTGTGACCCTGATTGGAGCCTTGGCCGTGATCGTGTGGTGGCAGCGGGGCCGCCTCGGCCGCCGCGACCTGCTGGCCCTCGCCCCGCTGGCCGCGGCGGGCCTTCCCCTCGCCGGCGTCACGGCCTGGCTCGAAAAAGCGCACGTCGGTGGAGGGCAACTCGACCTCGGCCTCTCCGCCGCCGACCGCGTCGTGCTCGCCGGCCGGGCGATCTGGTTCTACGGGCTCAAGGTCCTGTGGCCACACCCGCTCGTCTTTTTCTATCCCCGCTGGACGATCGATGCCTCGGCTGCGTGGCAGTGGATTTTTCCCATCGGCATGGCGACCGTGCTCGTGGCGACGGTGATCCTAAGCGGACGGTCGGGCAGGGGGCCGGCGGCGGTGGCGATGCTCTTCTGCGGGCTGCTTTTCCCGGCGCTCGGGTTCTTCGACGTGTATCCCTTCAAGTTTTCTTTCGTCGCCGACCATTTCCAGTATCACGCCCTGACCGCTGCAGCCACCGGCCTCGCGGCGCTGGCAGGGATTTTCGCCAACCGGTTTCCCCTGCTGCGGCCGCTCGTGATCGGCATCGCGGGCTGCATGCTCGCCGGCTGCTCGTACGTCGCGGTGTCGCACACAGGCGTGTTTCGGGACGTGTTTACGCTCTACGGCGACGTGCTGGCCCATGATCCGGAGAGCTACTGCGCGACCCACAATCTGGGCAACGCGCTCGTGCAGCGTGGGGATGTTCTCGATGGTGAACGCCTCCTCGAACGGGCTGCGACGCTGGCGGCCTTTCCCGATCAGCGGAGCAGTTCGCTGGCGGCGCTCGCCTTCCTGCACGTGAGCCAGCGGCGGTTCGACGAGGCGCTCGACGAGGCTCGGGGGGCGTGTGCGGCGCGGCGACAGCCGATGGCAACGGCCGCCTTCGCACTCGCGCTCGCCGGGGCCGGCCAGGTGGAGGAGGCGGCGAGCGTCATCGCTGCGGCGACGCCCGAGGAGCAGCGGCTGGCACCGTTGCAAAGGGCCCGGGGAGAGATCGGCCGGATTTTCATGGAACGAGGCGACCTGGCCGCCGCCGAGGCCTACGCGGCCGACCTCGACGCCGATGTGGCCGTGGCCGTGAAGGGCCGCGTGCTCCGGGCCGCGATCCGCGGGCGGCAGGGTCGGTATGCCGAGGCCGAGGCCTTGCTCGTGGAGGCGCTGCGGCTCGACCCTGATTCGGTGGAAGCCCGGCGGCTGCTGACGGCCGTCCGCGAGGCCGTGACCGAGATCGGGAAACGCTAACGACGGACCCACACGGCGAGGCCCGGCGCCGCCGAGCCGGGCCTGTATGTGCGATGCACGGCTGCGTAGAGCGCGGCGAGGGCGGGGCTGCGGCGCCGTTGCCGGGGATCATGGTCGGGGGGCAGGAGCACGCCGTCGAACGAGCCGGCGTCGAGGCGGGCGATGAGCGGATCGACCGGCAGGCTGCCCTGTGCAAACAGAAGGCCGTAGAGGTAGGGATCGGACAGGCTGATCTCCCCCGGCAGGTCGCGGCCAAACCGGGCATTGCAGAGATTCAAGATGCGCGGCGCGGGGTTCGTGACCGCGATGACCGCGGCGGTTCGTTCCGCCGCCGCGGCGTGCTTGTCCGCGATCCAGTCGCGTTGCCCGGCCACGTCGGCCGCCGGACAGCCGAGCAGACGCAGGTCGAAGGCACGAGGATCGGCCGTCGCCACCTCCCAGCCCCCGGCGAGAACGAGCACGGCTGCCAAAGGCCATGTGACGGCCCGAGGCATGCGGTCGCGGGCCGCCACAAAACAGGCCGCACCGGCCAGCAGCGGCTCGAAAAAATAGTTCACGGAACTCCCTGATTTGCCGAGGCCGGCGAGCATCACGGCGTCGGCCGCGAGCAGGTACCAGAGATATGCCGCGTGTCGAGATCGCAGCCCTTCCTGCCGGGCAAGCAGAACCGCCTGGACGTGAAGCACGGCGAAGAGCACGACGAAGAACGGTTGGCCGGCGGCCGCTTTCCAGACCGCCGCAAACTGTGCCGCCGCCGGGGGCTGGCCGACGCCCGCCGCGAGGCACCAGAGCATGTCGCCTCCCCAGGCCGTCGCCGCGACCGTGAATGACACGGCGGCGAGCGCCGCTGTTGTCGCGAGAAAATAGCGCAGGCCGGGGCCGCCGCGAACCGCGAGCCCCAGCAGGCAGGCGAGTGGGGCCGCGAGGTGACCGTGCTTCGTCCAGACCGCGAGTGCGCAGAGGATCGCCGCGCCGACCGCCGCCGGCCGATCCGCCGACTGTTTCTGCGCACGGGCCACGGCCAGCACCGCCACCAGCGAGAACAGCAGCCCCAGACTGTCGGACTTCACGAAGGCTGCCAGCTGCGTAGACGGATGAAACAGCCACAGGCTGCCGATCGCCAGCAGCGCGGTCGGCAGGCTCTCCCGGCCGCCGACGAATACGAGCATGCCCGCCGCGGCCACCATCGCGATGCAGGCGACGATCCGACCAGTTGCGTAGGGATTCACGCGGTCGGCCGGCAGGACCGCCACCAGCGTGTGATAGAGCGGGGGGTACATGGTGAAGACATACGGCACGTCGCCATAGATCTGCGGGGCGTAGATCGGCAGGCCCGCACGACAGAGCTCGATCGTGCGGACGTTTGGCGTCTCGTAGACGAGGTCGAGCGGCTCGCGCACCTGGCCCCATGACACCGTCGCCATCCGCCACGCCGACGCCGCGAACAGGGCAACGGCGAGGACGGCGAGCGTGATTCTGAGGCTGTGCGGCACGCGGCCGGTCAGTCGGGTTTCGGCCGGACCGGTCTGCGGCGCAGAACCGTGCGGTGGGGTGTCTCGCATAGCGTTTCCCAGGCGTCGTGATCCAGCGGATAGGCGGTGAGCCGGTCGAGGACCAGGATCTCGACCTCGTCGAGCAGTCCCGCGAACCGGCCCGACGCGATCCACTCCTGCACGGCCGCGAGCCGATCATCGTATTGCGGCGTGAGATGCAGATGGCCCACAAACGGGCGGACCGAGGTGTAGGTGGCGGAGAGATAGTTGCCGACGAGCCGGTCGGGCACGGCATAGAGCAGCACGCCGCGGCAGCCGAGTTGCTCGAGCGCGGCGAACGCCTCGCGGTCGGCGTCGGCCACGCGGACGTCGTGCCCCTCCGTGCGGCAATAGGTGGTCAGCCACCCCGCGTTGTCGAGTGCGGCCGGCACCGCCGCCAGGACAATCAGGAGCGGGCCGACGATCGTTCCCGTCCTGCGAAGCAGGGCGACGGCGAGCGACTGCACGAGCGGCAGGCCGAGAAGCATGAGCGGCAGCCACACGTAGCCGCGGGTAAAGTGGAGCGGCTGTCGCGGCGTGACGAACAGATCGTGTTTCACCAGGGCCAGCGAGACGCCCGCTGCCAACAAGAAAAATGTCATCTCCGGCCGCCAGTGGAGGCGATCGCGAACCACCCGGGCGGCCGCCAGGCAGGCGACGGGCGTGTAGGCCAGCAGCATGGCGGCGGGTGAGAGCACCCAGTCGAGCGCCCATTTTCGGGAAATCGCCGCATGCTGCGGCACCGCGGGCAAGAGCACGAAGTAGTAGGCGACGAAGGCGACGGTGGCTGCGGCCAGCGCGGCCCACCAGATTCGCACGTGGCGGAGATGGGCGGGAGGGCTCTCTTCGGAGGCCGGGGGCCACAGTGAAGGCACGACCGCGGCCGCCGAAAACCATGCGAGCATGATCGCCAGATGCTGCAGCCCGCTGAACGGATGCGTGGCGGCCAGTGCCATGATCGGCGCCGCAGCGGCGGCAGGGCGGCGTCGGACCACGCCGACCCAGGCCCAGGCGACGAGCGCGTGGTAGACCGCCTCGGTCGGATAGACGAGGTTCCGGCCCCAGTTGAGGAACCACCAGCCGTTGAAGGGATCGAAGCGTCGGACATCGGCCATCATGCTGCCGGTCGCCATCAACTCGGCGATCAGGGCCGCAACGGTGAACAGCCCGCCCCCCCACATGACGAGCAGAAAGAGAGGCACCAGGCACCGTCGCGTGGGCAGCACCGCCGCGACGAGCCGAAACGTGCCCCAGCCACAGACGATCCCGGCTGCGATACCGATCGCCGTGAACCAGACGCCAGGGTCGAGATGCAGGATCTTGACGCCGAACCCGAACAGCCAGGGCAGCCAGTGATAGTAGATCACCGGTGCGTCGGGAGATGGATCGTAGGGATTGCAGTAGCCGATCCCGTTGCCCCGCTCGAAGATCTCGCGACCGTTGGCGACGTAGTACGCCATGTCGTAGACGATGAATCCCGACGGGCCATGGCGGCCGTGCCACGAGTGGGCGACCAAGACGCTCCAGAACGGTGCCACGCCGCAGAGAACCGCGGCGACGACCGCCCACGTGGACAGCTTCGGGGCCGGATCGGGATTTCTCGGAGGCGAGACCGGCATCATTCGGCACCGGGGATCGGCGAGGCGGGGAGGGGCCTGATCACGCGCGTGGACGAAGGCTCTGCTGATGCCCGGGCCAGCACCACGACGCGGCCATTCGCGTGGACCGACCGCCACGCCGCGCCGCCGCCGGGAAGTTTCTCGGGCGAAAAACCGACCGGCACGATCAGGACGGTGACCCGTTCGATCGGCTCCGACACGCGGCCCGTTGCGTCCCAGGCGGCGGCCGCTGCCTGCATCTTGTCGTGCTGCGGCGTGAGCCAGGGATGGCCGACGAGCGGCGTGAGGCCGGTGTAGGTGGCGGCGAGATAGTTGTAGTCTTCCCAATCGGTGGCGTCGGGCTTGAGCACGAGGACGATACCCGTCGTGCCCGCGCGATCGAGGAACCGGAAGGCGTCGGCGAGCGCGGGATCGACCCGCACATCGGCGTGGCGGTCGGCGGGCTGATGCCAGAAGTGCAGGATGAACGTGGCATCGTCGAAGATCGCGAGACCGCCGAGCAGGGCGGCGACGGCGAGCCGGCCGCCCTGCAGCGGCCGCGCGGTGGCCCACTGGCAGAACCGCTGCACGAGCGGCAGGCCGAGCAGGGCCAGCGGTAGCCAGACATAGCCCCGGGTGAAGTGCAGCGGCTGTCGGGCCGGGAGAAACAGTTCGTGTTTGACCAGCAGAAGTGACACCGCGGCGGCCACCACCAGACACGTCATCTGCGGCTTCCAGGCGCGCCAATCCTGCCGACAGCGGGCCGCGGCGAGGGCGGCCACGGGGCCGTAGCCGAGCAGGAGGCCCGAGAGCGGCAGCGTCCAGTCGAGCGACCAGGTGCCATGCACCTCGCGGTGCTGCGGAAACGAGGGGAGGTAGAGGAAGTAGTAGCCAAGAAAGGCCGCGGTGACCGCGGCGACCGCGGCCAGCGGCATCCGGGCGGCGGGATCCCGGATCGTGCGGATTGCGAGCCAGCACCCCAGCACGGCCAGGTGCTGGATGCCGGAGAAGGGATGCGTGAGGGCCAGCGCCGTCACGGCGGCCACCGCGGGCCAATCGCGGCCGCGGAGCGCCGCCAGCCAGCCGAGCGCCACGAGCGCATGGTAGACCGCCTCCTGGGGCATGACGAGGTTGCGGCCCCAGTTAAGAAACCACCAGCCCTCGAAGGGGTCGAACCGCAGCAGGTCGTCCCACCAGGGCGTGCCGGAGAGGAGATTCGCCGCGAGCGCCGGAAGCACGAGCAGCCCACCTCCCCACATCACGAACAGATAGCAGGCGTCACGGCACCGCGGATCGGGCAGCACGATCTCGACGATCCGGTAGGTGGCAAACGCACAGACGAGGCCACCGATCGCGCCCGTGATCACGAACACGAGACCGGGATCGAGGCCGAGCAGCTTGGTGCCGATCCCGAACACCCAGGGGAGCCAGTGGAAATAGATCACCGGCGCGGCGGGATCAGGATCGTAGGGATTGCAGTACATGAGCCCGTTGCCCCGCTCGAAGATCTCCCGGCCGTTGGCACAGTAGTAGGGCATGTCGGCCACGATGAAGCCTGTGGGCTGGTTGGGGCCGAGCAGGGCGTGGGCGAGATAGAGCGACCAGAAGGGGGCGAGCGCGGCGAGGGCCAGTGCGGCGACCCGGCCCGCCGGGGTCGCGGCCGGAAAAGCGGGAGCCTGCGGACGGCTGACGACGGCGGCGGGGGATCGATTCATGGGGATGCAGTGGCCGCGGCCCGGAGGTTGGCGGCAGCTTGAGCGTGGTGGGGGGCGATCGAGAGGCATTGCGTGTAGGCCTCGACCGCCTCGCTAACTCGGCCGCTGGCCAGGAGGGCGTTGCCGAGGTTGTTGAAGGCATCGGCATTGCCGGGGTCGAGCCGCACCGCGTCCTCGAGGATCGGCACCGCGGCCGCCGCGTCGATGCGGGCGAGCGTCGAACCAAGGTTGAAGAGCACATAGGCGTCGTCGGGAGATTCGCTGGCCAGCGACTGCCAGATCATGGCGGCACGGGCGGGATCGTCACGGATCAGTGATCGCGCCAGATGTTCGCGGGCCGCGAGCGAATCGGGCCTCCGTTGCACCGCCTCTTCGAGCAGAGGGCGGCCCCTTGGATCTCCCTGCCGGTCGAGTGCCACGCCAAGATACATGACCAGCCGATCGAGCACCGGATCGCGAAACCCCGCTCCCGGCCGGTCGCCGGTCGCGAGCCCCGCTTCGGCGACGGCCGCCGCCTCGGCAAGGCGATCGGCGTTCAAACACGCCGCGGCCAGCGCGGCATATGGCACAGGGTTGGCGGGATTCCTCCGCACCGCCTCGGTGCCGGCCGCAATCGCCGCGTCGTGCCGGTCGAGCCCCGACAACTCGCTGGCATAGCGGGCGAAGGCCCGCGAGGAGCCGCTCTTGGCGACGGCGTCGGCCCAGGCGGCCAGCGGCGTTGCATAGACGGTGTTGCGGGCCGCCGAAACCGTCGCCAGCAGCACGGCCAGAGCGGTGGCACAGGGCACGAGCTTCGCGCCGAGCACGCGGCCGAGGGCGGCCGTCGCGGCGACCAGCGCGACGGCCGACGGCAGGTACATCCGATGTTCGACGCAGGAGTCGTGCACGGGCAGCACGCTCGACGTCGGTGCCAACAACAGCAGAAAAGTGCAGACGGCCCAGGCGGCCAGCGGCCGACGGCGGATGTTCACCAGGGTCCATGCCATGGTGACCAGAACCGCCGCCAACGGCAGAAGCAGCCACCAGTCAACGCCGAACCAACGGGTGCGAAGCGGCGCACCGTGATCCAGCGACAGTCCGACAGGCAGCACGAGCCGCGACAGATACCAGCCGATGATGGCGGGCTGATTCATCGCGTAGGCCATCGCCTGCCAGGCCGAGAATCCTGCCTCGGGATAATGGCTCCGCTGCGACACGACCACCGCGGCGAGGATGACCCACGTGCAGAACATGAGCGCGTGGAAACGCCAGCGGCGAGCCAGCACCTGCCGGAACGATCCGGTGACTACTATTCCATCGAGCAGCAGCACGATCACGGGGACGACCACGACCCATTCCTTGCATGACATGCCGAGCCCGCAGCACGCCACCGTCGCCGTCAGCCAGACCGTTGGCCGCCGCGATGCCAAGGACTGCAGGAAGGCGGCGAGCGTGCCGAGTGTCGCGAGGGCGGCGAGCAGCTCGATCCGCTGGTAGACATAGCTCACCGCCTGCGTGGCGAGGGGATGGACGAGCCACAGCAGTGCCGCCACGGCGGCCACCATCGCCGGCTGGGCTGCCTGGAGTGCCGGCCCGAATCCGACGAGCAGGCGGGAGGCGATCCAGTACACGAGCCAGCCATTGAGGAGATGCACCACGACATTCACAAGATGGAACGGCCAAGGGTCGAGCGGCGATGACAGGACCGTCGGAGTCAGCAGCCGTCCGACCGCGTAGTTCAGCGCAAACGTCAGGTAGGGCAACGGCCGATGTGGCAATTCCCCGCCGGCGAACATCGCGGGCCAGGGGGGCACGAGCCGGCGGATCGCGGGATTGTCGACGATCTCCGACAGGTCGTCGAACAGGAACGGGCCGCGAAGGCTTGGCGCGTAGGCGAGGCAGGTGAGCACCAGCGCCACCGCCAGCAGCAGCCACGGCGGCCGCGGCGGCATGCGTTCTCGCCCGACGACGATCGGGGCCGATGCGGTCATGGTGTCTGCTCCGCGGCCGCCGGCGCGGGGCGTTCGAGTGGCTCGGCAAGATCGCGTGGCACGTCTACGCCCAGCCTGGCAAGGGTCGCACAATCGCTGCGGGCTTCGGCTTCGCGGCCGACACGGAGGAGCAGCCGACAGCGACGAAGAAGCGCGACGGGGCCATCCGGCTCGATCACGAGCGCGCGATCAAGCGCCGAGATCGCCCTGTCGAGCCGCCCGCGGCGGTCGTAGGCCATGGCCAAAGCCTGCCAGGCGCGGGGATCGGCCGGTTCGAGTCGGGTCGCCTGCTCGAGGGTCTGCTCGGCCTGCAGGAGGTCGCCGGCCTCGAGCGCGGCTTCACCGCGGCGCACGAGGTCGGCCGCAGAGCCCCCCGCCTCCCGCTCCATCCACGAGATCTCGTCGAGTTCGGCCGGCGGGCCCCGGAGTGCGGCGGCGAGATCGGCCGCCGTGAGCCGAAAGACAAGGATCGAACCACCCACGTCGGCGTCGGGCTGCCGCTGGCGGAGGAAGGCTCGCAGCCGACCGGCCTGGAGCATGTTGAACGCCTGCACGGCCGCCTGCCGCACCGCCGAGGCGTCTGGATCTCCGGCAGCCGGATCGGCTTCGAGATACTCCCGGGATCGCTGATAGGTGGCCTCGAACTTACGGCACCAACGGCCGAGCGGCTCGTCGTATACCGATCGCAGGGCGGTGGCGCTCACGCAGTAGAGCCCGGGCTCGAGCCGCTGCGGGCCGGTCGCGTCGGCGGGCCTGCCAAGCACCCGAACAACGGGCAGGTGATGTTCGATCCGGGCCGAGGAGAAGAGACTGACATACACCGGCTCGTCGATTCGGCGATGCTCAGCCAGCCACGCGGCCAGTCGCGGGAGATCCTGTCCCCAGTCGAGATTGCTGTCCACCAGCCACTCGTGTTCGCGGCCACGCGGCACGACCTGATTGAAGTAGGCGAGGGTGCCCGGCCACCGTGCGATGGCTTCGCCTGCGTGCCAGGCGAGCAGCCCTCCGATCACCAGCCTGCAGACCGCACCGCGGGCCGGCCAGGCGGCACCGGCGAGCACCAGGAGCGGCGGGTAGAGTGGCAGGCAGTGCCGCTCGCCGATGTTGAGACGGGAGCCGAGCAGGATCGGGGCGAGCACGAGCACGACGACCAGCGGCGCGACGCGGGCGATCGAATGCGGTGTTCGCGGTCGCATCGCCAGAGCGACCACGGCCGCCCCGGTGCCCCAGAGCACGAGCAGCAGGCCCGGGATCGTGTTTTTGACTCCCAGGCAGAGCGGAAAATACCACCACCAGCCGTGGGTGGAATACTGCCCGACCGCGAATGCATTGCGGGCCGAGCCTTTCGCCACGACCGTGCACAACCCGTGCAGCCAGGCCTCCGGCAGAAGCCTCCACCGCGCCGCAACCAGGGCGGCCTGCCCCACGACACCCGCCCGCTCGGCAGATCCGGCCAGCGATTCGAAAAAGTAAAACTCCCCGGCCGGCTCGCCGGCCGCACAGGCCTGATACCGAAAGCCATGCGCGGCCCAGATACATGCCACAGCCGCGACAAGCGGCGGCAGGAGTGCCGCCAGCCTCGAACCCGCCCGCTGCCAGGCCGTCGCCGGGCTCCAGTGGAACCGCCCGAGGTGAACCGTGAGCGGGAGACCGACTGCCGCCGCCGACGCGAGCAAGGCCAGAGCCACCGGCGCGAGAAGAATCGCCGAGTGCTTGGCGATCGCCGCGAGGCCGACCGCGGCCGATGAGGCGGCGAGTGTCGCCACCGAGACCCGCTCGAACGACGTCCAGAGTGCGAGGCACGAAGCGGTGAACAGGCATGTGAGACAAGCATCGCTCGTAGCCAGCGGCCCGTGGGCGAGGAGCGCCGGCCAGAAGGCGGCCAGCACGAGCGACACCACCGCGCTGCCCCGCCCGTTCAGCCGTCGCGACCAGGCGTAGACAAGGCCGCAGATGCCGATCGACCAGCAGACCGGCAGCGCCCGGGCGGCCCGCAGCATGGTCTCCGGCTCGAGGGGCGAGTCGTAGAGGAGTCCACGGCCCAATTCCGGCGCGTCGCTGCGGCGCCATGCGGCCTCGTCGAGCGGCGGCCTGGGCAGCAGGAACGCCAGCGGCAACGCGCACCAGCGTTGCGGCAGGTTCCCATTCTCCGGCTGTAGTCGATAGTCGCCGCGCTGCCAGTAGGTGAGCCCGGCCACGATATGGAGCGGCTCGTCGAACGTGACGCCGGAGTTCCACGCAGCCGCGACGGCAAGCACGCCGTGCAGGGCGAGGAGCGACACGAGTACCGCCGCCTCGCGAGCGCTGGAGCGGCTCTCGGCTGGGGTATCGCCACTCATGGTCGGCTGCCCTGCGGGGATGCGGGCCCCGGCGCAGTCTCGGCATCGAGCAGTGGGGCCAGTTCCGCAGGCACCGTGCCACCGAGCCGACGAAACTCCAGCAGATCGACCCGGGCGGCGGCTGGCTGCTTGGCCCGGAGGCGAAGCATGCCCCGGTTGAACAAGGCGTTGCGGTAGGCCGGGTTGCGGGCGAGTGCCCGGTCGAAGGCCGATATGGCGGCGGCCGTCTGTCCACGGGCGGCGAGCATGTTGCCCAGGTTGTACAGGGGCTCCGGATCGCGTGGGTCGAGCCGGGCCGCCTTGGCGAACGCCGCCTCGGCCGGTGCGAAACTGCCCTGGGCAGCCAGAAGAAGCCCGCGACGGCCCCAGGCCTTGGGATTGAGCGGATCGTGCTGCACGGCGACGGCGAGGGCCCGTTCGGCTCCGGCGAGATCACCGAGATCGAGCGCGGCGTCGGCCTCGCGGACGCGGGCCGCGGCGATACCACCCGAGTCGCTTTCCTTCCACGACCGGGCGGCGAGTTCCGAGGGCGGTCCTGCAAGCACCCCGGACAGGTCCGCATCCGACAGTCGAAAGACCAGAAACGAGCCGCCCACGTTGGCATCGGGCTGGCGATGGCGGAGGAATGCCCGCAGGCGGCCCGCCTGCAGCGTGTTGAAGGCGTAGGTCGCGACATGCTCCGGCGGCGTGTCTGCGGGCAACTTCTGCAGCCCGAGTTCGGCCTTCCAGTCGGCGACCGCCTCGAGGATCGGCGCCGGATCCGGCCTGGGATCCGTTGCGCTGGCGACTGATAACTTACCGACGAAGCCGACCGCCGCGCGGTAGGCGTCCTCGAACTTTTGGCACCACGGGCCGAAGGGTTCGTCGTAAACCGAGGCGAGCGTGGTGGCGCTGATGCAATACAGCCCGGGTTGCAGCCGCTGCGGCGTACCGGGCTTCTGGGCCATGCCGATGAGTGTCGCGTCTGGGAGCACGTCCTGAACCTCGGCCATGCCAAAATAGTCCACGAACACCGGCTCAGTGGGGCGGGCGTGTTGTCCCACGAAGTCGGCCAGCCGCCGCAGATCCTGCCCCCAGTCGAGGTTCGAATCCACGAGCCAGCGGTATTCGCGACCGCGGGGCACGACCTGATTGAAATAGGCCAGAGAGCACGGCCAGCGGCTCGCGACATCGGTCGCATGGAGGGTGAGCAGGACCAGAACGCCCGCAACGCGGGGAAACGCACTGCCCAACTGCTGCCCGCGCGGCGAACCATCGCCAGCGCCGCCGACGAGCGTCGCGCCGGCGAGCACGATGAGCGGCGGGTAGAGCGGCAGCAGATGACGCTCGCCGATGTTGATGGCGCTCGTGAGGAACATCACGGCCAGCAGGACGAGGATGGCCGACGGGGCGAGGCTGGCGAAGGCGATCGGATCGTGCTTGAACCCGCTCCGGAACCCGCGGGCGATGCGGACGCCGGTGGCCGCCACGCCCCAGCCCGTCAGCACGAGCGACGGGAGGGTGTTTTTGATCGCGAAACAGAGCGGAAAATACCACCACCATCCGTCGGTCGAATACTGGCCGAGCGCGAAGGCATTTCTCACACGAACCGTCGCGGCGACGTAACTCAGGCCATAAATCCACGCCTCCGGGAGGAGCCGCCACCGCTCCAGCCAGCCACAGACGACACTGATCGCCCCGGCGTGCTCGTTGCAGCACGCCAGCGATTCGTAGCGACCAAAGAGCACCGGCCCCCCGATCTCGCTGCCCGCCGCATAGCGAAACCCGTAGGCGGCCCAGATGCAGAAGATCGCCCCGGCGAGGGGCACCACCATCGCCGCCAGGGTCGCTGCAAGCCGTGTCGCGCGGCGGCCGATGAACATTCGCAGCCGGCCGAGGCGGATCGGGAGCGGCTCACCCACGGCGGCGGTCAATGCCGCGAACACGATTCCAACCGGTCCCAGGACGATATTCGTGTGCTTGGCGATTACGGCGAGGCCCACGCTGAAGAATGCAAAAGTGATCGTGGCCCAGTCGACCCGCTGACAGAGGATCCAGAGCGACCAGCCGCCGAGCGCGAAGAACAGGGCACCGCATGCATCGCTGGTGGCCAGGGGCCCGTGAGCCACGAACGCCGGCCAGAAGGCGGATAGCGCAAGCGAAACGAGGCCGCCGGAGGTTCCGAAGATCGACCGTGACCAAAAAAATACGACGAGGCACAGCGCGGTGGACCAGAGGCCCGAGACCGCCCGCGCGGCGGCGAGCATCCGCTCGGAATCGTTGCCCAGTCCATACAGATACTCCCGGCCAAACAACGCAGCCGCGCTCTGCCGCCACGACTCGTTGTCGAGGGATGGAAACTGGAGCCCCATGGCAAGCAGCGGGAGAGCGCACCAACGCTGCGGAAGAATGCCGTTTTCAGGCTGGAGTCGGTAGTCCTCGAGCGTCCAGTAGGCGACGCCGGCGACCATGTGGAGCGGCTCGTCGAACGTGGAGCTCGCGCCGAGCGTGGCGGTGTAGGCGAGGGCGTAGTGAGCCGCGAGGAGGGCGATGACGGCGGCCGGTATCCAGAGGCGACGACCAGGGCCCACGGCCCGCTCGCCCGCGGTGGCGGTTCGGGCTGCCATCGATCACTCCGTAACCAGCGGAGTGCGGCCCGTGACACCGGCATGATCATCCGGCAGCACATAATCCCGCCAGTCGCGGTGCGGTAGGAAGTTTGCGGCGCTGCGGTTCCCGAGGACGAAGACCGCGAGCAGGAGCGAGACGATCGCCAGCAGTAAGCCACCGATCAGGAGCATGCCGGCCGCCGCCGTCGCCCAGCCGGGGATCGCGGCGGTCGTAAAGAGCCGGATCGTGAGCACGGCGATGAGCGCCGCCAGGACCGCCGCCATGAGGCCGCCGACGATCACGAACAGCCGCGACACGATCACGTCGCTCCACACCGAGAGGGCGCAGATGCCGTGCATCACGAGCGCCGGCAGATTCATCTTCGACTCACCGGCCAGCCGCCGGCCGCGGGCGATCGGCACCTGCACCACGGGGATCCGGGCATGAAACACACCGGCGGCATAGTGGTTCCAGATTTCGGAGACGCCGACCACCCGCTCGAGCACCGGCCGCGGCAGGACGCTGAAGTTGCCCACCTTCACGTCGCGGCCCACGAACAATTTGTGCAGGAGGCGGAATACGCGATAGCCGAGCATGAATCCCGCACCGTCGTGACGCTTGAGCCGCTCGGCGAACACGGCCGCGTGCGGCGAGCCCTCGGCCGCCGCGAGCAGCTCCGGGATCGACGATGGACGGTCTTCACCATCGCCGTCCATAACCACGGCGTAGTCGGTGTCGGTCTCAGCGGCGATGTATGACAGGCCGATCGCGATCGCCCGCTGGTGGCCGAGGTTGCGACGGAGCTGCAGGACCTCCACGGACGGAATGTGCGGGGTCGGACCGGGGAGAGCTGCAAACTCCTCCTGACGGGAGCCGTCGTCCACGAACACCACGGCGAAGTCGTAAGGAAGCGACGCGGCGATAGCGTCGAGTTGGTCGAGCAGGAGCGTGGCGCTCTTCGCGTCGTTGAAGACCGGGATGCAGACGACGACGGACGAACGGTCGGTGTTCATGCGCGGTAAACCAACCGATTCATGGTTGCGGGGCGAGGCCGACGAGTTTCAGCACGACAGCCGGCGGCTGGCCGCCGAGTCGCACGAAGGCCTCGACGTCGGACCGGGCCTCGGCCGTGCGGCTTTCACGGATGAGCAGGACTGCCCGATTGTAATGGGCATCGCGGAAGGCCGGATCGGCCGCGATGGCCGCAGTGAAGTCGGCGATGGCCGCCGTGGGCCGATCCATCTCGGCGTGCAGCCGGCCCCGGTTATAGACCGCTTCGGCATCCGCGGGATCGCAGGCGACCGCCCGGTTGAACGCGTCGATGGCGGCGGCACGGTCGCCGCGGGTTTGACGAGCGATGCCCAGATGATCCCAGCCCTTGGCATATTTCGGATCGACCTCGACCGACCGGATGAAAGACTTCTCGGCCTCCTCCCGCTGGCCCAGGTCGAGCAGTACGTTGCCACGGTTGAGCCACGCGGGGGCGATCTGGTCGTCGAGAGAGAGCGCCCGGTCGAGATCGGCGCGGGCCTCGGGCAGGCGGCCGAGTTTCCAGAGCACATAGCCGCGGTCGGCGAGCGTGGCGGCTTCATCGGGAGTCAGTTCGAGCACGGCGTCGATCGCGGCGAGCGCTTCGGGATACCGCTTTTGTGCCTTGGCGAGCGATCCGAGATTGACGTTGTAGACCTTGGGATACCGCCCCGTCTCCGCCACCCTGGCCAAGAGCCGCTCGGCCTCCGCGAGCGCTGCCGGATCCTTCTTCGCGATCAGTTGGGCCGCGAGGTTGATCATCGCCCGCTCGTTCCGCGGCTCGGCCGCGAGGGCCTTGCGCCAGAGGATCTCCGGCGTCACGAACTCGCGGTTCCGGGCCGCCGTGGACAGGCCGAGCGCGACTGCGACGGCGGCAGCCGCAACGGCGCAGAACCGCGGCGCTAGCCCGAGCCGCTCCCGGGCGACGACCCACGCGGCTGCAGCGGCAGGTACGATCAACGCCGCGCTCGCGAGATAGGCTCGATGCTCCGCGATCGTCTGTGTCTTCACCGGGATTACCGACGACGTCGGGCCCAGGAGTACGAAGAACAGCAGGGGCGATAGAAATACCACGGGATAGCGGCCATAACCGTACACCACTCCGGCAAACACCGCCGCCGTGAGCAGAAGCCAGCCCCCCGACTCGGC
>Ga0214917_10003016_pt1 | contig 19928 bp, 16 predicted proteins | sample LL_1208_BB_MetaG_FD_177983 | JGI IMG/M metagenome (GOLD analysis project Ga0214917, IMG submission 177983) | Freshwater microbial communities from Lake Lanier, Atlanta, Georgia, United States - LL_1208_BB | ecosystem: Environmental > Aquatic > Freshwater > Lake | place: USA: Georgia | collected...
CGCCGCCGCACGATCACGGCACACCCGCCCCCATACAAGCCCGGAGCGTCAGCGACGGGACGCGCCCCCGCGGCCGCCGCTACTTCTTCAGACTGGCCGACTGGCCGACGACGCCGCCGGCGGCCGGCTCCACCTCGGCCTGCACGGTCACCGTGGGCACGGCCCCCTCGCCGAGGTCGGTGGCGATCTTCAGCTGCCGCTCGATCTTGCCCGACATGGTGCCGGCCGCGAACGTCACCGGCAGGATGTGCACCGTCGCCGCCGTCGTCTTCGGCTCGCAGGTCAGGCAGCCGTCGGAACAGGTCACGCTCGTGACGCAGAACGGCCGGTTGGCGCGGACGACGATGTTCTTCGTGACGCTCGCGCCCGGCGGCACGGTGCCGAGTGCCAAGAGCTGCGGGCTGACCGTGACCTCCGCCACGACCCGGCCCTCGACGTCCATGGGAATCTGCGCGGCCCGCGGGTCGTTGGTGACGAGGATGAGCTGCCCGTTGACATAGCCGGGCTTGGTCTCCGGCTTGAGCCGCACGGTGAGGTCGTAGACCGACTGCGTGGGGCCATGCGTCGGCTTCGACAGCGACACCTCGAAGTTCGCGTTGGCGCTCCGCACGTCCTTGATCTCCCACGGCGTGCCGCCCACGTGGGTCACCCGCACGGACCGTTCAGCCCCCTTGCCGAGGTCCACGTTGCCCAGATCGACGAAGGGCGGCTCGAAGGTGACGTCGCCGCGGATGTTGCCGGCGACCCGCAGCTGCACCTCGGCGAAGTACGGCTTGTCGAACGTCACGGTGAGCGTCGCCCCGTGCTGCCCCAGGAACGTCCGCGTGTTGAACTTGGCCACCACCTCGCCCGTCTCGTGCGTCTTGAGCGTGCGGACGGTCACCTCCGGCGACGTGCACCCGCAGCTGGTGCGGACGCCGACGACGTGCAGCTCCTCCTTGTAGATGTTGCGGAACACGAACCGGTACTCGGTCTTCGAACCCTTCGCCACCGTGCCGAAGTTGTGGCTCGTGGTCGTGAACATCTTCGTGGCCCATTCCTGGGCCGATGCGGTCCCGGCGGACGCCACCGCCAGGCACGCGGCGGCGACCAGCGTCGGACGGAAGGCCTGCGATCCGGCGGCGAACATGCGTGACATACCGGGGGTGAAGGAGAGGGCCGCGAGGAGGCGGCGGACCGGGCGGGCAAAGCGTACGGAGGGCATGAGAAGACCGTCAATGTTTCGGGGGGTGGCGGGGTCAGGCGGGCCACCGGCCCGCTCTCCCGCAAGTATTCGCGCTGGGGCGGGCCGGGACAGGGAATCCGCGAATTTCCGGTCAAAGAATGCGGTTCCGGCCGCGACACGACCGATACAGGCCGTGGGGACTCCGGCACCGGCAAGGTCCTGCGGCCCGTCGGACTGCCGGAACCTGGTAGAATCGACGGGCGGGTGGAGTTCGGCCGAGGGAATCGTTCCCGGCGACGCACGGGGTTCGGGCACCGCCCGACCGCCGGGCGGAACCTCCACCCCGTCGCAGTGCGGACACCGCACGAACGCTGCGAGCACGAACGCTGCGAGCACGAACACAGCGAGCACGAACACAGCGAGCACGAACGCTGCGAGCACGAACACAAGGGGGCGTACCGGTATCGACCGGATGGCAAGAGGTACAGATTGCGTGTCGTGGTTGGTCGGCTGGCCACGTTAAAAGTCGACCAAGCTTCAATTGCCGAAGCTCAGTTTTCTCTGGCTGCTTAATTAAGCCGCCCCGAGCGATGGCCCCAGTCGGAAGGGCCTCCCAATCGGTCGCCAAATCCGACTCGCCCCGTTCCAGCGCCTGGTACGGACGGGGCTAAAAAAGTTCCGGGCTGGCGGATGACGAACCCTGTCGGCCGGGGACGCAGCCGCGAGATCCAAATTGACCGGATACACACGTAGACGTCGGTGCTGAAACATCACGGGACGCGGGTTCGACTCCCGCCGCCTCCACTCCTTCCACCCTTCCGTTCCCCGGCATCCGCGGTGGTCCGCGGCACGACCATCCCCCGAGCCGCGTTCGCAGGATGAACGACCGTCCGACCGTGACGAGCGAGCACGCCAGCCGCCGGGGCATCATCCTCGCGGGCGGGGCGGGCACGCGGCTGCACCCGGTGACCCTCGCTGTCTCCAAGCAGCTGCTGCCGGTGTACGACAAGCCGATGGTCTACTACCCGCTGGCCGTGCTGATGCTGGCGGGCATCCGCGAGGTGCTGGTCATCTCGACGCCCGCGGACACCCCCCGGTTCCGCGACCTGCTCGGCGACGGCCGCGGCTGGGGCATGACGATCGAGTACGCCGTCCAGCCGCGGCCGGAGGGGCTCGCGCAGGCCTTCGTCATCGGCGCCGACTTCCTGGCCGGCGGTCCCTCGGCCCTGGTGCTCGGCGACAACATCTTCTACGGCCACGGCCTGGCGCAGCGGCTGCACGCCGCCCGCCAACGCACGCTGGGTGCGACGGTCTTCGCCTACGCGGTCGCCGATCCGGAACGGTACGGCGTGGTCGAGTTCGATTCGTCCGGAAGGGCGAAGTCGCTGGAGGAGAAGCCGCGCCAGCCTCGCAGCCGGTACGCCGTGACCGGCCTCTACTTCTACGACGAGCAGGTCGTCGACATCGCCCGCGGCATGCGGCCGTCGGCGCGGGGCGAACTGGAGATCACCGACGTCAACCGCCACTACCTCGACCGTGGCCAGCTGGCCGTCGAGATCCTGGGCCGCGGCGACGCCTGGCTCGATACCGGCACCCACGACAGCCTCATCGAGGCGGGCCAGTTCATCCAGACGCTGGAGAAGCGGCAGGGGCTGAAGATCTGCTGCCCCGAGGAGATCGCCTGGCGGAACGGCTGGATCGACGACCGGCAGCTCGCCGCGATCGCCGAGCCGCTCGCCAAGAGCGGGTACGGGTCCTACCTCGTGGGGCTGCTGCGAGACAGCGTGTTCTGAGCCGGACGATCCCCGCACGATCGGGTCCCCCGCCCCCGTCGCCATCGTCATGGCCGCCGGCACCCGCCGTCACCGCCACTCGTCGATGAGGTTGGCGACGAGCGCCGTCCAGCCGGTCTGGTGGCTCGCCCCCAGCCCGGCGGCGGTGTCGCCGTGGAAGTACTCGTAGAACAGCAGCTCGTCCCGCCACAGCGGATCGTCGCGGAGCCGCGCCGAGTCGCCCCACACCGGCCGCCGGCCGGCGCCGTCCGCGAGGAAGATTCCGGTCATCCGCCGGGCGATGTCGTGGGCCATGTCGCGGAAGGCGATCGCCTGCCCCGCCGAGGCGGGCGTCTCCAGGCAGACGTCGGGCCCGAAGCCGGTGCCGAGCTTCCGCAGCGACTCGATGATGAGGAACGTGGTGGGAAACCAGATCGGCCCCCGCCAGTTGGAATTGCCCCCTTTGAGCTTCGTGTCCGACTCCGCCGGCTCGTACCCCACCGCGCGGCCGTCGAACACGAACGGCTCGCGCTCGTGCTTCTTGGAGAGCGACCGCACGCCGTGCGGCGACAGGAACTCCTCGGGGTCGTGGAGGCGACCCAGCAGCCGCGTGAGCTGGGCGAAGTTCATGATCGTCAGCAGGTGCGTGGTCGAGCCGTCCGCCTGAGGCACCTTCTGGATCACCTTGGCGACCATGTCCGCCCGGTTCTCCAGGAACCAGGCGAGGTTGGCCGAAAACTCGCGGAACGGCTCGATCCACCGTGCCTCCAGCCGCTCCACGGCGAACATCGGGATCAGCCCGACGAGCGACCGCACGCGGAAGCTGCGGGAATGGCCGTCGGCCCGCAGCAGCACGTCGTAGAAGAAGCCGTCACGCTCGTCGAACAGCGCGTAGTCGCGGCGGCCCATGTGCTTCATGGCGTGCGCGATGTAGACGTAGTGCTGCAGGAACTTCGAGGCCATCGCCTCGTACACGGGATTGTCCTTGGCGAGTTCCAGCGCCATCCGCATCATGATCAGCGAGTACATCCCCATCCACCCGGTCGCGTCGGACTGCTCCAGGCGGGAGCCATCCTCGGGCTGCTCGCTGCGATCGAAGATGCTGATGTTGTCGAGGCCGAGGAACCCGCCCTCGAAGACGTTGTTCCCCTCGCGGTCGACCCGGTTCACCCAGCTCGTGAAGTTGAGCAGCAGCTTGTGGAAGCACCGCTCCAGCCAGCCCCGGTCCTTCCTGCCGTGGAGCCGCTGCTCCATGTTGTAGACACGCCACACCGCCCAGGCGTGCACCGGCGGATTGAGGTCGCTGAACTCCCACTCGTAGGCGGGCAGCTGGCCGCTGGGGTGCTGGAACTGCTCGAACAGCAGGAACCAGAGCTGCTCCTTGGCGAAGGCGGTGTCTACCAACGCGAACGGGATGCACTGGAAGGCCAGGTCCCAGGCCGCGAACCAGGGATATTCCCACTTGTCGGGCATCGACAGCACCCGCAGGGAGTTGAGGTGCCGCCAGTGCTGGTTGCGGATCGACCGCCGCGACGCCGGGGGCGGCACGGCGGGGTTGTCGCCGTCGAGCCACTTCTCCACGTCGAAGATGTAGTTCTGCTTCGACCACAAGAGTCCCGCCAGGGCCCGCCGTTGCACGTGCCGCTCGTCGGGCGTGGCGTCGGGGGGGGCGAGCCGCTCGTAGAAGGCGTCCGCCTCCCCGCGACGGGCGGCGATCGTCGTCTCCACGAACCGCTCGAGCGCCGCGTCGCCGCCGAAGTCGGCCGTGTCGGCGGGCCGGTCGGTGAGCACCAGGTGCATGGCCACCGTGCCGCCCGCCGGCACCAGGCAGCGGCGCTGGAAGCAGACCTTGGTCCCCTCGCCGGCCGGATGCACGCACCTCCGTTCGCCATCCACGACGCGGCGATGGAAGGCGTCCTTCGTGTACGGTGACTGGCTGGCATGGCCGGGGCCGTAGACGACCGCGCCGTTGGTCTCGTTGTCGGTCGCCAGCACCACGGTGCCGGCCGCGGCGACCAGCAGGCGGCGCGGCCCCAGCCGTCCCGACGGCGGCATCCGCGGATCGACGACCATGTCGCGTGCGTCCGCCTCGACGCAGAGCAGTCCGCCAGCGGCCGTGGTGGGCCGGATGTGCGGCCGCGGCAGCGGCCGCGCACCCCACGACCAGGTGTTGCGAAACCACAGCGTGGGGAGGAGGTGCAGCGGCGCCGCCTCCGGCCCGTGGTTGACGGCGGTGATGCGGACGACGATCTCCTCCGCCGACGCCTTCGCGTACTCCACGAGGATGTCGAACCAGCGGCCGTCGTCGAAGATGCCGGTGTCGAGCAGCTCGTACTCGGGCCCGGCCCCCTGCCGCCGCTGGTTCTCCGCCACCAACTGTTCGTAAGGGAAGGCCCGCTGCGGATAGCGGTAGCGCAGGCTCATGTAGGAGTGGGTCGGCGTGTTGTCGACGTGGACGTAGTACTCCTTGACGTCCTCTCCGTGATTGCCCTCGAACGGGGTGAGCCCGAAGAGCCGTTCCTTGAGGTGGTCGTCCCGCTCGTTCCAGAAGGTCGGCGCGAAGCAGAGCTGCTGGAACCGGTCGCAGATGCCGGCGATGCCGTCCTCCCCCCAGCGGTAGGCCTTGGACCGCGACAGGGCGTAGGGCAGGTGTCGCCAGGCGTCGCCGTCGGCCGAGTAATCCTCGCGGACGGTGCCCCAGGAGCGGTCGGAAAGGTAGGGGCCCCAGCGCCGCCACCCGTGGGCGTCATCGGTGACGGTGGCGAGGCGATCGGCCTCGGGGTTCGGTCGCGGTGTCATGACGGCTCATCCGGCGGCGGCGCGTTCGAGAGGACGCGGCAGGCAGCTAGCATCGGGGCGGCATGGCGGGGAAACAAGCCCTCGGCCGCGGCCCCGGCACGCCACGGCTTGAAGAACCAGCGGTCCGCGGTCACAGTGGCGGTGCCGCACCGAGCGTCCGCTGTCCGCAGGCACCGCCATGAACGACCTCAAGATCTTCTCCGGCCCTGCCAACGTCGCGCTCACGCAGGACATCTGCCGCTATCTCAACCTGCCCATGGGCAAGATCTCGATGGGCCGTTTCCCCGACGGCGAGATCTCCTGCAAGATCGACGAGGACGTCCGCGGACGCGACGTGTTCATCGTCCAGCCCACCTGCCCGCCGGTGAACGAGAACCTGATGGAGCTGCTCGTGATGATCGACAGCTTCAAGCGGGCCAGTTCCTACCGGCTCACGGCGGTCATTCCCTACTTCGGCTACGCCCGCCAGGACCGCAAGGACGCCGGCCGGGTGCCGATCACCGCCAAGCTCGTCGCCAACCTGATCACCCGGGCCGGTGCCGACCGCGTGCTGGCCATGGACCTGCATGCCGCCCAGATCCAGGGCTTCTTCGACGTGCCGGTCGATCACCTCTACGCCGCCCCGGTCCTCAACAACCACCTGCAGTCGCTGGATCTGCCGCACGACGAACTCGTGGTCGTCAGCGCCGATGCGGGGGGCATCAAACGGGCGGTCGGCCACGCGAACCACCTGGGCGTGCCCCTGGCGATCGTCGACAAGCGGCGGCTCAGCGCGGACACCACGAAGAGCACCAACGTCATCGGCGCCGACGTCTCGGGAAAGATCGCGCTGATGTTCGACGACATGATCAGCACGGCCGGCTCGATCTGCTCGGCGGCCGACGTGGTGCACCGTCACGGTGCCAAGGCGATCTATGCGGCGGCGACCCACGGCCTGCTCGTCGGCCCGGCCATCGAGCGGCTCAAGGCCGCGCCGTTCGCGGGGCTGATCATCACCGACTCGATCCCGCTGCCGGCGGAGAAATCGCTGCCCAACATCACCGTGCTCTCCGTGGCGAGCCTGCTGGGCCAGGCGATCAAGAGGATCCACCGCAACGAGTCGGTGAGCATGATGTTCCAGTGACGCCCTTGGGCGGCCACGGCCGGTGTTTTCCCGGGGAAAACCCGCCGATCGCGGGCCGGACCCAAGCCGGCTTGCGGAACGTGCGGTCGGTGTCACAATGTGGGGCTTCCCGAGAGGAGTTTCCATGAGCGATTCAGTTGAGGTGAAGCTGCGGAAGGAGAAGGGCTCCCGTGCGAGCCGCCGCCTGCGCAACGAGGGCCTCGTGCCCGCGATTCTCTACGGCCACGGCGAGAAGTGCGTCGACCTCGTCGCCACCCGCGAGGCCGTGCACGCCGCCGTCCGGCACGGCAGCCGGATCGTCGAACTCAAGGGCGCGGTGAAGACCAGCGCCCTGATCCGCGAACTGCAGTGGGACACCTTCGGGGTCGAACCCGTCCACGTCGACTTCCTGCGGGTGAGCGCCAGCGACCGTATCAAGGTGAAGGTGCCGGTCGATCTCCGCGGCGAGTGCCCGGGCCAGCGGGCGGGCGGCGTCGTCAGCCTGATCCTCCACGAGATCGAGCTGGAGTGCACCGCCGACGCGGTGCCGGAGAAGATCCACGCCGTGGTCGGCAAGCTGCAACTCGGCGGCTCGATCAAGGTGCACGATCTCGAACTGCCGCCGGGAGCCCGGCCGCTCCTCGACGGCGACGAGACGGTCGTGACCTGCACCGTGCCGGTCGAGAAGGCCGAGGAAACGGGTACCGGCGGTGCGGAGCCCGAACTGATCGGCCGCAAGGCTGCCGAGGAAGGAGAGGCCGAAGCGGAGAAATCCTGACAGCGGCTGCCTGCCTGACGCCGCCGTTCCAGCCCGGACCGACCGCCCGCCGGCGTCGTGTCCCTCACGGCCTGCCCTGCGTGGCCGTCGGTTGGCGTGTCGCCCTCGAGGGCGCCCTCCTTTGGCCTGACGGTGCTGGCGTGAAACTTCTGGTCGGCCTTGGCAACCCCGGACGCGGCTACGATGGCACCCGCCACAACGTCGGCTTCGACGTGCTGGAGATCCTCGCCCGCCGGGCCGGGTCGCCGACGCGGCGGGCCCGGTTTCAAGGCGAAACGGCACAGGCGACCCTGCGGGGCTCCCCCGTCCTGCTCCTCTGGCCCCTGACGTGGATGAACCTCAGCGGAACGAGCGTGCTGGCGGCCCGAGACTTCTACAAGATCGACGACGGCGACATCCTGGTGATCTGCGATGACTTTCAGCTCTCCACCGACACGATCCGGCTTCGGCCCGGCGGTTCCGCCGGCGGGCAAAACGGGCTGGCGGACGTCCTGCAGCGACTCGGCAGCACGGCCATCCCGCGGCTTCGCTGCGGCATCGGACCGATGCCCCCCGGCTGGAAGTCGGCCGATTTCGTGCTCGGGAAATTCTCCAAGGCGGAACGGGAGGCGGTCGGCATCCTGCTGGAGCGGGCCGCCGATGCCGCGGAGGAATGGGTCGCCCTCGGCATCCAGGCGGCCATGAACCGATACAATTGAGCCCCGGCGACGACCCTCGGGCCATCTCCGACCGACACTCAGCACCATCGCTTCCGCCCCGGCCCGCCCCCACCATCAACCCCTGACCAGAACCAGAACCAAAACCTGACCACGACCGCCGTTGACCGAATCCAACCCCAGGCCGAGTCCTCAGGCCAGGTCAACTTCAGCCCCAATCCCGGCCCCACTTTCAGCCCCACTTTTTTTTAGCCCAAGGAGCACGTCCGACATGCAGGTGTACGAGGGAATGTTCATTCTCGATCCGGCCAAATACTCCCGCGACGCGGCGGCCGCCACCCAGCAGGTGGCCGACATCATCACCCAGAACGGCGGTACGATCCTCGCCGCGCGTCTGTGGGACGAGCGGAAACTCGCTTATCCGATCAATGGCCACAAGAAGGGTGTCTATTGGCTGACCTACTTCCGCATGGAGGGAGCGAACCTGGCCGCCCTCGAGCGGCAGTGCGAGATCACCGACGACATCATTCGGAAACTCGTGCTCAAGGTCGATCCGCGGATCGCCGAAGCACTCGTGCAGCACGCGCTGGCCGGTGATTCCGCAACCCGCCGGCCCGCGGCAGCCGCAGGCCCCGCGCCAGCCACGACGGCAGCCGAGTGAGCCCCGCCGGAACAGGACGGAGTCCGGGCGGATCTCCATCCGCTGCCGGTCGCGTTCCGAAAGACGCTTGCACGCTCGCCGGGAAGGCGTTACGCTGTTCCTCAGTTGTACGTCCGTTCACCACAGGTGCCTGATCGCCGCGGTGCCGAGGGTTCCCTGACGCGACATCGGTGCGGCCGGACGCGGGGCCATCCCGCACGGGCCGGTGCACCATCGCATCGCGGGCACCCCCCCAACCTGAGTCGGCAGGAAGGCACGGCAGGCAGCAGGCAAGACACGCAAGACACGCAAGACAAGGAAGAAGGAGACGACCACGATGGCAAGCTTCAACAAGGTGATCCTGCTCGGGAACGTCACCCGCGACCCCGAACTCCGCTACATCGCCAATGGCACCGCCGTCACCGACATCGGCCTGGCGGTCAACGACCGCCGGAAAACGGCCTCTGGCGAGTGGGTGGAGGAGACGACGTTCGTCGACGTCACGCTCTGGGGCCGGACCGCGGAAATCGCCGGGGAATACGTGACCAAGGGTTCGCCGCTGCTGATCGACGGCCGGCTCAAGCTCGATACCTGGGAAAAGGACGGCAAGAAGAACTCGAAGCTCCGGGTCGTGTGCGATCGGATGCAGTTGCTGGGGGGCCGCTCCGGCGAGGGACGGTCCGGTGACGCCCCGCGTGGCCGCGGCCGCCCGGCGGGCCCCGGCCGTGGCGGCCCGTCCGGTCCGGCGGCCGATGAATATGACCAGAGCGGCGGCTATGATGTGGGCGGTTTCGGCGACCAGCCCTCCGGCGACGTCCCTTCCGGTTCTCGTGGCGGAGACGACGACATTCCGTTCTGATCCGCCGTCAGCCAGGTCCCCATTCCGCTTCAGGCCGAACGCCCGTCCCCGCAGCGAGCTTATCGCGAGCACTCGACGCCCGACCGGCAGACGTTCCGAACACTCCGCACCGTTCAATCTTCCGCCCGATAGACCACGGCTTTCGCAGCCCTCACCGCCGCCAGGAGCAACTCCATGCCCGTCCGAGAAGTGCCCACCATCCGCGTCCCCGCGACCTCCCGCCTCCCCAAGGGAAAGCGTGGCGGCATCGAACTGCTCCTCGTGCACACCGTCGAACACCTCGGCAAGCAGGGTGAGGTGGTCGAGGTGAAGCGCGGCTACGCGTTCAACTACCTGATTCCCCAGGGTCTCGCGACCGTCGCCACCGAGCATCACAAGCGGATGGTGGAGAAGCACCGGGCCAAGCTGGAAGAGATCGCTCGCGAGCGGCTGGCCGGCCTGCGGAGCGTGCTGGCCGAACTCGTCCGCACGAGCGTCACGATCGAGGCGAACGCCAACGACGAGGGTCATCTGTACGGCTCGGTCGGCGCCGCCGAGATCTCCCGGTCGCTGAAGCAGCAGGACCTGATGGTGACCCCCGACCAGATCATCCTGCAGGGCCCGCTCAAGGAGGTGGGGCTGTACACCGTGCGTGTGCGGCTGGCGGCCGAGGTCGAAGGCGATCTGAAAGTCTGGGTGGTGCCGTCGAGCAGTGAGAGTGCCGCGAAGTAGCCCCCGCGGACGGGGCGCTGCCCTTGTGGGCTGGTCAAGCGGACGCCGTCGTGAGCGTTCGCCGGTGCGCAGCGGTGCCCCGGCGACGCCTGGGATGCGATGCCACGCAGGGAGGTCGTCGGATGGCCGCTTCGCGGGATGGTGGGGCACGTGATCCGTCGCGACGCGACGGGGTCGCCGGCCGGAATTCGGGCAGCCCCCGGGCGGCGGAGCGGCGGCGGGGCGACGACCGTCGCGACGACGGACCGGTGGTGCTCGACGCCCGGGAGCGGCCGGCCAACGTCGATGCCGAGCGGGCCGTGCTCGGCAGCATCCTGCTGAAGCCCGATGTCTGCGACGACATCGCGCTGGTGGTCAAGCCCGAGGACTTCGCCGACGAGTCGCACCAGGTGCTCTACCGGCACCTGCTCGAACTGCACGACTCGGGCAAGCGGATCGACGTCACGATCGTGCTGGAACGCCTGCGGACGCGGGGCGACCTGGAGCGGGTCGGCGGCGCCCCCGCCATCGCGGAGATCCTCGAGGCCGTCCCGCACGCGGCCCACGCCACCCACTACGCCCAGATCGTGCGCGACAAGGCGATGCTGCGGTCGCTGATCGACGCGAGCACGGACATCCTCCGCGATGCCTACGACGCGCCCGACGAGCCGCGGGAGCTGGTGGCCCGGGCGGAGGCCAAGATTTTCCAGATCCTCGAGCACCGCAGTTCCGCGGAGGCGAAGCCGATCGAGGCCGTGCTGGAGGAGGTGATGGTCCGCATGGACGCGCGGATGAAGCACGAGCACGCGCTCGGCGGCGTGGAGACCGGCTTCACCGATCTCGACACGCTCTGCGGCGGCCTCCACAACTCGGAGCTGATCATCCTCGCCGCCCGTCCGAGCATGGGCAAGACCGCGTTCGCGATGAACATCGCCGAGCACGTGGCGATCGGCAGCAAGCAGCCGGCCCTGTTCGTGAGCCTCGAAATGGCCTGCCTCGAACTCGCCGACCGCCTGCTCTGTTCGGCCGCGCAGGTCAACGGTCACCGCCTCCGCAACGGCACGATCTCCCAGGACGACCGGCGGCGGCTGGTGCAGAAGTCGGCGGAGATCAGCTCCTCCCCGCTGTTCATCGACGACACTCCCGGGCGGACGCTGACGGAGATCGCCGCCGTGGCCCGCCGGCTCAAGCGGAAGCACGGGCTCTCGCTGATCGTGATCGACTACCTCCAGCTCATCGAGCCGGACAACCCCCGCGACCCACGACAGGAGCAGGTGGCGAAGATCGCCCGCAGGCTGAAGACGATGTCGCGTGAGCTCGACATCCCCGTACTCTGTCTCGCGCAGCTCAACCGCCAGGCGGAGGTCTCGCGGGACAATCGGCCCCGGCTCAATCACCTCCGCGAGTCGGGGGCCATCGAGCAGGATGCCGACGTCGTGATGTTCGTGCACCGCGAGGAGTACTACCAGACGACCGACGAGGACCGGGAACGCGTCAAGGGCCAGGCGGAGATCATCATCGCCAAGCAGCGGAACGGCCCGATCGGCGACGTCAAGCTGCTCTGGCAGCACGACTACACGCGCTTCGTGAACCTCGAGCACCGTCCCTACGACGAGTTCGAGCAGTTCTCGTCGTTCTGACGGCCGGCCCGCGACGGTCCCCGACCCCATGCAAGCCCGGAGCGTCAGCGACGGGACCGGCCCCCGTCGGTGTCGGCCGCGCGGCGGGCGGCCACCCGGTCGGTGCCGGGCAGCACGTCGAGGTCGAGCCCGTCGTCCTCGCCGCGCTCCAGCCGCTCCCACGCGATGGCGCCCATCGCGGCGTTGTCGGTGCACAGGCTGCGCGGCGGCACGAGCACCTCGACGCGCAGCCTTCGGCCCAGCCGCTCGACCGACTCTCGCAGCACCGTGTTCGCGGTCACGCCCCCGCCGATGGCGATCGTCCGGCAGCCGGTTCGCTCCACGGCGAGCGCGAGCTTCGCGAGGATCGCGTCGATCGCGGCCTGTTGGAACGAGGCGGCGAGATCGGCCAGTCGCCGCCCCTGCGGCGCGGGCGTGTCGGCGGCCGCGCCGGGCGGCCGCACGAGGTAGCGAAGTGCCGTCTTCAGGCCGCTGAAGCTGAAGTCGAGCCGCCCGGTGTCGTTGGCGAGCGGCCGGGGCAGCCGGTACGCCCCGGGATCACCCCCCCGGGCCGCGGCCTCGATGTGGGGACCGCCCGGATAGCCGAGCCCCAGCACGCTGGCGGCCTTGTCGAAGGCCTCGCCGGCCGCGTCGTCGATCGTGCCGCCGAGCCGCTCCAGGTCGACGGGCGAGCGGACGAGAAACAGGGAGGTGTGACCGCCGCTGGCCACGAGCCCCACGCAGGGATAACGCAGCCGCTCGCCATGCGCGAGGCGGCAGGCGTAGAGATGGGCGGCGACGTGGTCGTAGCCCACGATGGGCACCGCCAGCGCCGCGGCGATCGCCTTTCCGGCCGACAGCCCCACCAGCAGGGAACCGACCAATCCCGGCCGCACGGCCACGGCCACCGCCTCGATGTCGGGCCGCCCGATGCCGGCCCGCGTCAGGGCCTCGTCGATCACCGGGATGATCCGCTCCACGTGCGCCCGCGACGCCAGTTCGGGCACGACGCCGCGCCAGCGGGCGTGCAGCGTCTCCTGGCTGGCGACGACACTCGAGAGGATCGACCGGTCGCGGGCGATGATCGCGGCCGCGGTCTCGTCGCAGGTGGTTTCGATCGCGAGCAGCGGCATGGCCGGACCGCATCCGGGTGGCGTGGCCTAGAAGTCATACCACATGCCGACACCGTAGCGATTCTGGTTGGCGAAGGCGAACTCGTACTGCGGGTCGGAACCGTACAGATACTCGAAGCCGATGCGGAACAGCTTCTCGCTGCGGCGGCCGCGCCACGCCCAGCCGGTCTGCACGCAGACGTTCCCCCCCCAGTCGAGTTCCTGCCGGGACATGCCGTTGACGGCCAGGAACGGCGCCCCGTGGATGCCGGTGGGCCGGGCCTGGATCAGTTCCGTGCCGTACTGGAACTCCCACGGCTGCGAACCGCCGGCGTTGAAGAAGGCGTAGCCCACCTCGCCGTACAGCCGCAGCCAGTCGAACGGGTAGTAGGAGTTGCCCCAGACGATGCAGTCTCGCACGTAGTTGAGCCGAGGGTAGGCGGGATGCTTGAGCATCGCCTCGTCGCCGAGGTGCGCGCTGTTGTGGTAGTAGGCCAGCTTCGTCTGCCAGCGGCCGATGCCGTAGACCAACGGCACGCCGAACCGGTAGTCCGCGCTGCGCAGGTCGCGGTCGTCCTGGGGATCGAGCCGCACGAACGCCGCCCCCTCGATCTGCACCTCGAAGCCCTGCGGATGCACGACGGGGTCGGAGCCGTAGCGGAGAATGGAGGCCCGGCCGCCGAGCGTGGTGTCCCAGAGCGTGCCGTTGGCGATCGCGGGCACGAGCGGATCGCGGGCCGTGTCCCGGTACACCACCGTCCCGATCCGCGGCTCCTTCGGTCCGGCGAGGTAGCTGGTGTAGATGAGGTTGTTCGGCATGATCTGCCAGAACCATGGCCGAGGTGCCCACAGATCGGCGAACCCGTCGGGAAAACCGCCCCCCGGCAGCGGGCACTCGTCGGGGCAGCAGGGCGTTTCTTCGTACGGCACGTCGAGCACGATCGGCCCGGCGGGCCGCGGTGCCGGCAGCGGACGGACCTCCCCCGGCTCCAGGGGCGGCACCGGTTCCGGCAGCACGACCGGATCCTGGAGCGGAGCGGCCGGCGAGAAGGCGGCCGGCGGGTCGCGGTCCGCGGACCACTGCACGTCGGCGGCCGCCGCGCCGACGGCCGCGCACAGCCCCGCGCACACGACGGTGATGACTCCCGGACCACGACGCCCGACCATGCCGGCCGTGAGGACGGGGTCGGCCGAGCCGGCGGTCGAGGAGTGGTCGCGGTTCGACATGGACACCATGGACACCACGGCAACGAACTGGCAACGGAGCGGCCCGCCCGGGCAGGGGTGCGCGGGTTGCGGTTCACGGCCACCACTGCGACACTCTACGGAGAGCCGGCGTGCCGCCACAGAGTGATCGGCATCACGGTGCAGCTTCCGCCAGCCGCGGGCGTCCGTCGCGCCGCTGCCGACGATTCTTCCGGACACCGGGAAAGCGGGGCAAACCAGCGAGCCCGGCGTCCACCCATGCCCCGCCTCCCCACACGACACCCACGATGACGCAGTCACAGCCGGCCCCCCAAAACCCCGACGCGGCCCCCGACGCCGTCGGCAGCGACGCCACGGCCGCGGCGCTCGGACGCATTCCCAGCGGGCTGTTCGTGGTGACGTGGCGAACGGCCCAGGCGGGCGGTGACGCGATCGACCGGGGCATGCTCGCCAGCTGGGTGATGCAGGGCGGATTCGTGCCGCCGCTGGTGACGATCGCCGTGGCGGAATCCCGCGAACTGCTGGCGGCGATCGATCAGTGCACGCCGTTCGTCATCAACGTCCTCGGAGAGTCGCAGCGGCCGCTGGTGTCGCGGTTCGGCAGGCCCGCCTCGCCGGGCGAACAGCCATTCGAAGGCCTGGCGATCCTCCGGGCACCATCCGGCACGGCGGTGATCGGTGACGCCGTGGCCTGGCTCGACTGCCAGGCGGTGACGCAGGCCGGCGGCGGCGGCGGGCTGACCGGCGACCACGTGATCATCGTCGCCCGCGTCACGGCGGCGGGCACCGGTCCCGACCAGCAGCCACTGGTGCACGTCCGTCGGAATGGTTTACGCTACTGAGCGGGTCGGGACGCTTTTCTAGGCCTCGTTCACGAACCAAGGCGCCGGCCGGCAGGATGTCCGCCACCGGCGTGGATCGCCCCCTGTTTCCGTCACGGAGCCCGTGCATGCGACATCGCCCCTCCAAACGTGGACGCCGTGACGGCCTCGCCGGCCTCCTCATCCTCGTGTTCGTCGCGTGGCTCGCCGTGCCGGGCTGCTCGGAGCAGCGCGGCGCGAACCAGCCGCCGGCGGCCGCCGGCGGCGGCCCGGCCGCCAACGCCGCCGGTGGAACGGCGGGGCCGAAGCGGCTGATCTTCATCACCAATGGCGACGACCCGTTCTGGGATGCCTGCAACGCCGGCCTGGTCGAGGGCGCCCGGCAGCAGGGCATCGCGGAGCGGGGGCTGCAGGTCGTCATGGAGAAGAACAACGCCACCGCCCAGGGGCAGATCGAGAAGCTCCGGCAGCTCGGCAGCCAGTCCGACGTCGCGGGCGTGGCCATCTCGGTCATCCAGGCCGAGAACGCGGCGATCGTGGAGGAGATGAAGAACCTGACCGCCAAGGGGGTGAAGGTGATCACGGTCGACGGCGACGTGAACCGTGCCATGTTCCCCGACGCGCGGCCCTTCTACATCGGCACCGACAACGTCGTCGGCGGCCGGCTGCTCGGTGCCGCCGCCCGCGGGCTGCTCGAGGCCCGCGGCCTGTCGTCCGGCGGGTACGTCCAGTTCGCGGGCTTCACCGACAACGACAACGCGCGGGCCCGCATGAACGGCTTCAAGGAGGCGGTCGGCGCGGGCTTCAAGGAAGTCGACCGCATGAGCGACGAGATGGACCTGTCGAAGGCCCGCGACAACGTCCGCGCGGCCCTCGTCAACCATCCCGACCTGGTGTCGCTGGTCGGCATCTGGGCCTACAACGCCCCGGCCATCGCCGAAGTGGCCCAGGAACGTGGCGTGCGCGACCGCCTGACGGTCGTCACCTTCGACGCCCAGGCGGCGGCGCTCAACCACATGGCGGAGGGGAGGATCGACGCCATGGTGGTGCAGAATCCCTTCGAGATGGGAATCCAGACCGTCCGACTGCTCCAGGCCATGCACGTCGGGGACGAGGCGACGATCCGCGAGATGTTCCCCCGTCGCGGCCAGCCGGGCGGTGACCTCTACACCACGGGGCTGAGGCTGATCGTTCCCGACGCCGGTTCCACGCTGGGCGACAGGATTCGCGGCGACGCCGCCCCGGACATGAAGAACGTCGAGGTCCTGCCGCTGCCGGCCTTCCGCGAGTGGCTGGCGAAGTACGGACTGTCGAGCTCGTGAGCCGCGGCTTCGTCATGCCGTCCGTTCGCCGCCGGAAGCGCCGCCATGCCGCAGACCGCTGATCCGCACCGCTCCCCCTGGCTGCTGCGTCCGGGCGAGTGGGCGCTGGTCATCGCCATCGTCCTGGCCGTCGGCCTGACGGCGGTCGCGGACGCCAATCACAGCTATTGGTTCCGGCCGCTGGAGAGCCTCCGCGACATTCTCCGCAACGTGGCACTGCTGGGCATCTTCGCCCTCGGGGCCACCGTCGTGATCATCGCGGGCGGCATCGACCTCTCGGCGGGCTCGATGATCGCGCTGTCGGGAACCGTGTGCGCCACCACGATGCTGGCACTGGCACCGGCCCAGATGATGGGCTTCAAGCCGGTGGGGACCGCCGTCGTCGCCGCCGCCTGCACGGCGAGCCTGCTGGTGGGCTTCCTGGTCGGCACGCTCCACGCCTGGCTCATCACGGCCGTCCGCCTGCCGCCCTTCATCGCCACGCTCGCCACGCTCGTGGGGCTGCGCAGCTTCGCCCGGGCCCTGTGCGAGAGCGCCACGGCCGTGCTCACGCCCACCAAGAGCGCGCTGGTCAACGTGTCGGATCCGTCGTTCAAGATCGTCCGCGACAACGTCTGGATTCCGGTGACGGTGTTCGGCGTGCTCGCGATCGTGACCTGGCTGCTGCTCACCCGCACGGTGCTGGGCCGCCACATCCACGCCCTGGGGGGCAACGAGCAGGCGGCCCGGCTGGCGGGCATCCGTACCGACAACGTGAAATGGTTCGCCTACTGCTTCGGGGCGATGACGGCCGCCCTCGCCGGCCTGTTCTACGTCGCCAACGAATCGGTGGCGGCGCCCGTGAACCAGGGACGGGGCCACGAGCTCAACGCCATCGCCGCCGCGGTCGTGGGCGGGTGCTCGCTGGCCGGCGGCGTGGGCACGGTGCCCGGGACGGTGCTCGGCACCATCTTCCTGCGGGTGGTGATCGATGCGGTCTCGAAGATCATCAAGACCGGCGCCGACGTCTACGAGGGACTCATCGTCGGCATCGTGGTGGTGATCGCCGTCACGCTCGCCCAGCTCGGCCAGCTGGGCAGGGGCGGTCGCCGCCTCCTGCCGGGCGGCCTGGGGCTGTGTGCGATCCCCACGCTCGGCGTGCTGTGCGGGTCGATCGTGGCGATGACCGCGGGCGGCCGGGCCGGCGTCGCCTCGGGCGTGGTGGCCGGCCTGCTGCTCGGCGTGCTGCGGCTCTGGGAATCGCGGCGGACCGCCTGAACCGTCGAGGCCGAGCATGAGCGGGTCCCGCGAGTCGTCGTCCACCGCCGGTCTTCCCGCCGTCGCCATGCGGGGCATCACGAAGCGGTTTCCCGGCGTCGTGGCCCTCGACGGGGTGTCGCTCGAGGTGCGCCGCGGGGAGATCCACGCCATCTGCGGCGAAAACGGGGCCGGCAAGAGCACGCTCATGAAGGTCCTCTCGGGCGTCCAGCAGCCCGACGAGGGGTCGCTCGAGATCGACGGGCAGGCGGTGCGGTTCACCGGCACCCGCGACGCGGAGCGGGCCGGCATCGCGATCATCCACCAGGAATTGGCGCTCGTGGAGGACCTCTCCGTGGCGGCCAACGTGTTCCTCGGCCGGGAATGGCGGACGTCCCTCGGGCTGCTCGACGACCGCGGGATGGGCGAGGCCTGCCGCCGCCTGCTGGACGGGCTCGAATGCCGGGTGTCGCCGGCGGCGCGGACGGGGAGCCTGCGGGTGGGCGATCAGCAGCTCGTCGAGATCGCCAAGGCCCTCTCGCTGCAGGCGTCGATCGTGGTGATGGACGAGCCGACCAGCGCCCTGACCGACTCGGAGTCGGCCCGACTGGAGCGGACGATCCGCCGGCTGTCCGCGGCCGGCACCACCATCCTCTACATCTCCCACAAGATGGACGAGGTGTTCCGGCTCGCAGACCGGATCACCGTGCTCCGCGACGGCAGGCACGTCCGCACGGTCGACCGCCGCGACACGACCCCTCGCCAGATCACGGGCTGGATGGTCGGACGGGAGCTCGCGGACCGCGACGCGGGGCCGCCGCGCCGCCGCGGCCCCGCGGTCCTGCAGGTGCGCGGGCTCACGCTGCCCTGGCCGGCACACCCCCGCGGCTACCGCCTCGCGGACGTCTCGCTCGACCTGCACGCCGGCGAGATTCTCGGCGTGGCGGGCCTGATGGGCGCGGGCCGCACCGAACTCCTGGAGACGATCTTCGGCGCCGGCGAGCCGACCTGGACCGGCGAGATCCGGCTGGACGGAGCACCGGTGCGGTTCCGGCACCCCCGCGAGGCCTGCGCCGCCCGGATCGCGATGGTGACCGAAGACCGCAAGCGGCTGGGGTTGTTTCCCGACCTCGACGTGGCGGGCAACGTCAGCCTCTGCGGCCTCGGCGAGGCGGTGCAGGGGGGACTCCTGTCACGCCGGCGCGAGGAGGCGATCGTGGCCGAGCCGATCCGCACGACCGGCGTGAAGACGCCCGGACCACACGCGGCCATCACGGGGCTGTCGGGGGGCAATCAGCAGAAGTGCATCATCGGCCGCTGGCTCCTCACGCGGCCGCGGATCCTGCTCCTCGACGACCCGACCCGGGGCATCGACGTCGGCGCCAAGGCCGAGCTCTACGCGCTCATCGACCGTCTCTGCCGCGACGGCCTGGGCGTGATCCTCACCTCGAGCGAGCTGCCCGAGCTGCTCGCGCTGGCCGACCGCATCGTCGTGCTCGCCGAAGGGCGGCTCACCGCCGAGTTTTCCCGGGCGGAGGCGACCGAGCAGCGGATCATGGAGGCCGCGACCGGCAACGCGACGTCCCGCGCGTGAGCCGCCGGCGGTCCCGGCCTGCCCGTCAGGACCCCACGTAGCGGGCCACGATCGCCCGGGCCCGCGATTCCTCGCGGGTGCCCGCCACGATCACGCGGCCATCGGCGAAGACGGTGATGTCGATCCCGTCCTCCACCCCGGCCCGCACCAGCCAGCGGTTGGCCGTCACCCGTCCGACCGGTTCCAGCCGCGCCGCGAGGGCGACCAGGTCGATCGGCCCGGCCACGGCGGCCCCCACCTGCACCGCATCACGACCGCACAACGCCGCCACGGGCGTCCCCGACCGGCCGTCGAGCCAGGGATAGTCTCCCCCGCGGCAGGTCGGGCAGCCGCGCCGGGCGAGGGCCGAGAGGTCGATCGTCCTCCACTGTCCCTCCCACAGGTCGCAGGCGAGCAGCCGGCTCGCGGGCGGATCGCCCGCGCCGACGAGGAGCTTCATCGCCTCCGCCGCCTGCACCGCGGCGACGACGAGCGCCGCCGGCCCGATGATGCCGGCCGTGTCGCACGTCGGCAGCGCGGCCGGCGCGGGCGGATCGGGGATCAGGCACCGCAGGCAG
>Ga0214917_10003017_pt1 | contig 19920 bp, 14 predicted proteins | sample LL_1208_BB_MetaG_FD_177983 | JGI IMG/M metagenome (GOLD analysis project Ga0214917, IMG submission 177983) | Freshwater microbial communities from Lake Lanier, Atlanta, Georgia, United States - LL_1208_BB | ecosystem: Environmental > Aquatic > Freshwater > Lake | place: USA: Georgia | collected...
CCGTGGTACTCGATCGCCCCGAAGCGCGCGAGCCCCTTCCGCAGCCGGCCGAGCGTCTCGGTCCACTGGCTGAAGACGAGGGCCTTCCGGCCGCTCGCCTTCACCTCCTCGAGCTCCGCCTCGAGCCTGGCGAGCTTCGCGCTCTCCCCCGTCGCGGTGTCGAAGTTGCAGATCTGCTTGAGCCTGAGGACGAGCTCGAAGACATGGCGGATCGTCGCCTCGCCGCCGAGCGCGGAGAGCCGCAGCACGCCCTCCTCCTCCGCCAGCCGGTAGGTCTCCCGCTGCTCGGGGCCGAGTTCGATCCGTTCGTCGCGGTCGAGCCGCGGAGGCATGTCGTCGAGCACCCTGTCCTTCGTGCGTCGCAGAACATGATCGGACACCGCCCCGGACAGTTCCCGCGGGGTCATGCCGTCGGCGAGATGGCCGGGGGCGACGAAGTCGAAGATGCCGTAGAGGTCGTCGGCGGAGTTCTCGACGGGTGTGCCGGTGAGGGCCCACGACCGGCGGCGCGAGACGGCACAGACCGCCTGGTTGGTCTGGCTCGCGCGATTCTTGATCCGCTGCGCCTCGTCGAGGACGACGAGGTCGAACTCGAGGCCGAGGTCGGCCACGAGGTCACGGTCGCGCACGAGCACCTCGTAGTTGGCGAGCTTCACGGGCACCTCCGGAAGGGCCCACTGCCAGCGACGGCGTTCCGGGTCCCCCTCGATCACCGCCACGACGAGCTCGGGCGCCCAGTCGGCCAGCTCGCGCACCCAGTTGGAAACGAGCCCCTTCGGACATGCGACGAGCACGCGGCGGGCCTCACCCCCGCGCACGAGCAGCCGGATCGACGAGATCGCCTGCATCGACTTCCCGAGCCCCATCTCGTCGGCGAGCACCGCACCATGCCGGGGCACGAGGAACGCCATGCCATCGAGCTGGAACGGGAACGGACGCCGCGGAAATTCGAGTCGGCCTGCCTGCAGCATCGTCTCGAGATCAGGCTGCAGCAGGTAGAAGAACCGCTCCGACAGCTTGACGACGTCGCGCGGCGGGGCGAGCCGCGTGCGACGGGGCATGCTCGGATCGTCGCCTGGGGGAACGGCGGCACGCGCGATCGGGGCGGCCTCCCCGCGCCGAGCCGCGTCGACGGCCGTCGGCGGTGCAGCCGGCACGGCGAAGCGAAACCGGCTCACCTTGGGACGTGCGGCCGCAAGCGGCAGCGAGAGCACCTGCACCGCGGATGATTCCACCGGCAGACTCAGCACGTCGGGACGCCCGACCGCCGGCAGGTGCGTCCGCGAGACGGCGATCGCGGGCCAGTTCAGCGCGTCGATGCGCAGGGACCGCACGGCGGGGCGTGCCGGCAGTCCCTCGTCAGCTCGTGCGGTCACCGCCATCGCCCCACCGTCCTTTCGTCGCCGCTTCGCCCACGGTCGCGCCGTGCGGCCCCCGACCCTCCTCGGGCATCGCGCGACCGTGTCAGTGCCGCTGGGCCTCGTCGATCGCCGCGCGAATCCGCTCGAACGGCTCGCAGAGATCGACGGCCGCCGCGAGCGCCTCGAGGTGGCTCACGACACCGCCCGCGTCAGCCGGCGGCGTGACGAGCGCGTGGCCGACGACCAAGGCACCGCCGCCGTCACCCGACGCCTCGTCGCCGCATCGCCGCACGAGCACGACGGGCAGGGACGTGTGCGGCCGCACGTGGAGCATCGCCTCGGAATCGGTGAGGACGACGACCGGCGTCGCTCCCGCCTCTTCCAAGAGGGCGCCGCCGATCTGCCGGCCATGGAGGTGCCCCGTCAGCGTCGGGCCGTAGAGGATCTGCTGGGCGCGGGAGACCTTGACCGGCGCGGTGCAGTGAAACTCGACCGGGCGACCGAGCGCGTCGACGAGCAGGTAGCCGCCGAACACGCCGTGCGAGCCCGATTCCACCGCCGTGAGAAACCCGTAGGTCGTTCTCTCGACCGCCTGCTCGCCCATGTGCTGCCCATCCCTGCGACTTCGAGCGACCCGGCCCGACCGACCAGTGGATCGGTCCGTCGGCCCGGAGGCTTGAGCCCACCGTCTCCCCGCTCGTCGCGGGTCGAGGGGCGCGGTAAACGGGGACGGCGGCGTGGCCCATGCGGCCGACCGTGGAAAAACCGAAGGGTGGAGCCTACGATGGGAGGGCGTCGCGTGGCCGACGGACCTCCGCGAGGGAACTCATGAACGACGTTCCGCCGCTCTTCACCCGCGTCGACATCTCGGCCGGCTCGGCCGGACCGCCGGCGAGGAGCGGCTCCACCGGCGATCTCTCCGAAACCAACCGGCTCCTTCAGGAGATGGTCGCCCAGCAGCGGCGGAGCTGCGACCTCCTCACCGAACTGCTCGCCCAGGTGTCGCTCCAGCAGCGGCAGCGGGCCGCGGAACTCAAGACGTGGAAGGAGGCCAATCCCGAACTCGCCACGTCGTGCCGCCGTGCGGCAGAGTCGCTGTCGAGGGTTCACACGGAGTTCCTGGCGAGCATCGCGCAGGAGGCTGCCGAAAACGCCGACGATTTCACCGACAGCGAGTACGCCCTCGGCGAGTTCATCGACCGCTACGGTCCCCGCCTCGCCCACTTCAACGGCGTGCTGCAACTGTTCGGCCAGCTCGGCGCCCCGCTCCCGCAGTCCGAGGCGTCCGCCGAGGGCTGATGCTTCTGCCCGCCAGTCCGCCACCTGCCCCGCCGATTCCCGTCTTCTCTTCCCTTCACGCTCGAGGTGCTCCCGCATGGCTTCGGTCGCCTCCCCCGCCGCCCCCGTCTTCGAGGTCGCCGCCGACGCGGCCGTCGCTGCGGCCCGTGCCCGGCTCGACGCCCACACCGTCGAGATGATGGCCTGGCACTTCCACCCGTCCACGGGCTGCCCGTTCTGGCTCGAGCGCGCCGCATCACTGCCGTTCGATCCGCTCGAGGACGTCAAGGGCTTCGACGACCTCAAGAAGTTTCCGCCCTTCGAGGACGAGTGGCTTCGCGGAGGACCGGTGCGCCGCTGGGTGCCGAAGGGCATGGCCGACCAGCCGATGTACGTCTTCGAGACCGGTGGCACGACGGGCATCCCCAAGTCGCGGGTGAACAGCCGCGATTTCCGCACCGACTACGAGGAGTTCAGCCACACGCTGCCCGACGAGTATTTCCCGAAGGGGGCCAACTGGCTCATGCTCGGTCCCTCGGGTCCGCGGCGGCTGCGGCTCTCGATCGAGCACCTCGCGCAGTACCGTGGCGGCATCTGCTTCTGCGTGGACCTCGACCCGCGCTGGGTGATCAAGCTCATCCAGAAGGGGTGGATGGAGCACCTCGAGGCCTACAAGCAGCACTGCATCGATCAGGCGATCACGATTCTCGAGGCGGGCCACGACGTCCGCTGCATGTTCACGACGCCGAAGCTCCTCGAATCGCTCGCGATCGCGCTCGAGAAGAAGGGCACCACGATCCGGAAGGCCGGCATCACCGGCATCTTCTCCGGCGGCACCGAGTTCACGCCCCAGTGGACACGCTTCGCGGTCGAGGAACTGCTCGACGGCGCGTACATGACGCCCACCTACGGCAACACGCTCATGGGCCTGGCGGCCTCGAGGCCCGTGGTCCCGGCCGACGGCTACACGATCGCCTACTACGCGCCCCAGCCGCGGGCCGTGATCGAGGTGGTGGACTTCGACGACCTCGACCGCGTGGTGCCCTACGGGGGGACCGGCCGCGTCCGCCTGACGACCCTCACGAAGGAGACGTTCATTCCCGGCTTCCTCGAACGCGACGAGGGGGAGCGGGAGCGGCCGTACGTGCACTATCCGTGGGACGGCATCAGTGGCGTCCGCCCCTTCCGCGAGCTCGCCGCCACCACCACCGTCGGCGTCTACTGACCGCCACGTTCGTCCTCCGTGGCCGGTGCGACGGTCGGCTAGAATCCGGTGGACATCGACGACTTCGAGGAACCTGCTCATGCACCTGCCCGCCTGGCGTTTCGGCAAGCCCTACGAGTCGCTCGAGCGCGAGACGCTCGTCCATTTCCTCACCGGCGAACCGGTCGCCGAGGTGAGCCAGGTCGGCGGCGCCATCGTCGGCCGCGATCTGCAGAAGTCCGCCAACGCCCGCCGCGCGCTCCTCGCGATCGAGCCCGAGGAGATCGTCGAGCGGCTGCAGACGGCGGGCAATCTCTACGCGCACGGCACGGTCACCGTCGGTGACACGAAGCAGGCGCCCGAGGACTTCGTGAAGCAGCAGTCGGCGACCACCGGCCTGCCCGAGTCGCTCTGCCGGGCCAACATGCAGAAGAACATGTTCGTGCTCTCGAACATGGACCGCATCCTCGACGCGCTGTCGCGTGGCCTCGATCCGGCGATCCTCTGGACGGGCCATGGCGTGGAGCATCGCGGCGTCACCGTGAGCTACCAGGCGCAGTCGCCCGTGCTCGGCCTGGTGCTCCCCTCGAACTCTCCCGGCGTGCACACGCTCTGGCTGCCGGTGATCGCGCTGGGCGTCGGCCTCGTCATGAAGCCGGGCAGCCAGGAACCGTGGACGCCCTACCGCATGGCCGCCTGCATGGTCGAGGCGGGGATTCCGTCCGAGGCGATCGGGCTCTATCCGGGTGCGACCGACGTGGGCGCGGGCATCCTCGCGGCCTGCCGCCGCAGCATGATCTTCGGCAGCGCCAAGACGGTGGAGCAGTACCGTGCCAACCCCAACGTGCAGGTGCACGGGCCCGGCTTCTCGAAGATCATCCTCGGCGACGATTGCGTCGACGACTGGGAGCGGTACGTCGACGTGATGGCGGAGAGCGTCGCGATCAACAGCGGCCGCGGCTGCATCAACGCCTCGGCGATCTACGCGAGCCGTCACACGAAGGAGATCGCCGCGGCCCTCGCCGCGCGGCTCGGCCCGACCGAGGTGAAGCCGCCGGACGATCCGGATGCAAAGCTCGCAGCCTTCACCATTCCCGGCGCCGCCAAGGCGATCTGGGGACAGATCGAGGGGCTGCTCAAGGCGCCGGGCGTGACCGATGCGACGGCGTCGTATGGTCCGCGTTTCGTCGAGCACGAGCGCTGCGGCTGGCTGCGGCCCGTGGTCGCCCACTGCACGGGCCCGGAGCCGGAGATCGCGCGGGCGGAGTACATGTTCCCCTTCGTGAGCGTGGTCGAGTGCCCCCAGGACCGCGTGCTCGACGCGATCGGCCCGACCCTCGTCGGAACCGCGATCACGGAGGACGAGGCGTTCCGCGAGCGGCTGATCGCGTGCACCCACATCGATCGGCTCAACCTCGGCCCCGTGCCCACGACGAAGCTCGATTGGCTGCAGCCCCACGAGGGCAACATCATCGATTTCCTCTATCGCTCGCGGGCACTGCAGGTCGCCGGGGCCGGTGCCAGGGCCGACGGAGCGAAATCACACGCCGTGTCCGCGGCGACGTGACGCCGCAGGTCGGACACGCCGTGGCCTCCCGCATCCCGACCGCAGCCCGATGGGCCGCGATGCGGGACGGCATCCCGGCGATCCGCAGGGCGCGACCCCGCGGGCCCACCCCATGACGCCGCCGAACAGTGTCGCCACCTTCGAGTTTCGTGCCGCGACCCGGCTCGTGGTCGGCGCGGGCACCCTCGGCCGGCTCGGGACGCTGGCCCGCGAACTCGGTGCGACCCGCGCCCTCGTCACGAGCGATCCCGGCATCGTCCGCTGCGGCCACGCAGCGGCGGGCATCGCCGTGCTCGAAGCGCAGGGCATCGCGACCGCCCTCTTCGACGCCTTCTGCGAGAATCCCTCCACCACCGCCGTCGAGGCGGGCGCGGAGCTGGCCCGGCAGTTCCGGCCCGACCTCATCGTGGGCCTCGGCGGGGGCAGTTCGATGGACTGCGCGAAGGGCATCAACTTCCTCGTGTCGTGCGGCGGACGCATGCAGGACTATCGGGGCCGCGGCACCGCCACCGGCCCGATGCTGCCCTCCATCGCCGTGCCCACCACCGCCGGCACCGGCAGCGAGACCCAGTCGTTCGCGCTCATCACCGATGCCGACACCGGCATGAAATTGGCGTGCGGCGACCCGCGGGCCGCGTTTCGGGTCGCCGTCCTGGATGTCGAGCTGACGCTCACGCAGCCGCGGACGGTCGCCGCGCTGACCGGTGTGGACGCGATCGCCCACGCCGTCGAAAGCCACGTGAGCCGGGCGGCCACACCGGCATCGCGGGCGTTCTCGCGTGAGGCGTGGCGGCTGCTGGCCCACCACCTGCCGCGCGTCTTCGCCGACGGTCACGACCTCGAGGCTCGCGCCGCCGTGCAGCTCGGGGCGGCCTGGGCCGGCCTGGCCATCGAAAACGCGATGCTCGGCGCCGCCCACGCGCTCGCCAACCCGCTCACGGCCGCGCACGACGTGGTCCACGGACAGGCGGTCGGTCTCATGCTGCCGCATGTCGTGCGCTACAACGAGCCGGCGTGCGGGTCCGACTATGCGGCGCTGCTCGGTGCGATCGGCATCGAGGCGCCTCCCGGCGGCGCGGGTGGCCGGCTCGCCGCCTGGCTCGACGGGCTGCTCGTCGAGGCCGGCCTGCACCGGTCGCTCGAGTCGCTCGGCATCCCCTCCCCGGCCACCGACACGCTGGCGGAAGCGGCCGCCGCCCAGTGGACGGCCGCCTTCAATCCGCGGCAGGTCGGGCAGGCCGACCTCGCCTCGCTCTACGAGGCCGCACGATGAGACCGGCGCCGGCCCCGCATCACAGCCGGCCTCGCGCGGCCAGCGGGCACGGGCGTCGATGGTCGTGGGGTGCCGGCTCGACCGGTCGTGGCCACCGGAGGCCGACTCACCGATCGCGGTCTCCGGCCACATCCCGGATGGGGCGCGGCCTGCCTCGCATCGTGCTCGCAGGCTGCATCCTGGCCGCGGCGCTCGAGGCGCGGACGGCGGAGCCGCCCTCGGACAGCGCTCCAGCCGATGTGTGGCCGCTCGCCCGCGGGAGCCTCGCGGGCACCGGTCGGTCGGATGCGGTCCTCGTGCCGCCGCTCGCCGAGGCGTGGCGGCGCGACTTCGAAAAGACCGCGTTCGGGGCCGTCCCGGTGATCGCCGCGGGCACGATCTTCATCGGCGACCTCGACGGCACGTTCCACGCGCTCGCTCTTGCCGATGGCGCGACCCGCTGGAGCATGCGGGTGGAGAACGCCGGCTTTCCGTCGGCGGCGGCCGTCTCCACCGACCCCGCGACGTCGCTCGTGATCGTCGGGGACGACGTCGGCATGGTGCGGGCGCTCGACCTCGGCAGCGGACGCGTCGTCTGGACCCACGAAACCGGTGGCGAGGTCTCGGGTGGGCCGACGATCCTGCCCACGCCGCAGGGGCCGCGCGTGCTGATCGGTTCTCAGGACGCATCGCTCACCTGCCTCGACCTGGCGAGCGGCACCGTGGCCTGGACGCACTCGATCGACGACCAGATTCGCTGCGCGCCCACGGTGGCGCGCACGCCCGATGGTGACCGCATCGCCCTCGCCGGATGCGATGGCCGGCTCCACGTGCTCGACGCCGCCGATGGGAGGGAGGTCGCGACCGTGGCGATCGACGGCCCCACCGGCACCACGCCCGCCGCGGCGGACGGCCGCGTGTTCTTCGGGACCGAGGGGGGATCCTTCTACGCGATCGACCACGGCAAGGCCGAGATCGCCTGGCGGATGGGAGGTGCCGCGGGTCAGGCCTATCGGTCGAGCGCCGCCGTCGCGGCCGGCCTCGCGATCGTCGGATCCCGGAGTCGGTCGGTGGAGGCGTTCGCCCTCGGCGATGGTGCCAGGACCTGGAGGCATCCGATGCGGGGCCGCGTGGACGCGTCGCCGATCGTCATCCATACGGCGGCCGACGGCGCCGCGCGGCCGGCCGTGGTCATCGCCGACGCGGCGGGAACCGTGGCGCTCCTGGACGCCGCCTCCGGTGAAACGGTCTGGGAGTTCGATGCGGGGGGCGGGTTTACGGCGGGTGCCGCGGCCGCCGCGGGTCGGCTCGTCCTCGCCGGCGACGACGGCACCGTCTGGTGCTTCCGGGGAGCCGCCGACGCGCCCCGCCCCTGACGGCCGTGGCGCCACCGTCCCGGGCGGAACGGCTTGCCCGATTTGACCAACTGTCACCGCCGGCTTTCGGTGCATTTCCGGGCGGGTGGCTGCCGACCTTCTCAGCATGAACCATCCTGCGTCGGCGCTCGTAGAGTGATGAGCGACTCGGGCAGGCCGGCTTCGTGCGGGCCCGCCGGGCCGGGGCGACGTTCGTTCGCTCCGGCACGCGTCGCTCGGCACCACCGGGAGCGGCAACCATGGCACGCAAAGACTCGCTCGTGAATCTGCACGCGATCCTCGTGCGTCGTCGCGACGCGCTGCGGAGCGCCTTGGCCGGCGACCTGACCCTGCTGCGGGAACTGCGGAGCGAATCGCCGGGAGACGTCATCGACGCGGCATACGACTCGGCGCAGGACGAGATCAGTTCCCAGCTCGCGGAGGTGGAAAGCCGGGAGCTGGCGAACATCGAGAACGCCCTCGAGCGGATGAAGGCGGGCACCTACGGCACCTGCGAGGTGTGCAGCGGAAAGATTCCGCTCGTCCGGCTCAACGCCCTGCCCTACGCGACGATGTGCATCGACTGCCAGCGCGAGCTGGAGCGGTCGGGCGCCGGACGGTATCGGGAGTCGAGCCGCGAGGAACCCGTCGGCGGCGAACTCGAATACTGACCGCGTCGCATGGCGGCGGTGTCGTCGGCAGGGACGGCGCCGCGGGCGGTTTTAGGAGCCGGCGGCGGGCGTACCGTGCTATCCTTCCGGAAGAGGTACGCCGCGCGACGCAGGAGCGGTCCATGATCGGGCACAGGCCTTCGCAGACCGCTGCCACGGCAGGGTTCGGACGGCTCTCCGTCTTCGCCGCGCTCCTCGGACATGCCGTCCTCCTCGGGGCGGCCGCGGCCGCCCGGGGGGACGAGCCGCCGGTGCGGCTCACGCCGATCGAGGCGGTGCAGACGAAGGACGGGCCGGTCGATCCGATGCGCCCCGTCCGACTCTCGTCGTCGGAACGCGATCGCCTCTACGACCAGGCCGCCCGCGACGCCGAGCCGCTCGAACGGCAGGCCCTGCAGCTGCGGCGGCTGGCCCAGCTCCTGCAGCCTTCGGTCGTCCACATCGACGCCACGAAGCCGCTCGCACGGCCACGCAACGGCAAGACCACCGAGGAGGAGGCGGGCTCGGGCGTCGTCGTCGAGATCGCCGGCCGCACGGTCGTGGTGACCAATCGGCACGTCGTGCACCGCGCGTCGCTCGACGACATCAAGGTGAGGCTCGACGACGGCCGCGAGCTCGTGCCCCGGCGGCTCTGGTCGGACGCGGCGACCGACCTCGCCGTGCTCGAGATCGAGGCCGACGTGGACATGGCCCGGCTGGCGGACGGCGACACCGTGCTCGTCGGTGACACCGTGCTCGCGATCGGCAGCCCGTTCGGCCTCGCCCGGTCGATCACGCTGGGGATCGTCTCGGCCAAGGGGCGTCGCGACCTCGAGCTCGGGGACGGTGCGGTGCAGTTTCAGGACTTCATCCAGACCGACGCGGCGATCAACCCGGGCAACAGTGGCGGGCCGCTGGTCAATCTGCGCGGCGAGGTCGTGGGCATCAACACCGCGATCGCCAGCAACTCCGGTGGCTCCGAGGGGATCGGCTTCGCGATCCCGATCGAGATGGTGCGGTTCGTGGCCCGCCAGCTCGTGGAGCGCGGCTCGGTGGACCGCGGCTTCCTCGGGGTTTCGCTCGACAAGGAGTTCGCCCAGCCGGAGGCGCGTCGGCTCGGCATGGTGCGGCCGGTGGGAGCCCGGGTCGAGGGCGTGACCCGCGGCGCGCCGGCCGAGCGGGCCGGCCTGCGGCCGGACGACGTGATCATCGAGTTCGCCGGCCGTGCGGTCGAGGACGACGACCACCTCATGAGCATCGTCAGCATGACTCCCGTCGACTCCGTGGTCACGATCGTCGTGTTCCGCGAGCGGGCCCGCGTCGAGGTGCGACTCACCGTCGCCAGCCGGGCGACCTTCGAGCCGTGACCGGCCTCTTCCCGCCCGTCACGTCGCGGCCGCGGCATCGGCCAGCCCGCGCAGCATGCAGTCGCGCACGGCCACCGCGTCACATCCCGTGAGCAGGTCGGCGTTCGGCCGCCACTGCCTCACCTGCCGGCGATCGATCACGAGCATGCCGGCGGTCAGTTCGCCCACCGTCTCGACGTCGGCGGCCACGGTCTCGCGATCGAACAGGCCGGGATTCGTCAGCGCGACGAGGGCGACGACGTCCTGGAGGAGGATCCCCTCGCTGCCGAGGATCTGCCGGTGTGACCGAAACGCGTGGGCGAGCATCTGCTGCACGACGTAGCCCGCCCGGGACGTTTCGTCCGGGAGTTCATCGAGCAGGTCGAACCCGAGCAGCACCTGCGAGCTCGTCTCGAGCGGCACGAGCGTCTTCGTCAGCGGCTCGCGCACCACCTGGCGGGCGGCCGCGGGGTCGCAGTAGAAGCTGAAGTCGGCGACGGGCGTGGCACTGCCCGCCGCATGCACGGTGCCACCGCTGATGACGAGCCCGCCGACGAGCTCGGCGATGGCGGGGTCGCGTCCGAGCACGCGGGCGATGTTCGTGAGCGGGCCGAGGGCGAGGATCGTGATCTCGCGGGGATGCGCCCGCACGCACTCCCGGATGAGCTTCTCCGACGCATGCCCGCCATGGAGCGGGACCCGCGGGAGGTTCGCGCCGCCCAGGCCGTCGCTGCCATGCACCGAATACGGACGCTCGGGCAGCGGCACGTCGTCGCCCGCCGCCCCGAGTCTCGGCAATCGGGGCGGGTCGAGGAACGACACGAGGGCCTGCACGTTCGCCGTGGCCTGTGCCGGGGGGACGTTGCCGCCGACCGCCGTGACCGCCACGACCTCCAGCCTCGGATCGAAGAGGGCCATCACCAGGGCCACGGCATCGTCGATGCCCGGATCGACGTCGATGATCACCTTGCGGGGCGTGGCGGGCAGCGGCACGGGCTCGGGCGACTCCGCGGCGGAAGGCGTTCGGATAGGATTCCGGACGAATCGGCGGGCCGGGGAACGCCTCACGGCCCGCGGTGATCGTATCCCATGCGGGCTGCCTCCGGCAGCGGCCGCGACGAGGACCGCCGGCGCATGGCTCACGCCCCCCCGCCCGAGGACAGGACCGCGTCGCTCGATGTCGAGCGACTCCTCGGCGACCTGCGGGGCGGGCGACAGCCGAGCGAGGTCGAGGCCCGGCGGCTCGTCGACGACGTGCTCGCCGGACACGTACCCCTCGACACGTTCGGTGCCTGGCTCGTCGCGCTCGCCGAGCTCGGCGAGGGCGCCGAGGCCATCGCGGGCGTGGCCGGCGCGATCCGCGGTCGCATGCGGACCGTCTCGAGGTCCGGCCTTCCGGCCGACTCGGTCGTCGCGGACACCTGCGGGACGGGCGGCGACGCCTCCGGATCGTTCAACATCTCCACCGCGGCGGCATTCGTCGTCGCGGGCGCGGGGCAGCCGGTCGCGAAGCACGGCAACCGCGCGGTGTCGAGCCGCACCGGATCAGCGGATGTCCTGGAGCGGCTCGGCGTGCGCGTCGACATGCCGCCGGAGGCAGCGGCACGGTGCCTGCGCGAGATCGGACTCTGCTTCTGTCTCGCGCCGACGTACCATCCGGCGATGGCGCACGTCGGTCCCCTGCGCCGCAGCCTCGGCAGACCGACGGTGTTCAACCTCGTCGGCCCGCTCGTCAATCCGGCCGGTGCCGACGTGCAGGTGATCGGCGTGGGACGCCCGGCCGCGCGCGAGCCGCTCGCAGAGGCCGCCTGGCTGCTCGGCGCGCGGCGGACGCTCGTGGTGTCGGGGCACCTCGTGGATGCGGACGGCCTGCCCACCGGTCAGACGTTCGACGAGGTGAGCCTCTTCGGGCCCACCGACGTGATCGACGTGGCCACGACCGGGGTCGAGCGGCTCCGATGGACGCCCGAGGACTTCGGCCTCCGAACGCTGCCCGCGGCGCGCCTCGACGAACTCGCGGTCGCAGGCCCCGACGAGAGCGCGGCCGCGATCCGTGACGTTCTGGCGGGCGCGCCCGGCCCGCGCCGCGAGGTCGTCGTGCTCAATGCGGCCGCCGTGCTCTGGGCGGCCGGTCGCGAGGCACGGCTCGCCGACGCGCGGGCCCGCGCCGAAGACGCGATCGACTCCGGTGCCGCGGGCGAACGGCTGGCCGGACTCGTGAGGATCTCCCAGGACGCGTCGCCCACGGGCGGCGCGTGACGGCGGCCTGCAGCCAAGGGCTTCGACCGAGCGAGGAAACGCGACATGTTCGACGACGACTTCACGACGATGTGGCGACGACGACGGGTGCTGCAGGCGGCGATGACGCTGCCACTCTCCGGGATCGTGCCGGCGTCGGCCGCCGATGCCGCGGGGGAGTCGGTGAGCCCCGGTTTCAGCCTCGGTTTCAGTCTGTATGGCACGAAGCAGCTGCCTCTCGACGAGTCCCTGCGGGCCTGCGCGGCGGCGGGATTCCGACACGTGGAGCTCTGCCTCAATCCGGGATTTCCCACCGAGCCTGCGGCCTTTCCTGCCGCCGCACGGAGGGCGACCGCCGACCTGCTGCACGAACTGGGGCTCGCGGTGCCCTGCCTGATGATCCAGATCCCGCTGGTCTGTGACGACGCGACCCAGCGGGCGTCCCTCGACGTGATCGGAGCGGCAGCGGCCGTCGGCCGCGACCTCACGCCTGAACATCCCCCGATCCTCGAAACCGTGGTCGGCGGCAGTCCGGTGCGCTGGGAGGAGCAGAAGGCGGGGATGGTGCAGCGGCTCCGGGAGTGGGCGGCCCGCGCGGAACAGGAGCGCGTGGTACTCGCGATCAAGGCGCATGTCGCCAGTGCGATGAACACGCCCGAACGGCTGCTCTGGCTGCTCGACCACACGGGCTCGCCGGCCATCCAGGCGGCCTACGACTTCAGCCACTTCGAGCTGCAGGGCATCGATCTCGAACAGTCCCTGACGCAGCTGCTGCCGCGAACCCGATTCATCCACGTCAAGGACGCGGCGGGGGATCCCGCACGACCGCGATTCCTCCTGCCCGGTCAGGGCCGCACCGACTACGTGCGGTACTTCCGCCTGCTCGGGCAGCTGCGCTACGCCGGCCCGGTCTGCGTGGAAGTCAGCGGTCAGCTCTCCAACCAGCCCGACTACGACCCACGGGCGGCCATCGTCGAGACCTCTCGCGTGCTGTCGCGTGCCCTCGCCGACGCGGCCTCGTGAGGCGGCGCCCGGTCCGGCCCGCCCCATCGCCGCACACCCGCCGCGACCATGTGCGTCGCCTCCCCGGGTCGGGACGGATCACCCGGTCGTGTCGGTGGCGGGCGCGGCGGGAGTGGTCGAGCGGGTCGGCGCGACACTGAAGAGCGTGCTCGTGGCGGACAAGGCGACGCCATTCCACGCGCGGATGCGGAATGCCGGCACGGCCCGCACGCGCGACGGCGCCGCGGGAATCCACCGCACCGTGTCGCCGGGACGGATTTCCCGCGGGGCGACCAGCGGGGCGATCTCGCGATGGGCCGGCGGAAGGGCACCGCGCGGGATGCCGACCCAGCGATCTCCGTCGAACCGCTGCAGCCGACCGGACGACGTGGCCGTCACGACGAACGACTCCGCTGAGGCTCCGCCCACGCTCGCGCGTGCGATCTGCTCGTGCGTCATCACGACCGCCGCGCCGCGGCGCACGCCGACGTCGAGCTGCACCACGGCGCGGGCCGCGAGGACCGCTGCGGCCGGCCGCAGCACGGTCGCACCGCCGATGAAAGCGATCGCGGTGCCGTAGTCCGTCGGCCGATAGGGCAGCTCGCCCTGGTACTGGTCGTACTCCAGTGTGAGCACGTTGCGCACGACGTCCTGGATGCCGTCCACCACCGGCAGCGGAAGCGTGGGCGTGATCGACACGGTGCCCGATGTGAGCTTCTGCGCACCGACCGGCAGGAGTCCTTCCCGCCCCCGTCGCTCGGCGACGGCCGCGTCGAGCGGATCGACGAACGTGAAGGTGCCGGTGTCGGTGGCGTCGTCCCACGACATGCCGGTGACCAGCACGTTGTGTCCCGACACCTGCCTGCCCGCCTCCGGCGAGTTAGGCGCGGAGGCCCACGGGAAGATTGCCCGCGGGGACCGTGCCGCCGAGGGCGGGCCGGCCGCCGGCATCGGGCCTTTTCTCGGTGGGCCGACGCGCTGGCCGGCGTGTGACGCTCACGGGGTCACCTCCCCGAGGGTGCTGCCTCGGCCCGGGCGGACCTGACCGACGCATCCTCCGGTACAGTCGTAGGAAGCGTCAACGTTGGTTCGGGGGCGCTGCCGGTTGGTTCGTGGCGCGCCCGATGAGCGGGCAGGACGGGACCATGCAGCTCGACGTCATCCAGCCGCAGGCGGCGAGCGTCCCTGTGAAGCCGTGCTGCGCGCGGGCCGATGTCGGCGAGCTCGGCTGGCGGTGCCCGATGCACGTGGACGTGACGAGCGGCTCGCCGGGCCGCTGCCCGCTCTGCGGCATGCCGCTCGAGCCGATCGGCCTGCCCGGAGGCGCGGCCACCGCCCGGCGGCGCGACGTCCTGCGTCTGGCGGTGAGCGTTGCCCTCGGGAGCCTGCTCTTCATGGTCGCGATGGGCCCGATGGCGGCCCACATGCTCCCCGGCACGCTCGGCCATTCGAGCGGGAATCTGTTCGCGCGACTCGGCCTGACGGGACGCGCGGGACAGTGGATCCAGCTGGCACTGGCAACCCCGATCGTGTTCTGGGGGGGCTGGTCGATCCTCGCCGGCGGCGTGGCCGGCTTCCGCAGCGGCCGCCCGGGCATGTTTTCGCTCATCACGCTCGGCGTGGTCGCGGCCTGGGGCTCGAGCGTGCTCGCGACCGTCGTACCCGGCATCTTTCCCGAGGCGTTCCGCGAGGCGGACGGCACGGTGCCGGTGTCGTTCGAGTCGGCCGGCATGATCGTCGTGCTCGTGCTCGCCGGGCAGATGCTCGAGAGCCGCGCGCGACGTGGCACCACCGCGGCCATTCGCGCGCTCATGGACCTCTCGCCCCCGACCGCCGAACGCATCGGTCACCGGGGCGCCGCCCGCCCACGCGACGAGACCGTCCCGACCGCGGAGGGAGCATCCTGCCGTCATGCCGCGGCGCGCGTCGCCGAGGCGGAGGTCGTGCCGCTCGCCGCGGTGACCGTCGGCGATCTCCTGCGCGTCAGGCCCGGCGGCCGCTTCCCGGTGGACGGCGTCATCCGCGAAGGCACCACGACGTGCGACGAATCGCTCCTCACCGGCGAGCCGCTGCCGGTGGAACGCGGCAGCGGCGATCGCGTGCTCGGTGGCGCGCTCAACGGGCCGGGCGCGGTGCTGGTCGAGGCCACGGCGCCGTCATCCGGCTCGCTCGTCGCACGAATCACGCTTCTGGTGCGCGAGGCGCACGAGAAGCGGGCTCCGATCGAGCAGCTGGCCGACCGGACCGCCGCCGTGTTCGTGCCGGTGGTGCTGGCCGCCGCCCTCGTCACCTTCGTCGCCTGGTCGCTCGTGGGGCCGCAGCCGCGGATGGCCCTCGGGCTTCTCTCCGCGGTGAGCGTGCTCGTCATCGCCTGCCCGTGCGCGCTCGGGCTCGCCACGCCGCTGGCGATGACCGTGGCGATCGGACGGGGTGCACGTGCCGGGATCCTCGCCCGCAGCGCGGAGGCCGTCGAGCAGCTGGCCCGTGCCGGCGCCGTCGTCTTCGACAAGACCGGCACGCTCACCCGCGGCGCCCCGCGGCTCGTCGCCGCCGTGCTGCCGGAGGACACGCATCTCGGCCCGGGCTCCCCGCCCTGGCGACGCTCGGTCATGCCCGCCGAGGGCACCGTCACCGGATCGATGCGTGATCTGCTGCGGCTCGTCGCGGCCGTGGAGGCGTCGAGCGAGCACGGGCTTGCGAGGGCCTTCACGGCATCGGCCGCCGCAGCGGGGCTCGCCCTGCCGCAGGCGACCGCCGTCGTCGCGAGCGTGGGTCGAGGCATCGTCGGGCGGGTCGAGGGGCGCGACGTCGCCGTGGGAAACGCCCTGCTCCTGCAGGAGCGGGCGGGTGTCGACACGCTGCCGCCGGGGATGCTCGCGGCATGCGCCGACGGGAGTGAGGCCGGCGCCACGACCGTGTTCGCGGCGGTCGACGGCCGGCTGGCGGGCGCCTTCGTGATCGCCGATCCGGTGCGGCCCGAGGCGTCCACCGTGGTGGCCGGCCTGCGGTCCCGCGGCCTCGACGTCGCGATGCTCTCGGGCGACGCGCCGGATGCGACGCGACACGTCGCCTCGCTGGTGGGCATCACCGACGCGTCGGGCGGGCTCTCGCCCGCCGGGAAGACGGCGCACATCGAGCGGCTGCGGGCGGCGCGTCATGACGGCGCCCTCGTCTTCGTGGGCGACGGCATCAACGACGCGCCCGCCCTGGCATCGGCCGACGTGGGCATCGCGATGGGATCGGGCGCCGACGTGGCCCTCGAGACGGCCGACGTCACGCTGCTCTCGGGGGGCCTCGAGGCGGTGCCGCGGGCGCTGCGACTCGCGGGCGCCACGATGGCCGTCGTCCGCCAGAACCTCCTGCTCGCCTTCCTGTACAACGTGCTGGCGATCCCGGTCGCCGCAGGCGCGCTCTATCCGCTCCTCGGCCATGTGACGAGCCCGATGCTGGCGGCCGCCGCGATGACCCTGAGTTCGCTGTCGGTGATCGCCAACAGCCTGAGGCTCCGGTCGGTCGCGGTCGACTGACGCCCGCCGGCACTGAGCGGGCCGGGTCACACGAGCCCAGTCAGAGGCACCTCGAGCCCGTCGTGGGCGACCTCGATCCCCCGAGGGAGCCGGGCCGTGAGCTCGGCATGGGGCACGTCGTGCGAGAGGTGCACGAGCAGCGTGCGCCGGGCGCCGCAGCGTTCCGCGACCGCCACGGCCTCGTCGAGTGAGAAGTGCGTCGGATGCCTTTCCGGGCGCAGGCAGTCGAGGATCAGCGTGTCGAGCCCCTCGAGGAGCGGCCAGGTGGCGTCGGGCACGTGGTTGGTGTCGGTGCAGTAGGCGAGCGCGCCGAACCGGAAGCCGAGCACGTCGAACGTGCCATGCCGCAGCCGCAGCGGCGTGACGCGGGCGCCGAGCAGATCGAACGGCTCCGTGCCGATGCGGCGCATCTCCAGCCGCGGCACGCCGCCCCCCGGCGCCGGCGAGGGCGTGAAGGCATAGTCGAACGCCTTGCGGATGCGGCGCTCGACCCGCTCCTCGCAGTAGAGCGGCATCTCGCGACCGGACACGTAACCGAGCGGCCGGATGTCGTCGAGACCGTAGACATGGTCGACGTGGTCGTGCGTGTAGAGCACCGCATCGACGTGCGTGACCCGTTCGCGCAGCAACTGGGCGCGGAGGTCGGGCGTCGTGTCCACGAGGAGCGTGCCGGCGGGCAGGCCCAGGAGCACGCTCGTGCGGGAGCGGACGTCCCGCGGGTCGGCGCTCGTGCACGTGGGGCAGCCACAGCCGACGACCGGCACGCCCACGCTCGTGCCCGTGCCGAGGAAGAGCAGGCGCCCCCGCACGTTCCTGCACCGGGCCGGATCGGGCGGGTGGAGTGCCATGCGGAGTCGAGCAGCCTCGGCGTCGGCGTCGGCGGTCCGACCCGGCCGGCGCGAATCCGCAAGAGTATCGTGGTCCGCCGGCGGGGTCACCAGTTCATCCGGCGCGCTCGCCTCGCACCGGGCCGGTCGGCCCCGCGCGCATCCCGATCGCCGTTCGCCTTGACCCCCGCGCGGCTGCCGCGAGACAATTCGGACGTCGCCGTGCTCGGGCCGCACGATCGCGGGTCGTCGGCCGCTCCCGTCCCGCGGATCTTTCATGGAATTCCTCGAACGCGTCTGGGAAACTGTCGGGTCAGCCGCCACCGGGGTGGGCGCCCGTGTGGACCGGCTCCTGACCGGTCTTTTCGGCTCCTCCAACGCGCGGCTCCTGCGACGGCTCGAGCCGAAGGTCGAGGCGATCAACTCGCTCGAGCCGCGGCTCGAGGCGATGAGCGATGTCGAGCTGCGGGGCCAGACCGAGGACTTCCGGCGGCGGCTCGCGGCGGGAGAGACCCTCGACGACCTGCTGGTCGAGGCGTTCGCCGTCTGCCGTGAGGGAGGCAGGCGGTTTCTCGGGATGCGGCACTACGACGTGCAGCTGATCGGTGGGATGGTGCTCCACTCGGGCGCCATCGCGGAGATGATCACGGGCGAGGGGAAGACGCTCGTCGCCACCCTTCCGGCCTACCTCAACGCGCTCGAGGGGAAGGGCGTCCACGTCGTCACCGTCAACGACTACCTCGCCCGCCGCGACATGGAGTGGATGGGTCCGCTCTACCTCGGCCTGGGCCTCACCGTCGGGGCGATCCAGTCGGGCATGGAGTCGGCCGAGCGGCAGAAGGCCTACGCCTGCGACATCACCTACGGCACGAACAACGAGTTCGGCTTCGACTACCTCCGCGACAACATGCGGATGGCGGCGAGGGGCGACGACCGGTTCCCGAAGCACATGCAGCAGTCGCAGGGCCCGCTCACCTTCGCCATCGTGGACGAGGTCGACAACATCCTGATCGACGAGGCCCGCACGCCGCTGATCATCTCCGGCCCCGCGCACGACGACGTCGCGAAGTACGCCCGGGCCGACCAGATCGCGCGGCAGCTCTCCGCGGATCGGCACTTCGAGGTGAAGGAGAAGGAGCACACCGTCGCGCTCGGCGAGGAGGGGGTGCGCACCGCCGAGCGGCTCGCCGGCGTCGAGAGCTTCTACACCGCCGGCAACATGGAGTGGCCGCACCTCATCGACAACGCCCTCAAGGCCCACCACCTCTACCGACGCGACGTCAATTACGTCGTGCAGAACGGCGAGGTGGTGATCGTCGACGAATTCACGGGCCGTCTCATGCCGGGCCGGCAGTGGTCGGACGGCCTGCACCAGGCGGTCGAGGCGAAGGAGGGGGTGCGGATCAAGGAGGAGTCGCAGACCCTCGCGACGGTGACGCTGCAGAACTTCTTCAAGCTCTACCGCAAGCTCGGCGGCATGACCGGCACGGCCATGACCGAGGCGAACGAATTCTGGAAGATCTACAAGCTCGACGTCGTCGCCATTCCGCCGAACCGCGGGCTGCAGCGGGTCAACCATCCCGACGTCATCTACCGCACCGAGCGGGAGAAGTGGATCGCCGTCGCCGACGAGGTCGAGCGGATCCACCGCGAGGACACGCTCGCGCTCGCGGACGGTGCGTGGCGCGTGGGCCGGATCGTGGACGAGACTCCCGACGAGGTCGTCTTCGAGGCGAAGGAGTCGCGCGACCGCGAGTCGATCCCGCGCACGCGGATCAAGGAGATCCAGCGACGGGGCCTGCCCGTGCTCGTCGGCACGGTGTCGATCGAGAAGAGCGAGCGGCTCTCCGGGCTCCTCGAGAAGCGGGGCATCGATCACCAGGTTCTCAACGCGAAGCACCACAAGCGGGAGGCCGAGATCATCGCGCAGGCGGGCCGCCGGGGGGCGGTCACGATCGCCACCAACATGGCCGGCCGCGGCACCGACATCATCCTCGGCGGCAACCCGGACACGCTCGCGTGGGCCCGGCTCCAGGACACCTACCCCACCCGCCTCGACGTGCCCAAGCAGGAGTGGGACGCGCTGGTGGCGGAGATCGCCGCCCGCGAGAACATGAAGGTCGAGGGGCAGCAGGTGCGGGAGATGGGGGGCCTGCAGATCATCGGCACCGAGCGGCACGAGGCGAGGCGGATCGATCTCCAGCTCCGCGGCCGCTGCGGCCGCCAGGGGGACCCGGGCTCGAGCCGGTTCTTCCTGTCGCTCGAGGACGACCTCATGCGCATCTTCGCCGGCGAGTGGGTGAAGAGCGTGCT